>ERZ778513.735-NODE-735-length-24176-cov-49.411177_pt1 | contig 24176 bp, 21 predicted proteins | sample MGYA00510345_ERZ778513 | MGnify/ENA primary metagenome ERZ778513 (study PRJEB29527, sample SAMN07138966) | mouse gut metagenome | material: feces | host: mouse | place: China:Nanjing | collected 2016-01-25 ... | reverse complement strand
GATCCTTGCCACATTGTCCTTCGACGCTGTTATTGTCAGGGATATCGTGTCTGTATCCGGATCATAATAGGCCTGCGGGTCCCTGAAATCGTTTTTTTGCCCCAGCTCGTCAGGCGGCGTGATCTCCCATCCCGAAATCTTGTGAAACGCTGTCAGATCATCGCCCTCGGCAACCATTATCTTTTCTTTGTATTCTATATCGGCAGAATCTGCATGACCGGTATAAAAGAAATAATACTTTCCTCCTGCCTTCACGACAGACCCCGTACCAATCCAGGCATCCTGCCCGGTGTCGGAAGCTTCGAGCACGACCTCGTCCTGTTCCGTGTAGGTCACAAAATCCTTTGTAGTCGTAAGATATATGGAATGGTTATAGGAGTCGCCGCCTTCTTTCAGATAGTAAATATAATACACCCCGTCCTCGTAATACGGCATTGTATCCCCGACATACGGCTGAATCGGCCCATCCTTGGCAGGCAGGAAAAATGTGCGGTACTCATACGCCTCCTCCTGACTCCCTGGTGTTGTCAGTTCGGAAAAATCTTTGTCCTTCGCGCTGGACTGTCCGCAGCTACAAATCAGAAAGCTCATAGACAGGCACAAAATACCATATAATTTTTTTAATTTCCTTTCCATGGATTTATCAACGCCTCCACTTCCTCTCGCGACGGCATCACGCGCAATGCGCCTTTTCTTGTCGTGACAATGGATGCTGCTGCATTCGCAAATGTCAACATCTGTGTCAGCTTTTGTTCATCCAAATTTTGTAATTCGCACTGTAATACATGATACAGACAGCAAGCACCAAAAGTATCTCCCGCCCCTGTCGTCTCAATCGTACTTTCCTGTAGGAACGATTTGACCTCAACACACAGATTTTTATAGTACGCACGACTGCCCTCCTTTCCCATGGAAAGGAGGATTAACGGAATATGATACTGCTCTTTTAATTTACAGATACCAGCATCAAACTCAATCTCCCCGGTAAACCATTGGATCTCGTTATCAGATATCTTGAGAATATCACACTGGGAAAGACCATAGGCAGTCTGTGTCTTTGCGTCATCCAGCGACTTCCATAGCGGTGGACGAAGATTGGGGTCAAAGGAAATTACTGCACCGCTTTCCTTTGCTATCCCGACAGCCTTTTTGGTTGCCGCTCTGACTTCTGGATCTGTCATTGAAAGTGTGCCAAAGTGAAATATCCTTGTATTTTCCAACGCCTTCTCATCAAGTTCGTCCTCCCGCAGCATCATGTCCGCACCGGGACTGCGGTAAAAAGAAAAGTCACGGTCGCCGTCAGGATATGTATGTACCATAGCAAGTGTTGTATGCACATCCCAGTCCATACGCAGCCCTCTGGCATTGATGCCCGTCTCCGTGATCGCGTTTTTTAACTGCTCCCCAAAAAAATCCTTTCCAACCTTTCCAATAAAGGCTGTTTTGCATCCTAGCTTTGAAAGCATCGCCAGCACATTGCAGGGCGCGCCGCCGGGATTTGCCTCAAACAGAGGATTTCCCTGTTCACTTGAACCATTTTCCGTAAAGTCAATCAGCAACTCCCCAAGTGCCACTACATCAAACTGTTTTTCCAATTTTTCCCTATTTTTATTGTTCATTCCTACATCCTCCGTTTACTGTATCCCAGCCACTTTCTATACCCTTGCCGTGCACTTCATAATTTATACGCGCCAACCACAGCCACAAAGCGACATATTTCCACATCATTAATCAGCCAGCTCATATTTGGTAATGTCCATCCGCACAGCGCCGTCTGCCATAAAAGAAATACCATCCGCCTTCTGTTCTGTATAGATTGTTGCTGTCATTGCCTGTTCCCCATCATTGACAAAAATTTCTACACTGAAACGGTCTAAGATTACCCGCAGCTTCAACACGCCATTCTCACTGTTGACAAGACTCCTACGCTGGTGTATAATTGCCCTCCTCGAACCAGAGAACTTTCTGTCGATCTTCAATATCGAATTTCTAGTATGAAAGCTCAGCGACGTGTGGCATTTATCATCCTCCGCAAAATTCAGGACAAACTCATGGTAAATATCCTGTCCTTCCTCTGGTCTAATGGTCAACTCCATATCAGCTTTCCGCCCGCTAATTTCCTCCAGCACAATTCTGTCACTGATTTTGTTTCCTAACAGCACATCATGGTATTCCACCCGATTGCGCCGTAGCTGATCCAGTTCCCGTATTGGTGTTTGGTACAGCCTGCCATTTTTAACATGCAGTTCCCTTGGAATGCTCATCTGTCCAAACCACAATGTATTTTGAGCCTTGATGCTGCAGGTATCCCAGTTCTGCATCCACCCGATCATAACGCGTCGTCCGTCCGGTGTCAGCACTGTCTGCGGCGCATAGAAGTCAATACCGTAATCAATCGATTGGTTATGCTGTTCCGTAAAGGTACTTGTCGCCTCGTCAAAATCACCGATCAGACACAGGGTTCCGTTTCCATTGTGGTATTCAAATCCAACTGGAAGCATATCCTGCGGGCTGGTGAGCAAAACCGCTCTGCCATCCAAAATAAAGAAATCTGGACATTCCCACATCAGACCAAAACGGTTATTGTTTGCCGCAAGCACTTTCTCGTACTTCCACGAGAATCCGTCAGAACTGGAAAACAGCAAAATCTGTCCTCCTCCCTCTTCCGTTCTGCCTCCAATTACACAGCAATAAGTTCCATCCTCTTTTTGCCACATTTTCGGATCTCGAAAATCATGTCTGCTGAATCCATCTGGCAAATCCTGCGCATTTATTACTGGATTATTCTCGCACTTCTCGTAATCCACACCATCGCCCACTGCAATGCACTGATTCTGGCTGTCAACAATGGCGCCGTTGTTATGCCGCTCTCGCACGACACCGGTGTACATCAGTAGCTGCCTGCCATCTGGCAGTGTCACTGCGCTTCCCGAAAAGCATCCGTCCCTGTCATACGACTCGTCTGGCGCAAGCGCTGCAGGCAAATATTCCCAGTGCAGCAGGTCCTCACTCACAGCGTGACCCCAATGCATGGAATCCCAGTGTGAATCGTAGGGGTTATATTGATAAAACATATGGTACTTTCCATTATAATAAGAGAATCCATTCGGATCGTTTAACCACCCTGTACGAACAGATAGGTGGAATGCCGGTCTGTGGTCCGCCGATATCATTTTTTCTGAAGCTTCTTCATATTTGCGCGCCTCGCGCAGTGTCTGGCTGTTCATAACCAATCACCTTTTACCCTTTCCTTACAACTTATATTGCTTTTACTAAATTATGTTTACTGAAAAGAGCCGGCAGTACAGCCAACTCTTTTCAGACTTATAAATACTATTTAATTTTATTCGTAATACGCGTCAAGATACTTCTGGAAGATCGCAAGCATATCACTTAGTCCATAAGCGTCAAGACTCTTAATATACTCGTCCCAGTCCGCGTCTGTGAATCCATTCATAATCCAATCAGACCTCTTTGCATTGATTGTCTTTGTAATATCAGTCTGTAGGTTGGAAAGCTCCTCTGTATCCTCCTGACTCATAAATACATTTGGATAAACATACTTTGTGTTCATATCCGGCGTGTAATAATCCTTGATCCAGTCCAGACGATACTGTGCATCATCTGGGCAGGTAACATAGACATCATAGTATTCATCCAGTATCGCCAGCGGTCCGTTTACGCTTTCAGCTTCTCTTACTTCTACAGGAGAAGCATCTCCAAGCGGTGCATGCTGCAGCATATCCTCCCCGTTTGCATTCTTTCCAAGTACAAAGATATCGAAGTCATCATCCTCGCCATATGTTCCCCAATTATTTTGCGGAGACTGGAACGGATCATACATCTGATCAAGCCATGCACATACAAGCGCGGGGTTCTTTGCAACAGCAGTCACAACACAGCGTCCGCGGTCATAGCCGCTGGTAAAGGAACCATTCTCAGGCGTAATGTTTCTGACATCTGCTGTCAGTGCAGGAAGCGGCACCCAACCTGCAAAATCATCTATAATATTGGCGGCGTCCCAGCTAAAACATACGCCATAACGCCCTGATTTCCCTTTTGAAACATAAGTAGACCATTCCTGTGTAAATGCCTCTGGATCAATTAACCCCTGCTCATACAGAGAGTGCAGCCACGTAATTCCATCTTTAAATCCCTGTTGTGTTGCGGTGCAAATCACTTTCTTATCATCCGTAACAGCAATATGTCTGCCCTGGTCATTATCGCCATATCCTTCGCCAAATCCATTAATCAAAATAGCCGGGTCCTGATTTCCATCATTTACAATACAGGACATTGGAATAATGCTTCCATCAATATTAAATTCCTTCTGCAGCTCTGAAGCATGATCCCGGAAAGCGATCAATACCTGCTCAAACTCGTCAACAGTTGTCGGAATCTTCAGCCCAAGAAAATCAAGCCACTTTTTATTGATAAAACTCATATCACCCACACTCTGGATCGCTGTCTTCTCAGAACCAAGCTGCTCAATCCATGGAAGCGCCCATATATGACCATTGGTATCCGTACTCATTTTCCTATATTCAGGGAACTTGTCAAATATGCTTTTCAAATTTGGCATATAAGCATCAATATACTCTTCTAGTGGAATAATGACTCCCTGGTCAGCGTACCGTAGCAAATCATTGTCGCCAAATCCTGCGGAAAAAATAAAATCTGTCAATGTACTTGTATCCGCCATTGCCAGTGTAATCTTTTCACCCCACTGATCATTCTGAATTGCTTTCCATTCAATCTCTACATTGGTCTTTTCCTGCAGACGTTTGAAAATAGTACGCTTATTCGGATCGGATTCTGTATTTGCCGGATACTGTGTCATTCCGGTCAGGGTCGTTTTCTCAGCCAGTGGGAATTGAAGATCTGCTACATCCACTTCCTGCATTTCCCCAGTATTCAATGTATTATTTGACTTGTTCCCACCACATGCTGTCAAGGAAGCGAACATACTTGCTGCCAGCGCAAGAACCATTACTCTTTTTGCCAACTTATTCTTCATAATTACTCTCCTTTTCTCTTTATTTACTTTTACATTCCCAGTTCCTAATTAACCCTTTACAGAACCTGCCATAACTCCGCTGTCAAAATACTTCTGAAAGAAAGGATACATGACAAGTAGCGGAAGGCTTGAAATAATAATGGTTGCATATTTGAGCAACTCACTGAGCTGTGCACGCTCTGCAGTGCTCTGCATATCTGAAATCATTCCCTCATCAGGCTTACTCTGAATCAAGATTGCGCGAAGTACAAGCTGCAAGGGTTGTTTTGAAGCTTCATCCAAATAAATCATTGCATCAAAGTAACTGTTCCACATGCCAACAAACTGCCACAGAGACAGCGTCGCAATGATGGGCATACATACTGGCAGCAGAATCTTGAAAAAAAACGTAAGCTCATTTGCACCGTCCACGTCAGCGGCTTCTCTAAGTTCACCCGGAATACCCTGATAATATGTTCTTGCGATAATCATGTTCCAAACACTGAAGGCTCCTGGAAGAATAATCGCCCACATGCTGTTTTTCAAACCCATATTACTGATTAACAAGTAAGTTGGTATCAAACCGCCTCCAAAGAACATGGTAATTACAAAAATAATATTAAAGAGCTTTCTTCCTCTGAAATCCGATCTTGACATAGGATAAGCTGCTAACATCGTAACTAGAACCGAAACAAAAGTAAATACCACAGAATAAATAACTGCATTTTTAAAACCAACCCATATCTGCTTATTGGTCATAACACGCTCATACGCAGTCAGCGTCCATTTACTAAAATCAAAGGTAATTCCCTTGTTCTGTAAAGTAACAGGGTCAATAAATGATGCCACAATAATGTAAATCATGGGAACAATAATCGCAATGACAAACAATCCAAGCAATATGTAGCCTATTGTCAATAATGCCTTGTCCTGCAAAGAATATCTAGCAAATCTACTCTTCTTTTTCATGCTGCTCCTCCTTTTATATTCCCTGGCCATCATTCATTTTTGCAACAATCTTGTTCACAGCAACCAACAATATTACATTGATGACCGTGTTGAATAATCCCACTGCGGTTGAAAAGCTGTAATCACCGTTAATAAGACCTTTCTTATATACGTAGGTTGCAATGATTTCTGACGATGTAAGGTTTAAATCGGTCTGCAGTGCATAAGCCTTCTCAAATCCGACACTCATAATATTTCCTGCCTGCATAATAAACTGGATAACTACCGTACTTTTAATCGCAGGCCACTCCACCGCCTTAATCTGCTGGAAAATATTTGCTCCATCAATCACTGCCGCTTCTTTTAGTTCTGTACTTGCATTTGACAGTGCCGCTGTATAAATAATAGAACCCCAGCCTGCGCCCTGCCAGATACCGCTGGCAATATAGATAGTACGCCATGCCTGTGGCATAGTCATAAAATTAATCTGTGTGCCAAGCAGCAGATTGACCGGACCTGTGACAGATAAGAAAATTCTAACAATACCGCAAAGTACAATAACAGAGATAAAGTTTGGCATATAAAGCACCAACTGAATTTTCTTTTTTACGCCCTTGCGCTCAATTCTGTTCAGCAAAAATGCCAGAAGGATTGGAACCGGAAATCCCCAAAGCATACCGAAAACACTTAATTTAATCGTATTTCCCAGATAGCTCAGAAAATCAGGCGATGACAGAAAGCGTTGGAAATGCTTGAACCCCACCCACTCGCTTCCCAGTATGCCGCGGATTGGATTATACTTCTCAAAGGCGATTAGGATTCCACCCATGGGAATATAGCGGAAGATAATCGTCAGCGCCAACGCTGGGAGCAGGAAGAATACATAGAGCTGCCAGTGCTGGACAACATAGACAAGTGAGTTGTGCAAACCGGCATTTTTCTTGTTTGCAGTAACGGTTTTTGTTTTGCCCATTGTTTTGCTCCTTTCTTGTTTTGTTTAGTCCTGAATTTTTGTTTTCAGTTCTTTTTAGAAGTTACATTTGTTTCCTTTCTTTTGTGCATTTGTAAAAATCGCGATTCAACATCTGTAAATACAAGTTATCATATTTTTTACATTTGGTCAATAGTATTTTTACAATTTCACCGAAATTTTTTTTATATTTTAATATTTGATGTTCCACTTGCCTATTGTTAAAGTATATTTCCATCTTTTTTTCGGAAAAATGACTTTTTGTTTATTTTTACATTTGACACATTCATTCTTTTACATTATAATAATATCAGTATTTGAAAAACAAATTTAGAAAGGATGTGATTATCCATGGCTGACCGTGTTACCATTCAGGACATCGCAGACGCGCTGGGTGTCTCCCGCAACACTGTATCCAAAGCAATTAATAACACAGGGCTGCTCGCCGACGCCACTAGGGAACGTGTTTTGAAAAAGGCAGTCGAAATGGGATATAAACAATTTTCCTATGTAAATATCTACGGCTCTGGCAAACCCGAAACCAGTCTCCCACCAGAAACCGATAAACGGGAGATATCGCTGTTTACCTCCAATTTTATAGGAAGCTCCCACTTCGCCTCGACTATGTTGGACAAATTTCAGCGAGAACTCTCCAGCTTAGGTTACGGCTTCACCATGCATCGGCTTCAGGAGCATGAAATCGAGAACCTGTCTCTTCCCAGCTCCTACAATGAAGAGAGAACAGCAGGAATCATCTGTGTCGAAATGTTTAACAAGGACTATTGCAACATGCTCTGTGGGCTTGACACTCCCACGCTTTTTGTGGATTCCCCAGTAGTGGACCTTAACAAACCACTGAAATCAGACTGTCTCTATATGGATAACCAGACAAACATTGGCTGCTTTGTAAGCGAGATGATCCGTAGAGGGAAAAAACGCATCGGATTTATCGGCGACATCTCACACTGCCAGTCATTCTATGAACGATTCCTCGGTTACCGCAACGCCATGTATCTCTCTGGACTCTCCTGCCCCGAAGAATACTGCATTACGAAAAACAAAAAAGGCGCCAAAATTCCGGGGTATAGCCCCTATCGTGAATATCTGCTGGAAGAAATTCAGAACCTGAAGGAACTGCCAGATGTGTTTATCTGCGCAAACGACTTTGCGGCCGTGGACACTATGTATGTGTTCAAACAGCTAGGAATCCGTGTGCCGCAGGATATCTATCTATGCGGATTTGATGATTCTCCAGAATCGCACGTGACATCCCCCACACTGACCACGATCCATATCCACAGCCAGATTATGGGTTTCTCCGCAGTACACCTGCTCATGTCGAGAATCAAGGAACCATCGCTGAACTTCCGTAGGATTTATACAGAAACCAGCCTGATCTACAGAGAATCAACAGAAGATTAAAATTTAACAGTTTTAAAGATTTGTGTTTACATATAGAAGGGAGAATTTTTATGCGCGGCATATTTAATATGGAAGGACCAGTTATGAACTTTATCACCAAAATAACCTACAGTGCATATTTAAATATTCTATGGTTGGTCTGCTGTCTGCCTATTTTCACAATCGGCGCTTCGACAACTGCTTTGTTCTATGTCACTTTGAAAGTTGTCAAGAACGAGGAAAACAGTCTGACAAAAGCATTTTTCCACTCATTTAAAGAAAATTTTAGGCAGAGTACCATTATCTGGCTGATTCTTCTCGTTGTGGGAATTGTTCTAGGATTTGATGGTTATATATTTTACCACATGCACTTTGAAAATGCCTTCTGGACTGTTGCCACAGCAGTTTTTCTCGTTGGTGTTGTCGCGTATGCTATTATTCTGATGTACATATTCCCGCTGCTTGCGAGATTTGACAATACCATAAGAGCAATGTTCAAAAATGCGATTATGCTTGGTATGCGTTTTTTGCTCTGCACAGCAGTCATGGCTGTAATTTATTTTGCGATGGCGTTTGTTATCATCAATGTTTTCACCCCTATTATTATCTTTGGTGAAGGACTGTGCGCATTGCTTTGCTCTTACCTGCTCTCCAATATCCTGCTGCTCTGTCAAGAAAAACAGGAGGTGGTTACAATGCAGGAACCAGTCGAACTAAAAGAAAGTGAATCTATATGAGAACTCTACAGGACAAAAATCTAAAAACGCTGAAAGGCAAGGCAAAATTGCAGTATATCTGGGATTACTATAAGCTACCGCTCGTAATCGTCGCGATTCTGCTCTATGTCATCTTCTATATATTATATAATCACTTTACGGAAAAAGAGCGCGTTCTGTATACTGCACTTGTCAATGTAAATGCAGGAGAGACTCTGATAAAAGGACTCCACGATGATTTCCTAGATTATCTAAACCTGAATCCTTCTCAGAATCAACTAGAATTATACACAGGACTGTATCTGACAGACGACGACCAAAATGCATATTACCAGTATACTTATGCCTCCCGCATTAAAATTCTTGCCATGATTGACGGAGAACTGCTTGATGTTGTTCTTATGAACAGAGAAGCATTTGACGCATTTTCACAAAATGGTTACTTGTACGATCTCGCAGAATTTCTTCCACAAACTGACGTTAGCTTGTATGAATCCATCAAGTCAGACCTCACCGCGAATCTCATTATATTAGAGGACAATGCAATTGAACATCAATTAGACACTTCTCTCCCTTACGAGGCTGTAACGGAGGAACACTACTATGGCATTGATCTGTCCCGCGCGCAGCTTATCAGAAACGCTGGATTTGCAGAACCCGTCTATCTTGGGATTATTGCAAACTCACCGCGCACAGACAATGCCATAGCTTATATAAAATATCTATTTTTAAAGGAAGGAACATCAAAAGGATTATCCTATGAAAAACCTTGAAGGAAATGACATAAGAAATATAATGAAAAGACCCCCGCAAAACACCCAAAAAGGGCAAACCTCAGAACCGACAATGAAAGATGTGGCAAAAGAAGCGGGTGTCGCTCTTGGAACGGTATCTAAAGTAGTAAATGGTCTGCCCGTCGGGGAATCCTATCGAATCCGAGTAGAGAACGCCATCCAGAAACTAAACTATCAGGTTAACAGCTATGCGCAGGGACTCCGGGCGGATAAAACACACACTGTTGTCCTACTAATTCCAAACACAGAGGAGCCATTTTATGCCTCTCTTGCTTACCATATCAACCTGACACTTTTAAAGCAAAATTACCGCATGTTGCTCTGCTCTACAGACTATGATTCCAACTCCGAACAAGAGTATATCGCTATGGCGCAGCAGAACAAAGTAGACGGCATAATCGGACTGACCTACAACCCGAATCTAGTTATCAGCAAGGGCATTCCCTTCGTGTCATTTGACCGCTGCATCAGCCCTGAAATCCCTTGTGTATCCAGCGATAATTTTGCCGGAGGACAGCTTGCAGCCGAAAAGCTGTCCGATCTCGGCTGCAAAAATGTCGCCTTCCTGCGCAAAGGGTCCTCTATCAGTAACGAGCCAAACAAGCGCAAGGCTGGTTTTGAAAACGGCTGTCTCGCCCGCGGATTGCACTATGAAATGAAGATTCTGGGTGATAATGAGTCCTATAAGGAATTTGAAGTGTTTCTCGCAAGCCACATCGTTGACGGGAAGCTGTCCTTTGACGGCATTTTTTGTGTGACAGACGGACTTGCCTACTTCGTGATGAAGATGTTACACAGACTAAACCAACGAGTTCCTGAAGACGTGCAGGTCATCGGTTTTGACGGCATCCGCTTTTTCGGCGACAAAAATTATCTGTGCTCCACTATTGTCCAGCCGATACCAGATATTGCAAAAATGTGTGTGCGGCTTCTGCTGGACGAAAACTGGCGAGAAAAACCTTCTTTAGTCTGCCTTCCTGTCAGCTATGCGTATGGTGGGACTACTACTGAATTTAATGGTCTAACATACTAAACAACACTATAAAATACATCTGTAAATAAAAAATTTCAAAAAAGAATACTTTGAGAGACCTTTTACAAAAAGTTCTCTCAATATTCTAAATCCACTTCATCAAACAAATCGTCAAATGTGATTCTCAAATTTGGAAAGTGAATCATTTTCAATTCCTTTTTATTTTCTTCTGTTATGACCTTCCACAAATAATATTGTGGTTTTCCAGTCTCATCATAGTCAAATTCATATAGCTCTATTTTTTCTCTCTTAAATTGACAATCCAATATTCATCAATTTCCTGTTGATGATACAATTCTTTCTTTTCACCACGATCATATTTTTCTGTAGAAGGGCTTAATACTTCCATTACAAAACGTAGCGCGTCAATAAAAGTATTTCCTCTACGTGATTTTACACGACAATTTATGGGTGCGTCTGGAATAACGATTTTATTTTCTCCATCTTCTGTTTGAAATCGATATTGTACATTGTCAGAGAACACATAACAGGTACTATTTTTTAATTGATTTCGTACAGCAGCAACAAAGTTCACAATTACTGTTGAATGTTCTGGTCTAGAGCCTGCCATATCTGTAATTTGTAAGTTCCAATCCACTTTTACACCCCCAATCTTTTTCCATTCCTATTATATCAAAATCCGCGACCTTTACAAGCCGCTTATCTCGCATCACCGCCGACTTTATAGGTTTATCATTATCAAAATAGGGTATCTAATATTCTGAATCGAAATCCAGAACATTAGACACCCTATCTTGAAAATATTTCGTTAGGCAACTATAAAACATGTCTGTTGGCATATTAGGGTATTGATTTACATCTCTTATAGCTGTTTTAACTAATATTTTGCTGCGCATTATATATATCGGTGAATTTTGGAAATTTTTTATATTATTGAAAAAAATTATGTAAATTTCGCAATTTGTCTATATTTACCATGCAATTGTTGTAAATTTTTAACTATTTTCACCAAATTCTTCCTCTACTCGCGCGACCTGTGCGCCACCCTAGCGGCATATCGGGCATCCGCCCTATAAAATCGAATATACAAAATGCCTTATATGACCAAGCTCTCAATAGCATTTTGTATATTCAATTTTGCATGACTGAACTGTTATTAAAATTCTAAATTTTATTAAATGGATCTAAATACCTAGAAACAAGATCAATCTCTTCTTCAATGCGCAACAATTGATTATATTTTGCCACTCTGTCGCTTCGGCAAGGCGCACCCGTTTTAATTTGCCCTGCATTCATCGCTACAGCCAAATCCGCAATAAACGAATCCTCTGTCTCACCGCTCCTATGGCTAATCACCGCTTTGTATGCATTGTGCTGCGCCATCTCCACAGCCTCAATTGCCTCGCTCACTGTTCCTATTTGATTTACCTTGACCAGTATCGCATTTGCGACATGTTTCTTAATACCTGCATCTAGACGCTTTGTATTTGTCACAAACAGATCGTCCCCTACAAGCTGCACTTTCTCTCCAATTCGTCTGGTAAGCTCTGCCCAGCCCTCCCAGTCGTCCTCTGCCAATCCATCTTCTATAGAGATAATTGGATATCGCTCTATCAACTGTTCATAATATGCAATCATTTCCTCTGTTGTGCGTCTGATAACTGGTTCGTTGTCCTTGACATCAAATTCTTTACCCGCCTCATAGCACGCACATGCACCATTGCTATCTACATTGGCCTTTCGACGTTTCAATTCTGTCTCACCACTAAAATGATAGGTGCCGTCCTCCTCATTATACAATTCAGAAGCAGCCACATCCAACGCAATCTTGATATCATGCCCCGGTACATACCCTGCTGCCTTGACTGCCTCCACAATCAAATCCAACACAGCAAACGCATCTGGAAGATCTGGTGCAAATCCGCCTTCATCACCCACCCCTGTCGAAAGTCCTCTCTTATGACAGATTTTCTTTAGATTGTGATATATTTCTGCACAAATTCGCAATGCTTCCCGAAAATTAGCCGCTGAGACTGGCATGATCATAAACTCCTGAAAATCAACGGTATTTGTGGCATGCCTGCCGCCATTTAAAATATTCATCATTGGAACAGGAAGCCTGTCTGTTTTCACTCCGCCCAAATACCGGTACAGCGGCATTCCCAGCGCATTTGCAGCAGCGCGCGCAGCCGCCATTGACACACTTAATGTGGCGTTGGCGCCCAGATTTCCTTTGTTGTCTGTTCCGTCTGTATCCACTAAAATGTGATCAATCAATTTCTGACTACACACATCAACACCAAGCAGTTTATCCCGAATCTTAGTATTCACATTATTGACCGCCTTCTCCACACCAAGACCCATATAGCGCATCTCTCCGTCTCTTAGCTCCACTGCCTCGAACTTTCCAGTACTTGCTCCTGACGGTACACTTGCCCTTCCTTCACAGCAGTCATTCACTGTGACCACCGCTTCCACGGTCGGATTTCCTCTGGAATCCAGTACTTCTCTTGCGTGCACATCCGTAATTTTTAATTGTGATGTTCTCATATCCACCCTCCTGTTTTCTGTAATTGCTTTGTAACGAAAAATCCAGTTACGAATTTCAATATCAAAAACAGTATCTCCAAAAGGGCGAAATAAATTCGGACTATTTATACTTAATTTGTACCAGTTGATCCAAAACCTCCACGATTTGCCCCTGTAAGTTCTGCAACCTCCTCAAAGACTATTTCTGGCTGTTGCTCCATTATCCGAAACTGACAAATGCGGTCATTTAAATGGATTGTTGTGTCTCGCATTGCATACATTGGGACAAACCACTGGTCATCATTGCCGCAGTAACCGCCTTCACCAGTCTCACGGTCTGGTCCGTCAATAACCCCTTGATGATTCACCTGTATCAGTCCAAAATTTTTAAAAGTGGAGCTTCTTGGAACGACATGCGCTTCGTATCCTCTCGGCAGCTCTATTGCAATTCCAAGAGGAATCAGTTTAAATTCACCCTGCTTCATTTCTATATTTTCTGAAGCTCTTAAATCAATCCAGTTTCCTTTTGCTATTTTCTCTAACTTTTGTACTTTATCTGAAAAATATTTTATCTTTATATTCACTTCTGCCTCCCAAAGCTCCTTATTACCTTATGCCTCACAAGCATTTCTCTTGATTGCACAACTTCCATCTACATTAAATGGCACAATATTTTGTTCGGATATTCCAACATTCTCCCGCCCCATAGGAATATCGTCATAATCTCCGCAATGAAGCACTGGAATCCGTGGATTCTCCTGCGCTAAAGTGGCTTGCACATCAATTACCCGCTGGTTACTGCTTCCTTTCCACAGAAGTGTCGCATCCTTTTTCTCCTGCATAAATTCCCCGTCAACAAGCACATCAATATATTTCACCAGCGAAGAGCGCACAACGTTTTCCCACACATCACCAGTGTACAGCCAAATATTTTTATTGGGATATTTTTCCTTAATCTCTCGCGCAAGCGCTTTTACTCCTTCGCGGTTCGCACAGTGCAGCGGATCGCCACCTGAAAAGGTAATTCCTTCAATATAGGATTTGTCCAACTGGTCAAAAATCTCCGCTTTGGCGGCATCATCAAACAGTAGTCCTCCGTCTGGGTCCCATGTCATAGGATTGTGACAGCCCTTGCAACAGTGTTCACACCCCGCAACCCACAAAACAACTCTTAACCCGTCGCCATTTAACATATCATCTTTCGTGATATTATGATATCTCATATTTTTAACTGTTACTGAAAACTTATAAAAAATTATAAACTCTTATGTTTCATTCCTACTTCAACGAGTATGTTTTGGTATTGAATAAATTCAAATACTACTCACAAGTTCGATGGGTTCGCCCTTCAAACACATTGTACTCTCCATAGGCGTTAATTCCTGACTAACGTATCAGTACATATCTGTCATAACTTCATAAGTGTTATGCTACAGACTGCTGTTTTAAAAACATTTCTCCATATTTTTTTAGATTTAATGCAGCTTGATAGTCTCTATCAATTACGTTTCCACATTCATATTTATAAATACGCTCTGACAGCTTTAAATCCTTTTTAATTCTTCCACAACAACTGCATAGTTTTGAACTCGGAAAAAACCTGTCTGCAATAATTGCTTGAATATTGTTCCATTCGGATTCGTATTCAATCTGTCTTCTAAATTCATAGAAACCTTGCCTCTGCACTGCTTTGGATAAATGCTTGTTTTTCATCATTCCACTTACATTCAAATCTTCTAAACTGATAAATCTTGGTTCTCGCTTTATGATAGAAGATGTTGTCTGATGCAAATAATTTTGACGTTTGTTTGCTAGTCTGTGATTTAATTCTAAAAGTTTCTTTTCGCTTTTTATAATGTTACGTGTTTTGCAGTAACATTCTCCTTTCTTATTTTTCTCATATCTTCTTGATATGGAACGCTGTAACCTGCGTTTTATTTATATTCGGATATTTATGCTCATCGGAACATGCTGCCAAATCTTTAATCCCTAAATCAATTCCAATACCCTCATTAGACGATGGCGCAGCAGACTCCTCATATTCCATTCCAACTGTAATCCACCCGTTTATTCCATCATATTGATGCGTGGATCGATGTATTTACAGTCGATAGGTATGCGCCCATGTTCTGTAAAACGAATCCAGTTTAATTGCATTTTATACTATCAATAAAAGTTAAAAAATTCAACACTTATTTATGAGTTCTTATAAGATTACTTTATCAGCTCCATACCTCCGCCCTACATGCTTTTGCGCTCTGCTATTTCCGCCATTTTTGCATCGTTTAGTCTGGTATCCCCATGAACACGGGAATAGGATAAATAACCGTTCATGCGGTCAATTTTGGTCAGATTTTTGCTGCCGCACTTCGGGCACACATCCATTTCAAGCTCCTGATGACCACAGTCATCACAGTATGCAAGAGATAGATTGACCCCCTCATAAAATCCCATCTCCATCGCGCGCCTCACAAGCGTTTTGATTGCAGAAATATTATAATCAATCGGATATTTCACATATTGAATCTTGCCTCCATTGGACAGTTCCCAAAACCGATACTCCAAATCCTGTTTTTCAATCGGCGTGATATCCTCTGTCACATGACAATGAAAGCTATTGCTGACATACTCTCTATCTGAAACCCCTTCCACAATACCATATTGTGCGCGGAACTGTTTCACCTGCAAACCGCAGAGATTTTCTGCGGGCGTGCCGTAAATCGCATATAGATTTCCGTCTTCCTCCTTAAAACGGTTGACTTCTTTATTGATGTACTCAAGAACCTCCAATGCAAATGCCCCATCCTCCACAAGAGATTTGCCATTGTACAATATTTGAAGCTCGTTGAACGCTGTGATACCAAAAGAAGCTGTCGCATATTTCAACAGTGGTTTAATCTTATCAGTAAGTTTGAGATGACCGCCCAAAAAACCTCCCTCACAATATGCCAATGGATTCGTCGAAGCACGCATATTTCCCAAATATGCATAAGTCCTAATATGCAACTGTCGAATTAAATTCAAATAATAATCAAGCACCTCATAAAAATCTCTGCTTTCCTGTCTTGCTTTTGCGAGAATCATTGGAAGATGCAACGAGACAGCCCCAATATTAAAACGCCCCACAAATACTGGCACATCCTTATCATCTGCAGGGTGCATACCGCCCCGCTCATACCATGGAGAAAGAAATGCACGACAGCCCATCGGTGAAATAACTTTACCATATTGCTTGTACATGCTGGCAATATAGCCTTTTCCTGTCAAACTAAGCCAATCAGGATACATTGTTTTTGCAGAGCACCGAACACCTGCCTCAAACACATCCTCGAGCGGCTTTCCAGGTCCATGAAGATTTTCATCATATAAAAACACAATCTTTGGAAACAGAACGGGCTTTTTACAATCCTTTTTGCCTTGTCCTTTTCGTCGAACATTTAGCATCTGTATCGTTGCCATCTTAGCAAAGCGTTCTGTTCCAATACCAGCGGTAACTGTGATAAATGGATAATCACCGCGGCTGCTTGCCACAGTATTAAATTTGTACTCCCACCCTTGGAATCCTTGCTCAAATTCGCGCTCCACATCTGCAACAGCCACTTCTTCTGCCTTTTTTGGGTCGATGCCAAGCCCTATATATTTCTCAATCGCTGATTGATATGTCTTCTCGGCATAGGGCGCAAGAATTTTATCCACCTCTGGAACGGTAAATCCCCCATATTGCTGACTCGCCGCACTGAGCACAATGTCACCGATCACGTCAAACGCCACATCAAGCGACTTTGGCTCGTTATACCAGATATTTCCCATCTCAAAACCACCGGAAAGCACGCTTTGTACATCAAAAAGACAACAGTTCATTGTATCGCGCCGCGCTGACATATCATGAATATAGATATATCCGTCCCGACAAGCCTGAATCTCCTCTGTCGTAAGGAAAAATTTCTGATAGAGTTCCTTGTTAAACTGGTTAAAAATAAGGCTTCTCTTTGTAGAGACAAGCGCAGAGTCTGTATTGGCATTCTCCTTATCGCCAACATACATAATGGATTGACTTTTTTTGTACACATCATCCATCATACGCACAAAATCTTGTTTGTAATTTCTGTAATCGCGATAACTTTTTGCCACAATTGGTTTCACGTCCTCTAACGCACTCTCAACAATGTTGTGCATTACCGGAATTGGAATCCGCTCACTCTCCATCTCGTCCACTTTTTCGATAACATGCTGACAAATCTGCTGCTTCTCCGCATCGGTAAATTTCGTCAGTGCACGATAGGCAGATTTTCCAACGGCAACGATAACTTTCTGCACATTAAATACCTCTTTACTGCCATCTTTTTTGATTACATAGACCACCTTTTTCGGCTGATAAAGCATACTGTAATCGATTTCTTCGCTCATTTGCATCCTACTCCCTTATATGCATTTTTCTTTTATTTTGTGTTTATTATCAAATTATGGCACTATATATAGTACCTGTATATCAGTATAGTGCAATTCGTATTCGTTGTCAATTGTGAAAATTTAACCTTACTGTTACATTCACCACTACTGCTCTTGTGGCCGCACACTCTGTCCTTGTTTCAGTTCTTTTGTGGAGTAGGTAATAACTTTTGTGTCAGCACTGATTGTTCCCAGTTCAATTGCAGCGTAGCGATCATTTTTATCTTTCACCTGTACTTTTATTTTTTCGACATAATACTCACTTCCAAGGATTCCCTCTTTTTCATTTAATGTATAGATGTAATAAGCGCCGTTTTCCCCATAGACAGCCTCCACGGGAAGTGTCAAATCATGATATTCTCCCTGCACTGTTTTTTTGACCCTCCCGCTCAAGCCAGGTTGTCCCACATTTTCGGGAAGTAGACAGACAATATCATATCCGTCCTGTGCATTCTCTGTAAAATAGTCTACTGTAATATCCATCTCCGAAGACTGCCCATTCAATTTTACAGCAACAGTATCCATTAAATGAATATATTTGCCTTCCTCCTTTGTAATATGAAACTTAAACTGGCATGGACGCTGTTCATCTGTCAACAAAAGTGCCGCAGTATCTGTTGTTCTGCTGCCAACCTCTATTTGAATCTTAGATACAATGCCATCATTCTCTGCCTTAATTTCTCCTTTTTGCTTTTTTATTGCGTGAAGTCGTTCTATCTGCGTTCTTGCCTGATTTATCTCAAGTTCATAGACTTCGGCAGTAGAATCCGCTCGTGATGTGACTTCCGCAGCCGCAATCTCCCTCATTTTCTGTCGCAATGTCACCTCACGCGCATAACTTGCATCATTATAATTTTCCTTTGCACGCTGTACTGCTTCCTCAAGCGTAAGCTTTGTATTCTGCCATGTATCATACGCAGCTTCCTCCGCAGAATAATCTGGCTGTGTGACTGCATCTCTATCATGCTTTGTCAACTGATCACGCAACGTGAGCAATTGTTTATTCGCCTTTTTTATTTTATTTAGCAATTCCGTCCGTTTTTCCTCGTCCACCAAATTTTGATTCTCTTTAGATTCCTGTGAGGAGAGGGGTTCTTCTGTGTCTTTTGCGTCTGTATTTTCTGTCTTTGGATTCTCTGTTTCTGTTTTCTCTGTTTCTTCATCTTCTAATTTCGGATTCTCTATTTGTGTGTTTTCTGTTTTTGGATTCTCTGTTTCTATATTTTCTGATCCTATATCTTCTGTTTTTGAATTCTCTTCATTCTCTATTTTCTTATCTATCTCTACATGAGTAGTACTATTTTCGCTCTTCTCTATTGTATCCGCTAAACTTCCTACTGCTCCTGACAACACTTTTGGCGATTCACTTTCTCCTATTTCCTCTGTTGTGTCAGCACGATTTTCCAACGCAGCAAGTTGTTCCTCCAACCGCTGAATCTCGCGCTCTTTTGCTGTAATCTCATCTGCAATACGATACCCTTTATTTATCCAATCATGATACACCTCCCATGCATTGCGCCGTGCATTGTCCGCAGTGTACGGAACCGGATCTGCAAGATGTTTTTCAAGTGCCTCCTCCGCCTTCTCCAAGACCGCTTTCGCGCGATTTTTTGTCAACGCAGTCTCCTTATCCGCCGTCTCATAATCTTCTTTTGCCCACAGAATCGCCACTTCTTTTTTCTGTGCATCAATCACTGCATTCACCTGAAAATCCGAGAGATTACACTGAATTTTAGAAAGCTCTGTCTCCTTTGCGCTTATCAGTTCGGCAATATCAGCCGTGTCAATGGCAAAAAGAATATCTCCTGCTTTCACTGCATCACCTTGCCGGACATAAATCTTATCCACTCGTAATCCCGCTTGCGTATTCACAGCAACTTCGCCGCCTGCGGTCACAATTCCATCTGTCTCCACAATATGTTCCACATACTTTTTTGTTGCCGTATCCGTTTTTACAAGAGGCAGGCCTGACACATAGATGCTCTTTGAAATGATTGTACACAACCAAACAAATGCCAGAAATATCAAAAATATTTTTATCCACTTCTCCATCCGCTTACGAGCAAAAAGCTTCTCCTCATCCTTCTCCATGATACAAGTCCTTTCCTAACCCTTCAATCCAGAATAAATAATCCCCTGCTCCAAATAATCCTGTCCCATCACAAACACAAAAACTGCTGGAATTAGCATTACTACAGACGCCGCAAACGCAAACCCTGCCTGCGTCCAGCTAATTTCAGGTAAATACAGCGATAATGGCCATAAAATCTTATCTTCTAAAAATGCAAACGGCTGCTCAATCATATTCCAATACTCCAAAAATCCAAGTACCAACGCCGAGAGGATTCCACCTTTTCCAAGTCCTATCCCCACCATAAAAAAGATATAGACCTCTCCTGCCCCGTCTATTCTTGCAGCCTCAATCAAGGACTTTGGGATTGCTCGAAATCCACCGTAAATCACAAAAATAGGAAATGTGCTGAACACCGCAGGAAGAATAACCGCCCAATGGGTATCCAGCAGCGACAATCTATCAAGAGTCAGATAACTAGAAAGCATTGTCACCTGAAAAGGCAAAAGCATCAGTACAATATAGATGGTAAAAAGCACATTTTTTCCTTTTACTGCATATGTTGCAAATGCCCACGCTGCCGGAATGCCTACTGCCATCTGCCCTAACAAAATCAAGCCAACCATCTTCACCGAGTTCCAGAACAATACAAAAAATTCTGGTGAGTAAAAAAGCAGTCGAGTGTAATTTTCCACTGTAGGATACTGTGGAATCAGTTTCCATGATACAAATCCTGTCCCATGTTCAAACACGGGTGCCAAACACTCGTACAAATCCCCTTTTCCCATAACAGAACCTGTCACAACGAGAAACACTGGCGCACAGATTATAATTCCTGCTGCAATAAACATCAATTTTGTAACTGCCTCCGACGCTGTGCGGAGAAGCTTTCTTAACTTCACTTTAAGTCTCCTACTACCTAATGAACTATCCTTCCTTAATTCTGACTGTAATACTGAAATAATAAGATAAACACAAACAGCACCACAGCCACCAAAACACTCGCCGCTGCCATCTTGTCAAATTCCAGATTCACATACCAATTGTTAAATGTATGCTGCAAAAGATAAATGTCTTTTCCTGGGTAAGAACCACCGACAAGATACGCTTCCCTATAGATTTTCATGGAATTTAAAAACGATAAAATCACAATTGTGTAGACACTGCCCTTCAAACATGGCAACTTTACAAATATCAAACATTGAAATTTGTTCACGCCATCCACTTTTGACGCCTCAATCAATTCATTTGGGATTCCCGCAATTCCTGCAAGCCACAGCACAATGGTATATCCTGTGTTTTTCCACAAATAGCTGACAACCAGACTTTCAAAATCCTGCCTGTAAAAAAACATTCTCCACACAATAACCACTGTTGCTGTCGGCATTGCCATTGGAAACAAATATAGGCTTTTTATCACATGAATATCCTGTATCTTGCTAAGTACAAGTGCTGCTGCCAAACCGATTATAACCAGCAGCGGTATTGCCACGCCCACAAAATGGAGCGTGTTCTTTACCGCAAGGCGAAACGCCTGATTGTGAATCACCATACTATAATTTTTTAGTTCTGCAAATTCCCCTGTCATCACTGTCAAAAAAGAACGCCGCACCACATCTGCGAAAGGAATCAGCACAAAAATCAACACCCCTGCCAAACTCACACCGATAAAAGCCATAAAATAAGCAAATTCCCGAAAACGTTTCATTCTTTTACACCCATTCTTTGCACCATATATTATTCAAAAAGATAAATCTCCACACTGTCCACAATCGCTTTCACTGCCGCGTCAATATCCTGTGCACCCTCAAGGTATTTTTTGCCCTCTGCGTAAACTACAGCTTCCAGTACAGTATCGCTCAAATATGGGGTGTCAAGCTGTGCGATCCATGCCTCTAGCTTGTCAATTCCTTCCTGATTTACTGGATAAATCGTATAGCTTGTATGCGTACCATCCTTCGTCGAAAAGCTCATATAGAACTGTCCGCCGTCATCGCCAAGCTCACTCTCATCATAGGCAAACTGCGCTGGCAGCGCTTTCTTATTTACAGGAATCCCAAACTGTATTGTCTCCTGAACAGTCGCGCCAAGCATCATTCGTACAAACTGCTTCGCCGCATCTGCATTCTTGGTCGCTGTATTAATTCCAGCAATCGATCCTGGATGATAGACATTGCTGCACTGTCCGCTCATCAGTTTTATCTGTGTACTTTCCAACCCTTTAATTCTTGGCACAGACAGCATATCCCTATAAGTACTTGTACTGACTACCTCCCCATATGCAAATGGTGTCTGCTGCATGAGATAAGAGGTGTTCTGCGTCATCATAAAGTACTTGTTTTCCTCATAGTGTCTTCCACTTTCATCCATTACATTCTGCTGGTACATACTGATATACTCTTCTGGTGTGCCGTTCATCTCCACGTCATAAAGCCTCCTTGACTGCTCTAAAAATTCTCGCACTTTGCCCTGATTGAGCTGCCCATTTGCCTCCTTCCATGTCGGTGCACACACTGGCATAAATTTTCTCATAATGCCAGATGCCGAGCACACACTCAAAATAGTAGTGTCAGGATATGCTTCTCTTGCCTTTTCTGCCATATCCGCTATCGACTGGTAGTCATTTGCGCTGCCCACATACGTCTCGTCACCAAAAATCACAGGGATAAAGAACTTTGCAGGAACAGCATACATCTTGTCATCTGTCTGAATCGTATTCATTAAATTCTTATAAAGCCCCTCACTCTGATCAACCTCATTGACGATATCAGACAAATCCATTAGTACACCTTTTTCTACATAAGTATCAATATTAATACCGTCCAGCATAATAACATCCGGACCGCTGCCACTAAGCAATTGTGTATTTAACTTTTTCAGTGCATCCTCTCTTGTGATGCCGCCCTCGTCCATTCCAATCTGATATTCGATAAACAGATTGGGATACTGTGTCTGATATGCTGAAATTGTCTGTTTTACCAAATCATCTTCACTTAAACTGTATACCGTGATTTTGTCATTTGGAACAGATGGAACCGTAGCGTCATATACAAATTTTACAATTTTACCGCCATTGTACACTGCAAAAAACTCATTTTTGTCATTCATTGTCATTGCCAAAATGCTATAGGTAGGATCTCCTAACGAAGAAAGACTTCCATCGATTATCTGTTCTACTGCACCTCCGCCAATAACATGACGGTACAAGCCTTTTTCCCCTGCTACATAGATGGTTTTGTCCGCACCCAGAAAAGTATACGCTGTGTACCCACCTCCTGTCCATGACATCTCGTTATAGTTTTGATCGACAAAGCTGTCTAACACTTCATCTTCAATAAAACGCTTCTCTTCCAAATCATATAAAAAAATCTTCTCAAATGTCAGACACATCAAAATGCCATTCTTACATTCCAGCAAATCTGTTGTGTCCTCAAGTGTCAACAATTTTTCCGCTGTACCTGCACTGACATCCACCTGATAGATTGTCTTGCACCCTGACGCAAACGCATACAAAATTCCTTGCTCGTCAAACGCAAGCGTCCTCAAGTTAGAATTTGTGTCTGGCAGCGGAACAGCAATCTGCTTTATAGTACCATCTGTATTATAAATATAGAGGTTGTATTCATAATCATTCTCTGTACCCTCTATTTTATCCATGCCAACGATAGCAATTGTTCCATCTTTTGCGATAGCTGACGCCGCCGGATAATGTTCCTCAATGAAGCTAGAAAACCCCTCATCTGTCTCTGTGTTCCATGTCGCACCATTGTCTTTTGACACAATTTTCTGTTTTGTAAGACTATTTAGAAAAATCATCTGACCATCGCTTAAAGTCTGTTGTTCCACCTTGTCATAAAACGTTTCGCCTTCTAGAACATTCGTTTCTACATAGCGTCCCATCCCTCCGCTTGCTATCTCATCTTTCTGTCCATACTCGCTAGAACTCACTTCTGTCTTGTCTGCCTCTGTCAAAATTTTTGAACTTTTCTCATTACTGATAGTTTGCTCCTTGGCACCGCAGCCGACTGTCATAACACCGACTGCCGTTGCCATAAAAAGAACTGCCGCTTTTGTAACGATTGATTTTCTTCTCATAACTTCCCTCCATGTATTGTATTCTTTCATTTTTACACACGGATATTGTAGCATGGTTTTCTCTAAGAAATCTCTAATTCATATTTTTTCAAAAAGACCTATAACTTTACTGTCTATCTGCCGATATTATTTATAACATAGACCCAATATTTTTTGTGTTTGAAAATAAGGCTACCGCAATCCCACTGGCTTTAGACGGTGGGTTAAGGTAGC
>ERZ778513.728-NODE-728-length-24486-cov-4.162007_pt1 | contig 24486 bp, 17 predicted proteins | sample MGYA00510345_ERZ778513 | MGnify/ENA primary metagenome ERZ778513 (study PRJEB29527, sample SAMN07138966) | mouse gut metagenome | material: feces | host: mouse | place: China:Nanjing | collected 2016-01-25 ... | reverse complement strand
ATAAGGCGATGGAGCTTCTGCCGATGGGCCCGGTCATGCTGATTGACACACCTGGTTTTGATGACGAGGGAGCGCTTGGGGAACAGCGGGTAAAGAAGACAAAACAGGTGCTGGAAAAGACGGATATCGCGGTGCTGGTTGTGGACGCAGCAGAGGGGGCATCCGGCTGCGACGAGGAGTTGATCGCACTTTTTAAGGAGCGGGAGATACCGTTTATTATAGTGGTTACGAAGTCCGATATATGGGACTCTGAAAATGATATCGTGAAATCGGATATTTTTCCTGAAACGGCAGGCAAATGTTCGGAGAAATCGGATGCGGAGCGCGACAGCGCGAAGCTGCGAGCGGACGGACATTATGAAAGTAACAGCACGGATTTGCCAGTGGGCGGCCGGGCGAAGGATTTGGATGGAAATAACATAGAGAGCGCTATATATGTGAGCGTAAAAACAGGCGCGGGCATTCACGAATTGAAAGAAAAACTGGCGGTGATGCTCCCGGATAGGGAAGAGCGACACCTTGTGGCGGATTTGGTGAAGCCCATGGACGTGGTAGTGCTGGTGGTGCCTATTGACTCGGCGGCGCCTAAAGGCAGGCTGATCCTGCCCCAGCAGCAGGCCATACGGGATCTTTTGGAGGCGGGGGCGGTTCCCGTGGCAGTGCGGGAGACGGAGCTTGCGGAGGCGCTTAACAAGCTTGCGGAGAAGCCTGCGCTTGTCATCACGGACAGTCAGGCGTTCGAGGAGGTTGCGGCTATCGTGCCGGAGGATATCCCTCTTACTTCCTTTTCCATTCTGATGGCGCGCTACAAAGGTTTCTTAAAAATAGCGGTGGAAGGCGTGCGGGGGATCGACGGCCTGAAGGACGGTGACCGCGTGTTGATTGCCGAAGGCTGCACCCATCACAGACAATGCGACGATATCGGGACGGTGAAAATTCCCCGTTTTCTGAAAAAGTATACAGGAAAGAATGTTATCATAGAAACGGCTTCGGGTACGGGCTTTCCCGAAGACCTGACGGCTTATGCGCTTGTGATTCATTGCGGCGGCTGTATGCTGAACGAGCGGGAGGTATTGCGGCGGATGCGTTTTGCGCAAAGGCAGGGCGTGCCTGTGACGAACTACGGCATTGCCATTGCGCAGATGAAGGGGATTCTTGAGAGGAGCGTTGCGCCGCTGCAGTTGCTGTGAAGCCGGAGGATGAATCGTGGCAATGTGCCTTTATGAGAGACACGGGAAAGCTTATGTGCGTATGCGCCGCCCTGAGACAGATATGGCGGAAAATGACGTTGACGGAGAGGCTAAGTTATGTATACATTTGACGGAAGAATACGTTACAGCGAGGTGGGTGAGGACGGTCTCTTAAACCTGCAGTCCCTGCTGGACTATTTTCAGGACTGTTCTACCTTTCACTCTGAGGACATCGGGCTGGGACTGGAATATATGGATAAAATCGGGCAGGTGTGGCTTTTGTCCGCGTGGCAGATTTGCATCGGGCGGTACCCGAAGTACGGCGAACAGATAGTAGTTGGCACGGCTCCCTATGAGTTCCGCGGTTTTATGGGGCTGCGCAACTTTCTGATGCGGACGAAGGAGGGCGAGGCGCTGGCTTGGGCCAATTCCATATGGACGCTGATGGACAGGGAAAAAATGCGCCCCGTAAAGCCGAATGGGGATATGATTGCGGGCTATGTGCCGGAGGAAAGATATCCCATGGATTATGCGCCCAGAAAGATTGCAATGCCCACAGACGGACAGCCGATGGAGGCATTTACGGTCAAACCGCACCATCTGGACACAAACCATCATGTCAATAACGGGCAGTATGTGCGCATGGCAATGGACTGTATTCCGGGCGGGTTTAAGATCGGGCAGCTTCGCGTGGAATATAAGAGCCAGGCGCTGCTGGGGGACGAGATTTATCCCGTGATGGCGGATGGGGCGGATGGGAGACTGTACACGGTTTCCCTGAACGGGGCGGACGGAAGCCCATACAGTGTGGTGGAGTTTCGTTCGCCAGCTTAGCCAGACATGCACAGGGCAGGCAAGCCGTGCTCGCATGAGCCTGACGGTCATACGAATGTCGGAGGGAGCGCCATATTAATGAGCCGATTGAGCTCTGCACAATCTGAGCTTGTGAAGCAGCGGAGAGCGTTGAAAGCGCGATTTTGTGAATGGCGCATGCTGAGCGTCCGGAGCAGGCAAGCCATTCGCATGACGGCAAATCGCACCGACACGAAATTTTGAAAGGAAGAAAACGATGATTCAACTAGGGGAAATACAGACCTTAAAGATAATAAAGCAGGTAGAATTCGGCGTTTACCTGTATGATGGAGCAAATACGGAAGAACGGGTTCTCCTGCCGAAAAAACAGGTGCCGGAGGGCGCGGCGAACGGTGACGAGGTAGAGGTCTTTGTGTACCGCGATTCCAAGGACAGGCTGATAGCCACCACGAACAGGCCGAAGATCACTCTGCACGGCGTGGAGAGACTGCGGGTAGCGCAGGTGGGAAAGATCGGTGCCTTTCTGGATTGGGGGTTGGAGAAAGAGCTGCTTCTGCCCTTTAAGGAGCAGACCAAAAGGGTGTCCGCCGGGGAGGAGTGTCTTGCGGCGCTCTATATTGATAAGTCGGACAGGCTCTGTGCCACCATGAATGTATATCCTTATTTGAAAAATAACAGTAGTTACAAAAAGGATGACAGGGTAAATGGCACGGTCTATGAAATCAGTCCGAATTTCGGCGCGTTTGTGGCGGTGGACGATCAGTATTCGGGGCTGATTCCGAAGCGGGAGCTTTACGGGAACGTTGCGGTTGGAGATACTGTAAACGCCCGCGTCACGGCGGTGAAGGAGGATGGGAAGCTGGATCTGAGTATTCGGGAAAAGGCGTATCTGCAGATTGCGGGGGACGCGGAGAAGGTGATGCATGTGATTGACAGTTTTGGCGGCGCGCTGCCCTTTAACGATAAGGCGTCGCCCGAGGTGATCCGCCGGGAGATGCAGATGAGCAAAAATGAGTTCAAGCGGGCGGTAGGAAATTTGTTAAAGGCGGGTAAAATTACGATAACGGAGAAAGCGATAAGACGCAATGACGAGTAAAAGAGCGAATTGGTTGTTTCTGACTATCATACTGGTGCATTTTGGGGTAGTGGCATTCCTGATATTCTGGGGATCGCTTCTTCCGGACAGCATTGTTTTGAATTTTCTGCTGAGTCAGGGGATACTGATCATACCGACGATTATCTTCCTGCTGATTTTTGAGCGCAGGGAGCGGCCATCCGTGCCGCAGACGGGAACGTTTATGCCGAATGAGCCGCCTGCGCCGCAGATGCCGATACAGCCGATGCCGGGAACAGGCGCACCGCTCGTGCCAAATGCGATGCCGATGGCGGGGGTGCAGTCCGCGCCCGGTGCGTCCCGGTCGTTCGAGGCGGCGGCGTTTCACAGGGTTAAAATTTCTACCCTGCTGATGATCACCCTCTGCACCTTTCTGATTTCGCCGCTGGTGACGGTGCTCAATGTATTGACTATGTTTTTTACAGACAATGCGGTGGCGGCTCTGGAGGGAGATATCATAAGTACGCCCTTCCCCGTGATGCTCTTTATGATTGGAATATTTGGGCCTTTCTGTGAGGAATTTGTTTTCCGGGGCGTGATATACGGAAGTTACAGGAGAAATGGGCAATATAACAATAACATGCGTTATCAGAAGAACCGTGGCAATGGAATCTCGGCGGTTCTTCTGTCAGCGTTTCTTTTCGGACTGATGCATATGAATTTTAATCAGGCGCTTTACGCTTTTGCAATCGGGATTTTTCTGGCGCTATTGGTGGAGGCGGCGGGGAGCCTGTGGGCATCTGCCTTCTGCCATATGTTTTTCAATTCCTGCCAGGTCGTGCTGATGTATGTGTCGGAAAGTGTTTTGGACAGTATATACGGACACGCCGTGAATGAAGCGGCGGAGCAGCTGTCCACCCAGGATCTTCTGGCGGCGCTCTCTGTATATCTGGTGATCGCGGCGGTCGCGACGCCGATTGCGGGCTGCGTGATCGTGTGGATTGCGAAGAACGAGGGACGGCAGGAAGCCTTTAGAGAGCTGTTTCAAAGGAGCGGGCACACGGCCGTACAGAGGATGCGGCAGCCGAATGTGCCGATGTCGCCACAGTCACAGCCTGTACAGTGGAGCCAACCGGCATCGCCCCGGCAAATGCCCGGGATGCCGCAGCCGCCACGATCCGCACAGTGGAGCCAGCCGATACCACCGCCGCCTGTACAGCCGGCGCAATGGAATCAGCCAATGCCACAGCAGCCTGTACAGTGGAATATGTCGGAGCCGCCCCGCACCGACTATCTGCTGAGTGTGCCGCTGATTATAGCGGTGGTGCTCTGCCTGGGGTATATGAGTCTGGAGTTGTTTTTGGTCTGAGGGGCTTTTTGACTCTGCCTATACGCATAGGCAGATCGGGATGCTTCGCATCCCTCACTCGCGTTGCTCGCCGTAAGCCTTCCCAAGCATGCCCTCATGCAAGCATGGCGCCTGCTTTGTAAGCCTTCCGGCTCTGCCTATACGCGCAAAAAATAACGGCCCGGAAGGGCCGTTATTTTCGCTTAGACTGTCATATCAAAGTTTCCGCCGATGTGGGGATTGACGGACAGTTCCATCGCCGCCGCATCCATCATGCCGACAACCTGACTGCCTGTGGTTTCCGCCTGATCCAGAGACTTGGCAAGCATTGCTACGCTGTAGGCGTCATTTGTTTTGGCGCTGGACATGGCCATAGATAATCCTGCAATATCCATAAAAATCACCAACCTTTCTTCATCGCTTATTTTACCACATCTCTGTTTCGGGTAACAATATGCAATTTTAACAATGCCGTGAAATACTTAAAAACGTCAAAAACTTAAAAAATACACAAAAAATTCACGAATGCAGGTAGATTTTTTTGTAAATATAGATTAAAATAGAATCTAGCTTTTGCTTTTTAGAAATTATGGGGCTGAAAGGCATAGTGAATTGTTACGAAACATAAGAGGGGTGGGGGAATGATTTCAAATCAGATTTTGCAGAACACGATAGAAGGTCTGAAAGCTATTGCCAGAGTGGAGCTCTGTGTTATGGACGTGGACGGGAAGGCGGCGGCCATGACGACGGAGGAAATGGAGCGCTGCGGCAGGGCGGCGGCGGAATTCGCGGAATCCCCGGCGGATTCGCAGGAGATTCAGGGATACCAGTATTTTAAAATTTTTGATGAGCAGCAGCTTGAGTATATTTTGGTGGCAGGCGGTGTGGGTGAGGACGTCTACATGGTGGGAAAGATGGTGACGTTCCAGATTCAAAACCTGTTGATTGCCTACAAGGAGCGGTTTGACAAGGATAACTTTGTGAAGAATCTGCTTCTGGATAATCTGCTTCTGGTGGATATATACAGCCGCGCGAAAAAGTTACATATTCAGACGGATGTCAGGCGGGTGGCGCTCATTGTGGAGACGGACAATGTCAAGGACTGCAATGCCCTTGAAAGTGTGCGGGCTTATTTCGGCGTGAATAATAAGGACTTTATCACAGCTGTGGACGAGAATAACGTCATTGTGGTGAAGGATCTGTCCGAGGATGACAGCCCTCGGGAGATCGAGCGGTGCGCCGGAGCGGTGGCGGCTTATCTGCGCAAGGAGAGTTTTAAGAATGTCCGCGTTGCTTATGGCACGGTGGTAAACGAGATCAAGGGCGTGAGCAGTTCTTATAAAGAGGCGAAGATGGCGCTGGACGTGGGAAAGATTTTCTTTGGCGAGCGCGACGTTATCGCTTACAGCGAGCTGGGAATCGGACGTCTGATCTACCAGCTGCCGATTCCCCTTTGCAAGATGTTTATCAAGGAGATTTTTGACGGCAAAAGTCCTGATGAGTTCGACGAGGAGACGCTTGTCACCATCAATAAATTTTTCGAGAACTCCCTGAACGTATCAGAGACTTCCAGACAGCTCTTTATCCACAGGAATACGCTGGTTTACCGCTTGGATAAGCTGCAGAAGAGCACGGGCCTTGACCTGCGTATATTTGAGGATGCCATCACATTTAAAATTGCGCTGATGGTGGTAAAATATATGAAGTATATGGAATCGTTCGAGTTCTGATATTTGGAGAGAAGGATATGGTAGAAATCATGACAGACAAACAGTTTGATAAAATCATTAAAATGATTTCCATGATTTTGGATGGATGTAAGGACTTAGAGGAAGCGAAAAAGAAACTCAATGAGTTATCTGACAATGCGGATAAGAAAACGGAAGAAAAGTAGGAGAGAGGAAACGTGGCAGTAAAGAAGAGAAGAAAAGCCCCCGCGGTGGAAAATGAGATCATTAACCTGACGAATGTGAGCAAGGCTTACTCAACCGGTGCGCCGGCCCTGAAGGATGTGAACCTTCATATCGGCAGGGGTGAGTTTGTCTTTATCGTGGGAGACAGCGGATCGGGAAAATCTACCCTGATTAAGCTTCTCTTAAGAGAGCTTACCATCAGCAGCGGCTATATTAATGTGATGGGCTATGATCTTTCCAAGATCAAGCACAGAAAAATCCCGAAATTTAGAAGAAACTTGGGGATTGTGTTTCAGGACTTCCGCCTTTTGAAAGACAGGAACGTCTATGAGAACGTGGCTTTTGCCCAGCGCATTATCCAGAAGTCAAATAAGGAAATTAAGAAAAATGTGCCCAGTATTTTAGCCATTGTGGGACTTGCGGGCAAATATAAGGCGAAGCCCAGACAGCTTTCCGGTGGTGAACAGCAGAGAGTGGCGCTGGCCCGCGCGCTTGTAAACCAGCCGACGATTCTTTTGGCGGACGAGCCTACGGGTAATCTGGATCCCAAAAATTCATGGGAGATTATGAAGCTTTTGGAGCAGATCAATGAAAACGGAACGACTGTTATCGTTGTTACCCACAACCGTGAAATTGTGAACGCGATGCAGAAGCGCGTGGTAACCCTGCGCCGCGGCGTTGTTATCAGCGACGAGGAAAAGGGAGGGTACATCGATGAGGATTAGTACATTTTTTTATACGCTCAAGCAAGGCTTCCGTAATATTTTCAGAAACAAGCTCTTTTCGCTGGCGTCGATTGCAACGATCGCGGCCTGCCTTTTTCTTTTTGGTATTTTTTACGCGATTTTAGCGAATTTCCAGCATATCGTGAAGAACGCGGAGGAAGGCGTCTCCGTCTGGGTGTTCTTTGATGAGGGCATTGAGGACATCAGGATACAGCAGATTGGCGATATGATTGCGAAACGGCCTGAGGTGGCGAAGATGGAGTTTATTTCCGCGCAGGAGGCGTGGGAGAGCTTCCGGGATGAGTATCTGGGCGAGTACGGCGACGGCTTTACAGAGAACCCGCTGGAAAATTCCGCTAACTATCAGGTATATCTGAATGATGTGTCCATGCAGTCTGCACTGGTGACTTATCTGGAATCCATAGACGGCGTGCGGATGGTTAACCGCTCGGAGCTGGTAGCCACCACTCTGACCGGAGTTAACGCGCTGATTGCCTATGTTTCTGTCGGCATTATTGCGATTCTTCTGGCGGTATCCATCTTCCTGATCAGTAATACCGTGGCGATCGGCATTTCTGTGCGCAAAGAGGAGATTAATATTATGAAATACATAGGGGCCACCGATTTCTTCGTGCGTTCTCCTTTTGTGGTGGAAGGCATTATGATCGGACTGATTGGCGCTGCTTTGCCGCTCGGCTTTATTTACCCCATTTATAATGTAGTCCTGTCTTATGTGATGGATCGGTTTCCACAGCTCTCCTCCCTTTTAAGCTTTGTGCCGGTTGGAGAGGTTTTCAATGTGCTTGTGCCCATATCTCTCGGTCTGGGCGTGGGCATTGGCTTCCTGGGAAGTATCGTAACAGTGAGAAGACATTTAAGAGTGTAATAGCCGCGAAAAGCGCGGGGTTTGCGAGTTTGACAAAACGAGAACATACAGAGGATATAGTTTGAAAATACAAAGCCGAAAGAAGATAAAAAGAATAACGGGCGTTACCCTATGCCTTGCGCTGGTACTTTCGTGCGCTCTGCCCGGGCCTTCCGTGCGTGCGGTTACCAGCGAGAGCATCCGCGAGAAGGAGCGGGAGATCGAGAAAGCGAAGGAAGAAGTCTCCGGCTTAAAGAACAGCAAGACTGACGTGGAGAAGCTGAAAAAGGAGCTGGAGCAGTCAAAAAATGACCTGACGGCTTATGTACAGCAGCTGGACGGGCAGCTTGCTGACATACAGGAGAAGATCGCGCAATATAATACAATGATTACCGAAAAAGAAAAAGAGATTGAGGAGACGGCCCGCGATCTGGATGAGGCGCAGGCGAGACAGGAGCAGCAGTATGAGGCCATGAAGAAGCGCATCCAGTTCATGTATGAGCGCAGCGACTCGTTTTATATGGAAACTCTTTTCGGTTCCAACAGTATCACGGGGATTGTGAACCGCGCCGATTATATTGAAGCTCTGTCCCGCTATGACAGGGATAAGCTGGATGAATACGTGGAAACCAGAAAGTATGTGGAACTCTGCAAGGAAGAGCTGGAGGTGGAAAAGCAGCTTTTGGACGAGACCAGGGAGGCGGTGGAGCAGGAGGAAGCCAGCGTCAATACTCTGATCGGGGAGAAAGAGGCCCAGATTGTTTCCGTCAGCGGAGATATTGCCAATAAAGAGGCGGCCATCAAGGAATACGAAGCGATGATCGCTCAGGAGAACGCCGAAATCGCCGCATTGGAGAAGGCGGTGGCGGAGGAGCGCGCGAGACTGGAAGCGGAGAACGCGCAGGCAAGGATCTATAACGGCGGTATGTTCGCCTGGCCTTGTCCCGGCTACAAGCGCATTTCCGACGAGTACGGCAACCGTATGCACCCGATTCTCGGGGTGGAGAAGTTTCACAACGGGCTGGATATGGCGGCGGCTTCGGGAACGCCTATTTTGGCCGCTTATGACGGCGATGTGGTGGCGGCGGATTACAGTGGCAGCATGGGCAACTATATTATGATTGACCACGGCAGCGGTCTTTACACCATCTATATGCACTGCTCCGCACTGTATGTTTCTAAAGGGCAGACTGTTTCTAAAGGACAGAACATCGCGGCGGTAGGTTCCACAGGCCGTTCCACAGGCCCGCACCTGCATTTCAGCGTGCGACTGAACGGAAACTACACCAGCCCGTGGAACTACCTGAAATAGCATTGAGTCCATGCAGAGCGGCTCAAAACAGAATGATGAAAGCTTGCTTTCAGCAGGCTGATTTTGAGGCGATCTATACGGCGAAAGCCGTACATGAGCAAATCGACTCGAAGAGGCAATTTGCGAATGGCATGGACGGGGTAAAGCGAATATAGCGAAAGCCGTACATGAGCAAATCGACTCGAAGAGGCAATTTAGCGAATGGCATGGACGGGGTAAAGCGAATATAGCGAAAGCCGTACATGAGCAAAATCGACTCGAAGAGGCAATTTAGCGAATGGCATGGACGGAGTAAAGCGAATATAGCGAAAGCCGTACATGAGCAAAATCGACTCGAAGAGGCAATTTAGCGAATGGTATGGACGGAGTAAAAAATAAGGAGATGAACCAACTTGGACTCAAGAAACAATAACAATCGTTATTATAATGACTACCCATATTCGGGGGACGGCCGTCAGACGAATCCCTATTATAATAGTGGCAATAACGGCGGTTCGGGCGGTTATAACAATGGCCCGGTTCCTCAGCCTCCCCAGCCCGGGAACGGCAAGGGCGGCAGTTTTTTGCTTGGAATGCTGCTCGGCGTGGCGCTTATGACGCTGATCTGCGGTTTTGTCTTTGTGGGCATGAAAGTTTACGAGGCGGTGGACAGCAAGAACGTAGCGAAAAAGGGAACCGCCCAGAGTGTTGTCAGTGAGGAAACGGAGAAGAAACTCAAGGCGATCGAGGAAGTGATTGACGAGTATTATTATCAGGATGCAGATATTGATGTGGACGCTATGACAGAAGGCATGTACGCGGGCGTGGTGAATGCGCTGGGAGATCCCTATTCCGTTTATTATACGGAGGAGGAGTGGAACGATCTGATGCAGGAGACAGCAGGTATCTACTATGGCATCGGCGCGTATTTGATGATTGATCCCAACACGGGGCTTGGAAAAGTATCGGGTGTTATTGAAAACACTCCCGCAGAGGAGGCGGGACTCCGCGCGGACGACCTGCTTTACCTTGTGGATGGCGAGAGCACGATGGGAATGGAGCTTTCCGAGATTGTGGCCCGCGTGAAGGGTGAGGAGGGCACGAAGGTTCATCTTACCATTTACCGCGAGGGGGAAACGGATTATCTGGAGATGGACGTGGAGCGTCGGCAGATTGAGGCTCCTACGGTAAAGTACGAAATGCTCGAAAATAATATCGGTTATATTCAGATTACAGAGTTTGATGATGTGACCACTGACCAGTTTACCGAGGCGCTTGCTGTCATCAAGGGTTCCGGCGCGAAAGGGCTCGTGCTCGACCTGCGCGGCAATCCGGGCGGCAGCCTGAACGTGGTGGTGGATATTGCCAGACAGATTCTGCCCAAAGGGCTTATCGTTTACACCGAAGATAAGTATGGCGAGCGCGACGAATACAGCTGTGACGGCAGGAATGAGCTGAATATGCCGTTGGCGGTACTTGTAAACGGTAACTCCGCCAGCGCGTCGGAGATTCTGGCGGGTGCGATTAAGGACTATCACAAGGGGACGCTGGTGGGGACTACGACCTTTGGTAAGGGCATTGTCCAGCGGGTACTGCCCCTAACCGACGGTACGGCTCTGAAGCTGACGATCAGCGCGTATTATACGCCAAACGGCAATAACATCCATGGGGTGGGCATCGAGCCGGATGTGGTCTGCGAGTTCGACAGCGACGCGTACTATGATCAGGATGTGGATAATCAGCTGGAGAAGGCGGTGGAGGTGCTTTCGGAGTAGGCCGCAGGGGTTTAACGCGTGATAAACGTGGGTGATAAATATGACTTGCAATTGATACGAATTGTTGTTATCATCGGGGCATACATGTTTTTAGAGGTAAGGATTTGATTACAAAAGAAGGTACGCTTTATTATTATTTAAAATTCAGGCTGTGCGATGCGCAGGCAATTGAGCTTATGCTGCTGGCTTTTCAGGCTGGACGCGTCGTGTTTAGTCCGACATAAGGATTGAGAAGGAGATTTATGCAAAGGGTGGCTGAAAAGCCGCCCTTTTATGCGCAGACCCGCATATGGAAGTTTGCTGTTTCGCAGCATATGAACCGGGCGGCGAATGGGGAAGATGAATCTTCTCTATTCGATTAACTAACACCTGTAATTGTTCTTTTTATAATACAATCCCTGCCGAACTTTTCCCAGACATTTACATAATTGTATATATATGGCGGCAAAACCACAATATTTGGTGCATATCGAACGAAAGTACCAAATATTTATAGGCAAAGTGACGAAAAGACTATTTTTTTTTGTTGACATTGCAAAGGTGGCGCGACTTGACAAAAGAGGTGTCGAAGGATAAAATAAGCAATGATAAGGTGTGATGGGTGGCTCCGCCTATCCCATCTTATTCAAGTAAACTGGCCGCGGCTATCAGTAATGTTACCGTTGGCCGAGGCTAAAAATATATTATGAAAGAGGAGGAAAACACCAAGCATGAAAAAAGTATTAAAGAAATTTAATCGCACACTTTCTATCATGCTCGCAGCAGCTATGGTACTGACAATGGTACCGCAGACTGCAATGCCGGTTCTGGCAGCGGAAAATGAGGTTGTTGAGGAAGCATCCGAAGCATCCGAAGGAACAGATGTTACACCCGCTGACGAGGACAACGAATCGACAGATGTGAAGGATGCAGATGATACCGATATTTCGGGCGATTCTGAGATCACAGAGGGCGAGACGGAAGGTTCGGAGGACGATAGCGAAACACCCGTTATTAATGATGGGGATGTTTCTGATGATGATCAGGCAGAGGAAGAGGAGCCTGACGTTCAGGAGGAGCCCGTAGAGGAAGAAACAGAACCTACGGAATCCGACGATCAGGACGTTTCTGACGATGAACCGGACGCTGAAACAAATGCTGAAACCAATGCGGTGGCGGATAGCGACACTACGATCACGGAAGTGATAAAAGAAGGCGATAATGAGGCAGCGGGGACTGCTCAAATCGTTTATCTTGGCGGCTGCGTCAGCGACGGCAAGCTGGCAAAGGGCAGGGAGCTGAAATTCCGTGTGGAGCCCGCGGATGGTCATGCACTGGTAAGCGTAACGGTTAATAAGGTAGATGGCGAGACAGAGTCGGCTGTCAGTTCGTCGCCATCCGACGGTGTATACACGATCGCGGCAGATACCTTTACAAAGGGAAGCGGTGAAGCAAAAGAGGATATTAATGGTAAGATCACCGTCACAACAAAGAAGGTAAATTATAAGGTAAGCTTTGCGGCGGATGAGTTTGGCATGTCGGACGCTTATGACGTTTACGCGGTAGAAACAGTGGATAACGCTGAGGTGCTGGGCAGCGTTGTCGCAGCGGCGGTTGATATCGAATATGGCGAGTCCAAAAATTTTGCCGTTGTTTTGAAAACTCCGGATGAGACGAAGACCAAGCTTGAAGGCATTACTCTGGGCGGAAAGCCTGTTGAATTTACAGAGAAAGAGCTGAACAAAAAGGGAGAGGCTGCAGGAACGGCTAAAACTGAGTGTTTTGCTTTCACGGTAGATCCGTCAACAGCGGAAAGCCTGAAAGGAACCACCACGGACGGTACTGCTGCGGAGGTATACGTAAAAGCAGTAGCGCTGGCTTCACTGGCTGTAATGTTTGAAGATGACAGCCTTGTCAAAGCATCCACGAAAAATACTGCTGCGGCTAATTTTATCAACTACGAGGAAGGAGCTTTCGACGAGGATTCCGTTTTCCTTGAGGACGAGAAAGAGAATTTGAAGAAGTCTCTTGCCTTCAAGGTGGTGCCAGAAGAGAATCATAAAGTGGCATCTGTTACAGCCGTGGCCATCGCTGATGAGGACTGGGACGAGGAAGGCACCGAGGTAACGGTAGCGCAGGACGATCCGTCTGCGGCTGACGGTTCCGTGGAGTGCACCATCGCGCTTAATCAGGACGCCCTGAAATTTTCCGAGAACACAACGGTGATCATCTCCATCGCAACGGAGCTGGATACCACGAAGCCCGCTGTTCATACCATTAGCTTTAAGAACACAGCAGGAAACGCGCCTGCAAATGTGACGATCAGACATGGCGCGGTCGGCGCGGATACCGAGCTGGAAGCGGGAGAAACCAGCCTGAAGGTTACGGACAATACTTATCAGATTAAGGTGACACCCGATGCCGGTTATGAGCTGGCGAAAGGCACCACGGCGACGGGCGAGGGCAAAAATGATGATAAGTTCGTTGTAAAAATTAAGGAGAGCAGAAAGTATGCTGCTGTAGCGGCAGATACCGAGAATAATAAACCGGCTCTTCCTGAAGCGACCAAGGATGTCACTACGGAAGTGGAAGCGTACGCTGATGGTACAGCTAAAGTGCTGACATTGAATTTCACCGGCAACGATAAATACGCTGACACAGAGGATGCCAGAGACTATACGGTTTCTTCTGTTGAAGTGACGATCGACACAAATGCGCAGAAAAACGATGGAGAAAAGATTGTCCGCTTTATCGATTATCTTAATGAGGACGACGAAACTCCCAGCTATGAGATTGTTACGGAAGGCATACTCCATGATGATGAAGCAAATGATGTGGAGAACACATGGGTAGTTCCCGCAAGTGTGGATGAACTCGTCTTCAAGGTTACCTCCGAAAAGGAACCCTACGCACATATACGCAGAGGGAATACCTACATGGGAACGGCGGAAGGAAACGTTTACACCTATACGATTCCGGCTATGGCACTGAACAGCGATGGGGTTACAGAAATCGAAATTGATTCAGATGTATATTCGGAAGAAAAGACAGTAAGAGTAAAAGCTGTCGCTGATGACGTAAACGTAAAGAGAGTGCATAAGGATTGGGAAGGGGAAGGGGAATGGGAAGAAAACTTTAACCTTGACCCTGATTGGCTGGAAGATGGATACTATACGCTCTATGACTGCTATGTTGTGGAAGGCGATAAGCTTAACCTGACCTTTGTGCCCAAGCCCGGCGCAGCCATTGAAAAGGTTGCCTACGAAATGGGCGAAGATAAAGGGGACGCAGCCCCCGACAGAAAGGGTAATGTAACACTCTCCCTGACTGTGACCGACGACATAAAGATTGACGTTGTATCCAAGAATGATTACCGTGTTATGCTCACCTGCGGAACGGATGAGAATGGCGATCCGAAAGAGCTGGCACAAGACGGCGATGCTTATGTGGCGGACTATACCGACACGAATATCAACATCGGGCTGACCAAATCGGGCGTGCCTTACAGAGAGGATCTTTATAATGTTGTCGTGAAGGATGGCGCAAAGACTGCCGAAACCGAAGCGAAAGTAAATCGCGCAACGGCGACGATTGAGAAGTTTGCGGAAGCTGAGTACGGCACAGCGTTGACCATTGAGGTTTATACCGACAAGGACACGAAATATACGACCACATTGAAGACAAACGCTGTCTCCAGTGCGGTTACCGTAACCCGCGAGGCGGACGGCAAAGTAGTAGCTGAGGATGCTACAGTTGAAATCATGCCTGACGCTAAGCTGGCATTTAACGTAACTCCGGCAAATGGCGCGAGCCTGTCTGACCTGGAGGCAGAGATTCTTGCGAAGGACGGCACGGCTCTTGCTGCGGCAAGTACGCCGATTGAATCCTCTGACTTTACAGATGGTGTGCTCACCATTCAGACAAAGCCTACCGCGGCAAAAGATACGGAAGTGCTGGTAAGCATCTACAATGCGAACGCGAAGAAAGATAACCAGCCTGATAAGACTTCTTTAAAGGGTGGTAAGTTCGTTCTGAAGCTGACAGACCCGCTTGTGAATAGTGCGGAAATCAGCAAAGTAAATGCAGTTGCAGGCTCCGGCACCAACAGAGCTGTCAAACTGAACGTAAGCGTAGATTTCAAGAACAAGAAGAGCCTTCCGACTCGGCCTGTTCTGGGCAAGCTTTACTATAAGGTAGAGTTTGCGAAACCCGAAGGTGCACCTGCAGATGCAACCGTCGCTCCTGCGACAACGCAGTATGTATTGATTGACGATTATGCCAACACGGCTAAGACGGTTGAATTTACACTGGTGACTGAGATGAAAGGGGATACGGATGGCCAGTTGAAGGATATCGCGGAGACGATTTCCACAACAGCGAAGGTTACGCTGGTACAGTCCCTGTCAACGAAGGATTTAACGATAGGTACGGTTGCCGACACAGATTATGTGGCTGGTCCCGAAGCTGCGATGAAGGACAACACGCTCAGCACCAAAGCGCCTGTTTACGAGACGAAGCTTTCCGTGAAGAATGTGAACGGCGCGGCTGTATTTACCGGACAGGGGGATGCCAAGGTCGCAACTCCCGTATTTGGTAAGACTACCGGCTACGATGAAGTCAGCGTGCAGTTCGTTGATACCAAGACCGGTGTGCTGAAGAGCGAAAGAGGAAGGTATACAACATTATATGACGATAATTGGGGTGAAGTAGGCTATGCGTGGGTAGATGCGGATAATTCCATTCATGTGGGCATAAATGCACGTACTGAATATGGTCCTGTCATTGCGAAGGAAGTTGGAACAAACCTTGGCGTGAAGGTTACCGCGATGGCTCCCGACGAAAGTTATGCGGCATCCGCAATTGTGAAGCTGAAAGTACAGCAGGGTATCTTTAACGTGGAAGTGGATGAGAGCAAGGCAAAGCTTCCCAACACCATTTTCAAAGATGCGAAGACGAAGAAGGCGGCTTCCGTAAAGATTACGGCGAAGCTGAACTGGGGCAATAAGAATTACAAGCCTGCAAAATCCGCGGTGGTATGGAGTATTGATACCGCTTATGGCAATGACAGTGCATATGCAAAGGCGGCTTTGAGCGGCAATAAGCCTCTTGTTTCTGTGAAGAACGGCACGGTTTCCATAGCGAAAGACTATGTGGTACAGCCGAATGAAGCGGATAACAAATTCACGGTTACCATCAAAGCGAACGACTTTGCAGGTAATGAGACATACACAACCAAGGACTTTGAAGTCACCGACGAGAAGAACGAGATCGGCAAGCTGGTGGTTCTGGACAATGATGGCAATGTGAAGGATCCTGCAGCTCTCACGGCCGAAGATTTTGACTACTGGAATCACGATGAAGATAACGGAAGCGATGATTATACGAAACATCTGTATGTTGCGGCGATAAAGAAGGATGCGCCGGATGCAAAGTGGTATGGTGGCGATGATATCCTTCCTGTAACCTTCAAGTCCAGCAACGCGAAGGCTCTGGCGGTCAACACAGCAGACGGACTGCTTACTTTCTCCAAGCCTGCCGACAGGATTAAGATCACGGCTACCACCGTTGACGGCGGCAAGGCTAAGAAGGCAGAGCTGGTTGTCAATGTGAAGCCTTATAAGCAGGTTGGTCTTATGATTACGGACATAGAAGACCACTATACGGGTCTGGGTCAGACTGAAATTCACTACTCAGGCGGCAACAACGAGAGATATTATCTGTACCCTCATTATGCTGTCGGAAATGGCTGGAATGGAATTTCAGATTATAAGAATCTCAAGATTACCGTGAAGGGCGGTAAGTTCATCGCCAACAAGAACTGGGCGAAGAACAGAGGAAATTATATGGGCTATGCGGTTGTCGTTACGGATAAGAGCGGCACAGCTACCGTGACCATAACCGATACCGCTAATAAAGACAAGACCACGAACCATAAGGATTATAAGATCACCAACGACAGCTTCACAGCAACGAAAGCGCCTTCCATCAAGCTTTACGATCCGAAGAAGGTGACTGTTGATACAGAAGCAATCACATGGCAGGTGACGGATAAGAACAATGACAATTATGCAGGCAAATATGTGAAGCTGACGCCTGACTTTACGGTTACGGCATCCAATCCTGCATGGGATATTGTCGAAGCGAGCGGAACCATCAAGAAGATTGACGAAAACGGCCGCTTTACACTTGACACGTATATCTACTATGGCGGTGCGTACAAGATGGTTGCGACCGTTGGTACGATGGTGGGCGGTGAGTTCGTAGCAGCCGCGAAGGATGTGAAGCTTAGCTTTAGCATTCCTGTGAAGAAGCTTAAGACGACTCTGACGGTGAAGGGCAATTATACACTGGATGCCAAGAGTGCGTCTGCAGCAAAGATTGATGTGAAATCCGATTACGCTTATGACGTTTCCAGCGCAATGAACGTAATTAAGAAGACGCAGGGCAAGGATGACCACACCAATAAATTTACGAAATACTTTGAGGTGAGACAGGATTGGGATGATAACTATACCATCGGTCTGAAATCCGGCCTTTCCGCAGAGGATCTCGCGTATATTACATCCAAAGACGGTAAGGAAGACTGCACGGGCTATATCACGGTAACAAACTATGACGATGAGGGGAATGAGTTAAATACCAAAGATGTGCAGGTGAAGATTTCCTTCAAGACAAATAAGTACAGTCTGACAGGAGCAACAATCTTCTCTAACGGCACAGCAACCACTCCTGTGACGGCTACCGTGAAGCTGATGAATGGAAAGGTGCATGATTATGTGGCGGTGGCTGCTGTGGCAGACGGCGGCAATTTCGCGGCGGCGACAAATGCGATCTCCTTTAATGAGGAAGGCGATATCGTGATCACAAGCAACGCTGCATCGATTGCACCCGGAAAATACAATGTGAAGCTGCTGGTTGTACCGCAGAGCTCCAGCTTTGTGAAATGGGATGCGGCTACCGGGAAGTGGATTAACGCGAGTGATAAAGAGAACGGCACAGCCCTGACAGATGACCAGTTGTTTGCGGCGGCAGGTATTCCGGTAACTGCCAAGATCGACGTGAAGGCGGTGGATACCAAGAAGATCGCAAAGGCAAAGAGCCTGAACGTGACACTGAGCACAAAGGCATATGACGAGGAGAACGGCAACGGTTATGTGCAGAATGAAGCGAACGGCTACTATCAGGTAGATGTACCTTACAGCATTGCCATCGGCGGTTCTGATATTTCGAGCGAGACAGGCAAGGCGATGAAGGTGAACCTGACCAATAAGGCAGGAACTGACCAGAATAAAGTGAACGGTGAAGATCTGGTTAAGGTAGAAAAAGCGTCTGACTGGGATGGAAATCCTGTGATTCGTCTGCAGGTAAGCAAAAAGGCCCTTGTAGCACTGACGGATACGCCGAAGGCCCAGAAACCGATCACCGGTTATGGCAAGAAATTGAAAGTGCCTGTTGTAGTTCAGTATACAAACGGCGTAACCACGACGGATACCTTGACTTTCAACATCACCATGCCGAAAAATAAGCCTGCTGATTTTGCTACAGTGCAGAAGAACGTAACGGACAATAAGGCGGCGATTGAGAAGATCAAGACAAGACTCGGCGGTAACGCAAACAGAATACTGACGACTCTGACTGATCAGGTTGAAGAAAAAGTAAGGAGCCTCATTCCGGCAGATACCGACGTGGAAGTAGGCGAAGCTGAACTGGAGGGCGCACCGACCCCGAACTATGACAAGATCATGTCGGATGGCAGCGCAAAGGTTACCCTCACACTGACGGATGTGTCCAAGACGACGGATAACACCGCGGATATGAGCTGGACTTACGATCTTGACATGAACATACAGCAGGATGACGTAAGGACTTTGATCGATATTATTGAGAGCCTGGATTTAACCTACAGCAATACGACCACAAAGGAAAGTCTTTTGGAGGAGATCAAAGCAGATGACGACGTAGCGCCTTATCTGGTTGAGAGGAAGGGACACCTCTCCATCAAGGTAACAAACTTCTATCTGAACCCGGCTACCACGAATTACAGTGGACGTATCTGGGCGGATATTGAAGTAAAGGATCTGATGGGCGGCAGCAGAAGCGCTTCTGTTCGAGGTGAAATTGCACGACTGATGACGCTTAAAGAAGCGAAGACGGCGGTTAGGGAATTGATCGATGAGGATGTAGAAGTGCTGAAATTCTACAACGACAATTTCTGGGATGAGACGAATACCAAGAATGCTGTCATTGCTGCGGCGGAGAATGCGATTTGGAATAACAACATCAAAGTAAGCATTGCCGCATGGGATTATGTGGAGCCTGTACAGCCTAAGCAGCCTGATGAGAATGGCAGCGAAGGAAAAGACGGCAGTCTGCAGTTTACTGTACGACTGACTAAGACGCAGGCCGACGGAGAGAGAATTGCTGATATCAGAAGCGCTAAGGCGACGGTCTCCAAAGAGGACGACAGGAGAAGACAGGAACTTCTCAAGTTCATTGATACGTACTTGGGCAAGTCCGCGGAGATGGACGGCATTAGCAGCACAGAGTTCGACTCCACGAAGAATGAGTTCACTGTAACGATCAATACGGATGCGGCAAGGACAAATGTCAGGGATGATTTTGAAGCTTGGGTGAAGAAGATGGATGCGGATGATAAGCTTAAGGCAGACATCAGGAAGCAGGTAAAGGAAGCATTTGAGGACGACTGGAACAGTTTGAAATCCGTGACGCTGGATGCGAACGTAACCGCACTCAAGGAGAATGAGTCCAAAAAGACAACGCTTGTCAAAGAGACGGATGAAACCATTGACGAGTTTGCCGACAGGATATATGCGAAGCTGAAAGAGAACCAGAAATATTATCTCGATAAGCTGGAAAAGAAAGTGCTTGATCGTGTGGGCGAAGACGAAGATCTGAATTATGCGTTCCTGATTGCGGCGAACCCGTCGGGAATCCTGAAGGTAACCGTAGACTGGAATGACGGGACACAGTCTTCACAGAGCTGCACTGTGAAAGTAAAGTAGCAGAAAAAGTAAGATACAAAAATGCAACACAAACAAGACCGCAGTACCACCCATAGGCCGAAAGGCTTATGGGCGGCAGGCGGTAAGGTGAAGGAGGGGGCGGACGGCCTTCCGGCAGCCCACCCCCTATCTTTACGCCAAAAAATGGAAGAAAACGCAGAAAAGTAAGACAGAACGGAAAGAGACATAAGCAGAATCATCGGGACGGAAATGGGAAACAGATTTGAAAAGAAAGAAAACAGAACGGAAACAAGAAGACCATGAACAGGAAAATAACGACGAAACGAGAAGATAGATCAGGAAGCATAGCAGAAAGACAGCGTGACACAGGAAAGGTAGAAACAGGACGCCCGTGTATCGCACGGACACTTACCGCCGCTCTCGCGGCGCTCCTTCTCCCCCTGTTGGCGCCCCTGACGGCATACGCGGGGGACATCAACAGCGCGGAGCAGAGCATCCTCTCCGCCATCTCGGAGCAGCAGGAATATCAGGGTGCCTACTATAAGGTGACGGACGGGTACCGCGCCAAGGTGGAGGAGTACCTTTCCAGGGACGACATCGACATGAGCTGGCGGGAGGCCGACGACTACATCGCCCAGTTCCACGCCAACATCGGTGTCGGCGTCTCCGCCGGCTACATGGAGAAGGTGGGCGACGCAGCGGGTGCGGATCCGGGAACCGGGGACGGCACGGGCGCGGATAACGGCGCAGGCACGAGCGGCGGTACGGGAGCAGGCACAGGCGGCAGCGGCGGAACCGGTACAGGAACGGATACCGGGGACGGCGCGGGTTCGGACGACGGGGCCGCTGCAGGAACCGGTACGGAAAATAAAAACGGCACGGAGAACGGAACCGCCGGAGCGGCCGGCACAGAAGGTACAGGCGCAGCCGGTACGGCAGGCGCGGCGGCAATTCTGGGGACGGATCCGGAGGGGGACGGCCCGGTTGTGGACAACACAACCGGCTCCACGGCGGAGGGCCCCGTGGAGTACGTGGTGCTTCCCATGGAGGAGCAGACCATGTACGTGCAGGGCATAGAGACGCTTTCCGTCCACGAGGAGGCCTATAAGGATTCCCCCGTCATCGGGGAAGTGAAGGAAGGGGAACCTGTCAAGGTTACCGGCGGGGCGAGCACCGGCTGGGCACAGATAGCCTTCGGGGAAAAGACAGGCTATGTATCTGCCGCCTACCTGCGCACACAGGGCTTTATGGATCGCAAAGAGGCGGAAAAGAAAGCGGAGGAAGAAGCGAAGAGAGCGGAAGAGGAGAAAGCCGCGGAGGAAGCAAGAAAAGCGGAAGAGGAGAAAGCCGCGGAGGAAGCAAGAAAAGCGGAGGAAGAGGCAGCCGCGCAGGCAGAGGACGAAGCGGAGGCTGAGCAGGCAAAGGATTACTCCGACGCGAAACCGGTGGAAAATTCCATCAATCTGGGTATGATTGCGCTGGCGATCGTAGCAGTATGTATCGTCGGACTCGGAGGGGTTCTCTTCTACCATAAAAAGAAGAGCAGATCCGGGAAACGCTAGCCGGAGGACGAATTTAAAAAGATGGCACACTATATAGACGTACACAGCCATATTCTGCCCGGTGTTGACGACGGCGCAAAGGATATGGACATGACAATGGAGATGATCGACGAGGCGTACCGCCAGGGAGTGAGGGCCATGGTCGCAACACCCCATTATTACCCGGGACATGTGAAATATCCGAAGGAATATCTGGACAGCGTCTTTCAGGAGACCGTATCTGCGGTAAAGGAAAAGTACGATGACTTTATGATTTTCCCCGGCAATGAGGTCTATTACCGGGAGGGCGCGTTTGAGAAGCTCAAGGGAAAAAGGGTTCATACCATGGCGGATACTGCGTATGTTCTGCTGGAGTTTTTTCCCGGCGCGCATATAAACGTATTAACCGGCGCGGTACGCAGCTGTGTGGATGGCGGATTTTATCCGATTCTCGCTCATATCGAGAGATACCGGTGCCTCTGGAAAGACGAAAAGGCTGTGGAGGAGCTGGTGCGGATGGGCGCATACATGCAGGTAAACGCGGAGAATTTCACGGAGGGGCTTTTTTCCGCACAGCGGCGGTGGTGCCTGAAACTGGCAAGGGAAGGACTCATGCATTTCATCGGTAGCGATTCCCACAACACAAACGACCGCTGCCCCAACCTGAAACAAGCGGCGGATTACCTGAAGGGAAAGCTGGACGAGGACACGTTCCACCGGATCATGTACGAAAACCCCGGAAGGCTTTTAAAAGGCGAATATCTGAGGAACGCCTGAAAACCATCTGAAGCGGACGTCTGAGGAATGCCGGAAGAATACCGGAGGCGGATGTCTGAGGAATGCCCGGAGAAACCGGGCGGAGAAAGAAAACGGCCGCGGCGGCGCGGATACGTGATATTGGGAGGAACGAATGAATAACCAGGAAGAAACAGTTGAAATAGATCTGCTGGAAATACTGTACCTGCTCGGCAGGCGGATATGGAGCATACTGGCGGCGGGCGTTATCGTGGGGCTGGTGGCCGGACTTGTGACACATTACGGAATTGAGGAAAAGTACAGTTCTACCTCGAAGCTGTATATTTTGTCAACATCGACGTCGATCACGTCGCTGGCGGATATACAGGTGGGTACCTCGCTGACCAAGGACTATATCGAGCTGGTGCAGAGCAGGCCTGTGGTGGAGGAAGTGATACAAAACCTGAACCTGAACCGCACCTATGAGGAAGTTTTGAAACAGATGACCTTTTCCAATCCCAATGATACCCGTATTCTGGTGATGACTGCAGAGGATCCGGATCCGGTGCTTGCAAAGGACATTGTGGATGAATTCGCAAAGGTGGCGAGGACGAACATTTCCACCATTATGAAGACGGAAGAGCCAAGCGTCGTGGAGCTTGGGTATATCACAAACAAACCCGTGAGTCCTAATCTCTTAAAGAATGTGATTATCGGCGTGCTGCTTGGCATATTCATCATGTCCGCGATTGTGGTGGTGCTTTACATGGTGGACGATTCGGTGAAATCTTCGGATGACATTGAAAAATATTTAGGCTTAAATACGCTGACGAGCATTCCGCTTCTGGAGGATGAAGGAGACACCCAGAAAAAAAGCGGCATAAAAGTTCCGTTCAAAAAGAAGCAGTCCGGGCAAAAGAAAAAAGACGGCAGGAAAAAATAGAAGCGGCAGAGGAAGCCGTTCCGGAGCGGGAACGGACGGCAGAAAAGAAAAAGCGACAGTCAGACGGGGACGGAAAAAACAGAAAGTGTCGGTAAAGAAAACGGAAGCCGGAAAATACCGGAAACGGTTCAGGAGGAATAAGACAGATGGCTAACAGCATACTGTTTCAAAATTTAGAAAAACAGACCTACGCCAGAAGGGAGGCGTTCAATTCCCTGCGCACCAACCTGCAATTCTGCGGCGTGGACAATAAGGTGATCATGTTCACAAGCTGCACGCCGGACGAAGGGAAGAGCACCGTGACGATGGAGCTTGCAAGATCCTTAAACGATGATGGCAAGAAAGTGGTATTGGTGGATGCGGATCTGCGTAAATCCGTATTCGTAGGAAGATACCGCATCCATTCCGAGGAGACCATGTTCGGTCTGTCCCATTACCTTTCCGGGCAGAAAAAGATGGATGAAGTAATCAACCATACCAATATAGAAAACCTTGACATGATTATCGCCGGGCCCGTTGCGCCGAACCCAACAGAGCTTTTAGGGCGCGAGCTGTTTGTGAACCTTTTGTCGTCGTTAAAAGAGCGCTATGATGTGGTGCTGGTGGACTGTCCGCCGCTTGGATGGGTCATTGACGCGGCGGTCGTTGCGCCGAACTGTGACGGCGTGGTGCTGGTGGTGGAGAGCGGGGCGATCAGCTACCGCTATCTGCAGGATGTGAAAAAGCAGCTGGAAGTGACCGGTGTCAACATCCTCGGCGTGGTGCTCAATAAAGTGAAGGTGGAGGGCGGCGGTTACTATAACCGCTACTATTCCGGACATTACAAAGGCTACTATAACAAGTACGGCAGATATGGATACGGCAAGTATGGAAAATATGGCAAGTACGGGGAGTATGGCCACTACGGCGAAGAACCCACCGAACCGCTTGAAGATATGGCGGGCCCTTCCGGGGACACGACAGAAATACCGGGGGGGGGGTATAACGGATCATAAGAACGCCATCAATTTTGATCATTTATACCAGACGGTCAGAAAGGAGAATGAACGGTGAAAGAACGTCATCAGAAAAACAGAACCAGAAAGAATCACTTTTCACGGATATCCTCTGCGTCGATTGTTTTGTTACAGCTTCTGATGTTTGGGTATATCTGGATTTCTTATTACAACCTGTATGCTTTTCGCACGCACCGTTTGACGGGGGGTGCCGTATCGCTGCTTCTTTACTACCTGATCTACACAAGGCTGGTGCGAATCTACAGAGCGGATAAAGTGGCCCAGTATTCCATCGGGGAGACGGTCTTTTCCCAGATCCTTGCGTTCGGCATTAC
>ERZ778513.703-NODE-703-length-24962-cov-5.612197_pt1 | contig 24962 bp, 24 predicted proteins | sample MGYA00510345_ERZ778513 | MGnify/ENA primary metagenome ERZ778513 (study PRJEB29527, sample SAMN07138966) | mouse gut metagenome | material: feces | host: mouse | place: China:Nanjing | collected 2016-01-25 ... | reverse complement strand
TCGATTGCTGAATGAGTTCGCGGGTATAACTGTCCTTGCTTACGCTGACGGTAATGATATCCGGGTTTTCCGAAGCCTGAATCGCCGTGTTGATGATGCAGCCGGAGTTTTTTCCGTCGTGCCCCCCAGTCAGGACAAAGAGTCCGTAAACAAAATCTCTCATGACTTGTGCGTCCATAAAATTACCTCGTTTTCTAATAGCTTTATTATCGGCGATTTTAAAAAAGAATGCGAAAAAAATGCTCATAGGAAAAAACGGGCGTGATGAAAACGGATGAAAAAAAGATGAAACCATTTGACATTTCTTTCATTGTTCTGTATTGTGAACCCAACAAACCGATGAAGCGGAGATCAAAGTCGTTACGCGCCCATAGAGAGTCCGGGAGGGTGGAAGCCGGATGGAAAGGCGGACGGCCAAATGGACCGCCGAGGGCATGGTCAAAGGCGAACGCCGAGTACTCCATGACGTACGATCTGCGTCAAAGATCAGGAATGTGACAGCATTCTCCAAGCGCTTCTTTTGAAGAATCAAGGTGGCACCGCGGGCCGTATACAGACACAGCTCGTCCTTGACGAAAGCGAAAAGCTTCGTCGAGGACGGGCTTTTTGCATCAAAGGAGAAACGTATGCAAACACGCAAACAAATTCACGATCTGTTTTCCGGCACCGGCGCCAGGCGGCTGCCCCTGACGGAAATTTTGCCAATGAAAAACACCCCTCAGGAGGTTTTTCAAAAATTCCACGCATTCGGCACGCCCGGTTTTGCGCTCGAAAGCGACGAGCCCGACGCCTTCGCCTACGTCGGCGTCCGGTTCGAGAAACGCATCACGCTCAAAGGAAACGTCCTCACGATCGAGGACGCCACGCGCGCCCAAACGACATCGACAGTTGTTTCCGATCCAAAAAACGCGCTCGAGCGGCTGCTTTTGGACTACAAGACGCCCACGCTCTATCCGTATTTTTGCGGCGGGCTCGCCGGCTATTTCGCGTACGATTTCATTCAGTACACCGAACCAACGCTCGAGTTGCGAACCGGCAACACGAACGCCATGGAGCTCTTTCTCGTCAACGACCTGATCGTGTTCGACTTCCAAAACGAGCAAATGATCCTGATCGCCGGCATCGTAAAAGACGACCCCGGCCGCGGCTATGACGAAGCCGTCTTGCGCATCGAGGCCATGCGCCAAACGCTGGACGGCCCTCAAACAAAGGCCCATCCGCCGCTACGTCTGCGCCAGCCGCTGCGCCCAGCCTGTCCAGCCATCCGCTACGAGGCGATGGTCAGGCAGGCGAAACGCTACATCGAGCAAGGCGAGATCTTTCAAGTCGTACTCTCCAATCCTTGCACCGCTTTGGCCGATGGCTCGTTGTTTTCCGTGTACGAAACGCTGCGCCAAACCAACCCGGGCCCGTACCTGTTTTACTTCGCCGGGCAGGATATCGAAATGGCGGGCTCAAGCCCGGAAACGCTCGTGCGCGTCGACCACGACCACGTCGCCACGTTTCCGCTGGCCGGCACGTGCAAGCGGGCAAAGGAGCCACACGAAGACGAGCGGCTCATGCGGGATTTGCTGCGCGATGAAAAGGAGCTCGCGGAACACCGCATGCTCGTCGATCTGGGCCGCAACGACCTCGGCAAGGTGTGCCGGTGCGGCAGCGTGGACGTGACCCGCACGCTCGACGTCGTAAAATGCGCGCAAGTCATGCATCTGTCATCCACGATTACCGGCGTTCTCGCGCCCGGCAAAACCGCGCTCGACGCCCTGTTTTCCACGCTTCCGGCCGGCACGCTCTCGGGCGCGCCCAAGATCCGGGCGTGCGAGATCATCGACGAGCTCGAATCCGCGCCGCGCGGCGTGTATGGCGGGGCGTTCGGATTCATGGATTTTAGCGGCCGCCTCGACTTCTGCATCGCGATCCGGTTCGCGACGCTGCAAAACGGTGTCGTCCGGGTGCAAAGCGGCGCCGGCATCGTATTCGATTCCATTCCGGAACACGAAGCGCAGGAATGCCAAAACAAAGCGCGCGCCATCGTGCAGGCGCTGGAAGGAGAAAGCCATGCTTTTGCTCATTGACAACTACGACTCGTTCACGTACAACCTCGCGCAGCTCATGGGCGCGTTCGACACCGTCTATGTCGCGCGCAACGACGCGCTGACGCTCGACCAGATCGAAGCGCTGGATCCGGCCGCCATCGTGCTGTCGCCAGGCCCGGGCCGGCCCGAAAACGCCGGCATTTGCGTGGATGTCGTCCGCCGCTTTTACAAGCGCGTGCCAATTTTGGGCGTGTGCCTTGGCCATCAGGCGATCGCAGCCGCGTTTGGCGCCACGATCCGTCCCGCCTCATCCATCGTCCATGGCAAGGCCGGGCGCGTCGACGTGTGTCATCCCTCGGTGTTGTTTGAAGGAATGAAACGATTCGAAGCCGGTCGCTACCACTCGCTCGTCGTCGACGACCTGCCCGAAGAGCTGATCGCCAGCGCCACAGGCGACGGGGAGATCATGGCCATCGAACACACCACGTATCCCGTGTTCGGCGTCCAGTTCCACCCCGAATCCGTGCTGACGCCTTGCGGTTCGCAAATTTTCGCCAATTTTATGAAAGGAGTGCTCGCATGATTACCGAAGCCGTTCAAAAACTATCCACCTATGAAAATCTTTCCTGCGCCATGGCGCGTTCCGTCATGGAGGAGATGATGACAGGCCGGTGCACCGCCAGCCAGATCGCGTCGTACTTGGTGGCGCTCGCCATGAAAAAGCCAAGCGTCGACGAAATCGTCGGCTCCGCCCAGGGCATGCGCGCGCAAGCCATCGCCGTCCGGGACGCCAGCGACGCGCTGGAAATCGTCGGCACCGGCGGCGACCACGCCGGCACGTTCAACATATCCACGACATCGGCGTTCGTCATCGCCAGCGCGGGCGTCAAAGTCGCCAAGCACGGCAACCGGGCCGTCACTTCCCAAAGCGGGGCGGCCGATTGTCTCGAAGCGCTCGGGGCCAATTTGGATGTCGACGCCAGCCGGTGCCGGCAGCTGCTTGAAACGACGAACTTTTGTTTTTTATTCGCGCCCAACCATCACCGGGCGATGCGCTACGCCGCGCCCGTGCGAAAAGAGCTAGGCATGCCGACGATTTTCAACCTGCTCGGCCCGCTCACCAATCCGGCCGGCACTTGTCGGCAAGTGCTTGGCGTGTACGAGCCCGGTCTAGTCGAGCCAATGGCGCAAGCGCTCGTCAAGCTTGGCGTCAAGCGGGGACTGGTCGTCTGCGGCCTGGATGGTTTGGACGAGATTTCCGCCAGCGCGCCGACTCTCGTGTGCGAAATCGACGGGGAAACGAGAAAGACGTACGAGATCGCGCCCGCCGATTTTGGCTATCCGGTTTGCCAAAAAGAAGAGCTTGCCGGCCAAAACGCCATGGAAAACGCGAAAACGACTCGCGCGATCCTGGCCGGCGCAGAGCGCGGCCCGCGCCGCGATGTCGTATGCATGAACGCGGGAGCGGCCTTGTATGTGGCCCAAAAAGCGGCGTCCATCGCGGAGGGAGTCCGTCTGGCCGAGCGCCTCATTGATTCGGGCGCGGCGCTGCGAACGCTTGATACGTTCGTGGAGGAAAGCCATGGCTGATATTTTGCAGACGATTGCGCAAAGCACAAGAGAGCGGATCACCCGGGAAAAGGAACGGGTGCCGCTTGAACAGCTGAAAGCGCGCCCGATCCCGGCTCATCCGTCTTTGTACGAGGCGCTCAAAGCCGAACCGCTCGCGTTTCTTTGCGAGGTGAAAAAAGCCTCGCCATCCAAAGGCGTCATCGCCCCGGTGTTCGATCCGGTGGGCATCGCCAAAGCGTACAAAGAGGCGGGCGCCAGCGCGATTTCGTGTTTGACGGAACCGGCGTATTTTCAAGGCAGCGACGCGGCGCTGGAAGCCATTTGCCAGGCGGTCGACGTGCCGGTGCTGCGCAAGGATTTCGTCGTCGACGAGTACATGATCGTGCAGGCGGCCGTCATGGGCGCGGCCGGCGTGCTGCTGATCGTAGAGCTGCTGACACCCGACGAATTGCGCCGCGCGATCGCGCTGGCCAACCAGCTGGGCATGGACGCGCTTGTCGAAGTGCGTACCGAAGCGCAGCTGCATACGGCGCTGGCATGCGGAGCGCGCCTGCTTGGCGTGAACAACCGGGATCTGCGCGATTTCCACGTCGACCTCTCGCGGGCCCCTCGCTTGCGGACGCTTGTTAAAAACGAGGACATCGTGTTCGTGGCCGAGTCGGGCTATCGAACGCGCGAGCAAATCGAAACGCTTGAGAAAGCCGGTGTCGACGCCGTGCTCATTGGCGAAACCTTGATGCGCGCGCCAGACAAACGGGCGATGCTGGCCGCGCTCAAAGGAGAAACGCGATGCGGGTGAAAATTTGCGGCATCCGCTCCATGGCCGATGTGGATCTGGCCAACGCGTACCGGCCCGACTGGATCGGGCTGGTCATCGACGTGCCCGCCTCGTTTCGCTCGGTGACGATCGAGCAGGCCCGCGCGTTGTCCAAACGAGTGGACGAAGGCATCGGCGTCGTCGGCGTCTTTGTCGACTGTCCGCTGGACACGATCGCCTCGCTGCTCGAAGAAGGCGTGATCGCCCTGGCGCAGCTGCATGGCAATCAATCGGAAGCGGACGTGGCGTGGCTGCGCGAGAAAACCGGCCGGCCTGTCCTGCGCGCGTTTGAAGTCAAAAGCGAACAGGACATCGCGATGGCGCAAAAAAGCGGCGCGGATTTCGTTTTGCTGGATGGAGGCAAAGGGCAGGGAAAGCCGTTTGACTGGACACTGCTGAAGGGCATGACGCGTCCATTTGGGCTGGCTGGCGGCGTGGATGTCGCGCTTGTGGAGGCGGCGCGCCAGGCGGGGGCGTCGTGGATCGACGTGTCCTCGGCGGTGGAGACGGACCAAAAAAAAGATGGAGAAAAAATGAAAGCGCTGATCGCGCGATGCAGGAGGGAAAGACAATGAGCAAAGGAAGATTTGGCCGGCATGGCGGCCAGTATGTGCCGGAAACGCTGATGGGCGCCCTGGAGGAGCTCGAGCAGGCGTACGAGCGCTATAAAAACGACCCGGCGTTTCAACAGGAGCTAGGCGAATTGCTGGCGCAGTACGCCAACCGGCCTTCACGGTTGTACTACGCGAAAAACATGACCGAGGATTTGGGTGGCGCGAAAATTTACATGAAGCGCGAGGATTTGAACCATACGGGCGCCCATAAAATCAACAACGTGCTTGGCCAGGCGCTGCTCGCTAAAAAGATGGGGAAGACCCGGCTGATCGCGGAAACGGGCGCCGGACAGCACGGCGTGGCGACGGCGACGGCCGCGGCGCTCTTTGGGATGGAATGTGTCGTGTACATGGGCAAGAAGGATACCGAACGGCAGGCGCTCAACGTGTACAAGATGAAGCTGCTTGGCGCCCGGGTCGTGCCGGTGACGTCGGGCACGGCGACATTGAAAGACGCGGTCAACGAGGCGATGCGCGAGTGGACCCGGCGTCTGGACGACACCCATTACTGCCTGGGCAGCGTCATGGGACCGCATCCGTTTCCGACGATGGTGCGCGATTTCCAGGCCGTCATTTCCAGGGAATCCAAAGCGCAAATGCTGGAGACAGAAGGGCGGTTGCCGGACATGGTGGTGGCGTGCGTGGGCGGCGGCTCCAACGCGATTGGCAGCTTTTACGACTACATCGGCGACGAGGCGGTGCGCCTGGTCGGATGCGAAGCGGCTGGGACCGGGGTGGACGCGCCTGAAAGCGCGGCGACGATCCACGTTGGCAAGCCGGGCATCTTCCACGGGATGAAGTCGTATTTTTGCCAGGACGAGCATGGACAGATCGCGCCGGTGACGTGCATCTCGGCCGGTCTGGACTATCCGGGTGTCGGTCCGGAACACGCCGATTTGCACGACCGGGGCCGGGCCGAATACGTGGCCATCACGGACGAGCAAGCCGTGCAGGCGTTCGAGTACGTGTCGAAGATGGAAGGCGTCATTCCGGCGATCGAGAGCGCCCACGCTTTGGCGTACGTGATGGAGGCGGCGCCAAACATGGGCAAGGACGAGACGATCGTCGTGACGGTTTCGGGCCGTGGCGACAAGGATTGCGCGATGATCGCGCGCTGGAAAGGAGAGCAAGTCGATGCGTAGGAAAGTATTCGCGCGCAAGGCGCTGATCGCGTATGTGATGTGCGGCGATCCCGATTTGCGAACGACGAAAGAAAACATTTTGGCGCTGGAACAGGCGGGCGCCGACTTGATCGAGCTAGGTATCCCGTTTTCCGATCCGGTCGCGGAAGGGGAAGTCATCGCCGCGGCCAGCGAGCGGGCATTGAAAAACCACATCGTGGCCGATGACGTGTTCGCGATGGTCAAGCAGGTACGCGAAAAGACGACGATTCCGTTGGTCGTCATGACGTACGCCAATGTCGTATTCGCCTACGGCGTGGAGGCGTTTATGAAACGATGCGGGGAAACCGGCATCGAGGGCGTCATTTTGCCGGATGTGCCGTACGAGGAAAAAGCGGAGTTCGAAACGGCGGCCCGGGCCCATGGCGTGGCGTGGATCCCGCTCGTGGCGCCGACGTCGGGAGCCCGGATCCCTTCGATCGTTAAAGACGCCGAAGGTTTCGTGTATTGCGTCTCCTCGTTAGGAACGACGGGGATGCGCTCCTCGTTTTCGAACGAACTGGAACACGTCGTGCGCCAGGTCAGGGCGCATACGGACTGTCCGTGCGCGATCGGCTTTGGCATTTCGACGCCAAAGCAGGCGGAGGCGATGGCGGATATGGCTGATAGCGTCATTGTCGGCAGCGCGTTTGTCGATCTTTGCGCCCGACACAAAGAGAAGGCGCCGCAGGCGGTTTACGAGCTGGCGAAGGCGTTGAAAGACGCGCTGCGCGCTTCCGAAACGAGGCGGGAAACGAGCTGATCGACGGGCGTTCGCATATCTTCCTCGATCCACTCGTTCAGCAGGGCGAGAAAGCCGCCGGCCGAATACGTCGAAAACAAGGCGAAGCGGTGGTTCGAGCGGGCCTGGACGAGCCGGATGCCACCCGAAAGCAAGCCATAGTGGAGCTTTTGCGCGTCGTAGCGGCGCAACAGCAAAAGCTCTTTTTTCTGCTGTTTCCAAAATGAGAAAAACTCGGTGGCGATTTGTTCGAGGTCGTACGTTTGCAGCGGGGAAACGGCGTCCTGGTAGCGAGTGAGCAGTTGTTCCAGGCAGTCGGCGAACACGCCGTCCAGCCCGTCGTAGTGGCGGTAAAAGGTGCGGCGGCCGACGCCGGCCTGGTCGCATAGGCGCGTGATGGTCAGCGGGGCGTCTTGGGCAAGGCATTCGTAAAACGCCTTGCGTAAATAAAAGCGGGTTTGGGATTTGGGATCGTCGAGCATGGCGCACTTCCTTCCTGTTTGTGCCGCGTGGTTGCGGGAAAAACGCATTGCCTTCATAATAACGGAAAACAGGAGGAATGGGAAGATGATCGTGTATGGCAGTCATTATGGAACGGCGAAGTGGTACGCCGAAAAGCTGGGGGAAAAGCTGGGCGAGGAGGTCGTGTCTGTCGAGTCGTTTCGTGGCGCGAAGGAGCCGGTCGTGTTTGTGAGCGGCTTATACGCGGGCGGCTTCAAGGGGGCGAAGACGTTTCAAAAGCGGATAGACGGCACCAAATTCACGCTCGTGTCGTGCGGTCTGGCCGATCCGAAGGAGGAGAAAACGCGGCGGGAAATCGAACGCAACGCGCGTGCCGCGTTCAAGGATTGGGATGGTCCGCTCTTTTGCGTGCGGGGCGCCATCGACTACAGGCGGCTTTCGGTTTTGCATCGGGTGATGATGTGGATGATGAAAACCATGATTGTCAAAAAGGGGCTGGAAGCGGAAAACGAGGCTTTTTTAGCGACGTATGGAAGTCGCATTTCGTTTTGTTCCGAGGACCAGCTTGATCCAATCGTCGCATACCGGCAAAAAAACGAGCGGTTTTAGGGAGACGCTCGTTTTGGTTAAGGTTTATCGGGATTGTCCGTAATACGCGTGCGGACCGTGTTTTCGGGTAAAGTGTTTTTCAATCAAATGGCGCGGGGCGGGCGCGGCGTTTGGGCACACCATCGTGGTGATGGCCGCCATTTTCGCGGTTTCCTCAAGCACTTTGGCGTGGTATACCGCTTCGCCGGCGTCTTTTCCCCAGGCAAAGGGGCCGTGGTTTTTCACGAGAACCGCCGGGGTGTCGGACATGGCGATGGTTCGGGTCTGGAACGTTTCGACAATGACGTTTCCGGTGTTTTTTTCGTATTCGGCTTTTGTTTCGTCCGGGCGCATGGCGCGGGTGCAGGGGATGCTGCCCCGGAAGTAGTCGGCGTGCGTCGTGCCGAATGCAGGCAGGTCTTTGCCGGCTTGCGCGAACGCGGTCGCCCATGTCGAATGCGTGTGGACGATGCCGCCAATGGAGGGATCGGCCCGGTACAATGCCAAATGGGTCGGCAAGTCGGAGCTGGGACGAAGGCTGCCTTCGACGACGTGTCCGTTTAAATCGACGACGACCATGTCTTCGGGACGCATCGTTTCGTAGGCGACGCCGCTTGGCTTGATGACGACCAGGCCGCTTTCGCGCTCGATCGCGGACACGTTGCCCCAGGTGAACAGCACGAGGTCAAGATCGCGAAGGCGAAGGTTTTGTTTCCATACTTCGCGTTTGAGCGCGTCAAGCATCTTGCAAACCTGTTTCCAGCTCGGTTTCCTCGAGCGCGGTTTGTTTGGCCGCGGCTTTGCGTGCAGCTCTTCTCGCTTCGCGTTGTTTTTGTTTTTCGGCATCCGCCGCCGCGTCGAGTTTTTCCTCTTCGAGAATTTTTTTGCGGTTCCACATCGCCAGGCCAAGGGTGGCCACGATGAGCAGTGCGATCCAGATCCAGCCGTTGTTTACGACATGGACAAGCAGCCATGGAATCGGGTTCGAGCCGTAGTCGATGCTAGAAATGAGCGTCGCGCCTTCCGGAATCGGGAAGTGGCTTGCGGCTGCCGCGCTCGTGAAGAGCGGTGCCAGACTCGTGCCGATCATCAGTCCGCCGCCCATGACGACGATGCCAATCAGGAACGTGCGGAAGAAGTCGCCTTTCGTGACGGCGACGATGAGCGGGAACTGGAAGCAGATGCCGCACAAGCCCACAAGCGGCAGGAACTCGTTGCCTGGCAAAACGATGGCCAGCAGCAGAGTGACGGGTACCATGAGCACGGACATCGCCAGCACGACCGGATGGCCGATACCGGCAGCGCAATCCAACCCGATGTACACTTTGCGTCCGGCGAATTTTTTCTGAATGATGGCCTGGATGCCTTCGGAAACCGGGATGATGCCTTCCATGAGGATGGCGGCCATCTTTGGCGTGATGACCAAAACGGCCGACACGGTGACGCCCATCACAAGGATTTGCGAAATCTTTTCCGAAACGGAGAGCTCTGGCATGAAGGCGAAGCCCGCGACGCCCAGCAGCACGCCGACGATCAGACCGAGGATGGCCGGGTCGCCAAACAGGCCCATTTTCTTGTTGATGGTTTTCTCGTCCAAATGAATCTTGTTCAAACCGGGCACTTTGTCGATCGCTTTATCCATGACCCAGGCGATGGGAACGAACGAGGCCGCCAGCCCGTGCGGGAACGTGATGCCCGGCAAGCCGAGCACTTCCTCGGTCGCCTTGGCCATGCGGTCGGCGATGACCATGATGACGACCATGTTCACGGAAGCGAGGATGAGCGATAAAAACATGTTGTGGGTCAAGGCGTAGACGATCGAGCCGGAAAAGGCGAAATGCCAGAAGTCCCAAATGTCGACGTCCACGGTTTTGGTGGATTTGGTCAAAAGCATGATGACGTTGATCAGGATGCCAAGGGGAATCATCGTGACGCCGACCGCCGTTCCGAAGGCGATGGCCGAGGCGCTTGGCCATCCAACGTCGATGACGGTCAAATTCAATCCAAACAGCTTGACCATGTTGTCGACCGCGGGCTGGACGACGTCCGTCAAAATCGTGACGGTGGCGTTCAATCCGATAAAGCCGATTCCGACTAGAAGGCCGCCTTTTAAGGCGCGCAGGAACGGAACGCGGATGCACACACCGATGAGCGTAATCAAGATCGGCATCATGACCGTTGGGCCAAGATCAATAATAAACTGAATCGCGTTTGTTATGACAGACATACTGCATCTCCTTTCACACAACTTTTGAGCAATTCGGCAATGACTTCCGGCTTTTTCTCGCTGGACAGGCGGTCCATGAGCGCCCGGTCGTTAAAGCGGGACATCAAACCGGAAAGCAACGGCATTTGGTCGCTTTTGTTTTTGACAAGAAGGATAAAAATCATTTCCGCGTCCACCGGGTCGCCCGAGCACATTTCCTGAAATGCGAGCGGTTTTCGCGGCCGGATGAACACCAGGCCGGGCCGCTCGATGCATTCGCTGTCCGTGTGCGGGATGGCCAGCTGGTGTCCCGGAATTTTCAATCCGGTTGGAAACTGCCGCTCGCGCCGGGCCAGAGCGCCTTGGTACGTGTCGTTGACGTAGCCGTGCTCGAGCAGCCAGCCGCTCATCGTTTCGAACAGCTCGTCCTTCGAGGCGAAATCGGCATCGAGGAAAATCAAACTGGTATCCATGATCTACAGCTCCAAAATGTCGAGAATTTCGTCGACGCAATCGTCCATGCCGATGGAAGTGATGAAGGGAAGGCCGAACACGACGGGCGTGCCATAGTCGCCTTCCACGCGGGACGTGGTGACGACGACATCGTAGTTTTCGGCGTTCATCGGCAAGTCGGCCACGGAGCATTGTCCATAGGCGACTTGATCCGCCAGCCCTTCTTCCGCCATTTTCGCTTGTAGTTTTTGCAAAGCCACCGTGCTGGTGCATACGCCTGCGCCGCAGGCGACAAGAATTTTCTTTTTCATAAAATGTCCTCCTCATTGAACGCATCCATCAAAAGATCAAGATGCCGTGTATTGATAAATTCTTTTATTTTCATCGTTGTGTTGAGCCGCTGGTAAAGCCGGAGAAAAAATCCGTTTTCCTTTTTCAGGAATTCCTTGCTGACGGCGATCATGAGCACGACCTGGACCATGCCGTATTCCCAGACGATTGGTTTTTCCAGCACCGCGACCGCGATCGCCGGACGAACAACCGTCCCCGCCATGCAGTGCGGCACCGCCAGCAAATTGCCGATTTCCGTCGTGCCGAGTTGTTCGCGCTGCCAAAACGAGTCGCGCGCCGTTTCGTCCACGAAGCCTTCGCGCCACAACCGGTTCGACAAGACGTCCAAAACCTCCTGCCGGCTCATGGGCGGCAAATGGTCGAAAAACAAAGACGGTTGGAACAGCGCGCGAATCGGAACGGGTTCGCCATCCGTTTGGATGAACCGTTGAATGGAGCGAATGTCCTGTTCGGCAAGCAGCGGCGAGATGTGGATCCAGGGCAGGCTGACTTCCGAGGGAAGCTGCACCGTCGACAAAATCAAGTCGGCGTCCCGGGGACGAAGCGTCGTGGCCTGCCGCATCGTAAACGTGCCGGTCAAATCGAGCTGTTCGCGGAAGATGTCGTTGATTTTGGCGAGCAGCAGCAAGCTGGTTCCCATGCCGGTTGTGCAGACGAGCGCCACTTTTTTGCGCCGGTCCTTTCCGTAGCGGCCCCGGAAGAGGGAGCCGCCGATGTGCACGGCCAAATAGCCGACTTCCGTTAGCGGAAACATGCAGCCAAAAAGCGACTGAAGCCGGACGGACAAGATTTGCGCCAGTTCCATCGCGTACGGATACTGGCGGCGAATGTCGTCCAAAATCGGATTCTCGATGACCATGCCGCGCTTGAGCCGCACGAGGGCGACGCTTAAATGCGCGACGAGCCCGTCGATGAGTACGGAATCTTGACGAAGGCCGGTTCCATACAAATGGTCGACTTCCACGAGGCTTTTTTGTACCGCCTTGTCCAAAGACTGGCTCGTTTGGGCGTCGAACCGAAACGAGAGCGATCGTTTTTGGGCGGCCATGTGCCAGGCCAGGTTTTCGATTTCGCCATCGGGCAGCTCGATTTGCACCGCGTGTTTCAAATCATCGGCCAGCCGCGTGGCGGGCTGGAGAAACTGGCGGGGCGCCGCGTGGGCGCAGGAGAGCGCCATGCCTTTTTGCAGCCGGAACAGCGCGACTTGCACGTGCAGGAACAAGTTGGCGATTCCCGCCTCGCTGAGAGCGAGGTTTTCCGCGTCCAGCGCGTCTTCGACGAGTTCGTGGATGCGGCGCTGCTGCATGGCTTGCAGTCCGAAGTCGGGGCTGATTTTTCCGCTGCGGATCAAGTGGAGCAGACAGCTGCGGATTTGTTCCTCGCCGCCTTCGAGCCGAAGTCCTTGTCCGAACCGGACGAGGGAAAGGCCGAATCCGTCCAGATCCTCTTTTACAAGGTGGATGTCGTTTTTGATGGTCGACTCGCTGACGTACAACCGGGCCGCCAGATCGGGAACGCTGGCGGTTTCGTTCATTAAGAAGAAACCGGCCAGCCAGCATACGCGCTCGGACTGGGTTTCCGGAATGTCCAGCCGGGCCTCCAGCAGGGAGGCCAGTCGTTCGCGGGAGGGGCCTTGCAGCGAGCAAGCGCCTTTTTGCAGGACGATGGAGCATTCCGTATCCTTTAGAGCGTGATTGAGGCGCCTCAAATCTCTGCGGATCGTCTTTTCGGAAACGTTGAGCGAAGCCGCGACTGCGTCCAGCCGCAATGGCCGGTCTGCTTTGCCAAGCAGCCGGATCAATTCGATTTCCCGTTTTCCAGCATCCATATCCATTCCTCCTTTGACGCTTTCATTATTACAGGAAAACGCTTTCATGAACAGACATCCTTTGTCTTTTGCGAAGGACAACCTTTGTCTGTTTGCTTTCGTGCCTTTTCCTTTTGTTTCGAAAACGAAAAAGAGATACAATAAGACCGACAAGCCATCCGGAAGCGGGGGTGATGGAATGATGGCAGAAGAAAGGCTGAGCCGAATCGAGCAGATGACCAACGAAAAAGGGTACGTGTCTACGCGGGATCTGGCTGGCGCGCTGCAAGTGAGCGAGCCGACGATTCGTTCCGACTGCAAAGAGCTCGAAAAACAAGGGCGCGTCATCCGCGTGCATGGCGGGGCCAAGAGCCGGCGCACCCGGGGCATTTTGACGCAATCATCGGAAAAGGACATGGACGACCGGCAGGGCCACGAGCAGGCGGAAAAAGACGCGTTGTGCCGGTACGCGGCCAGCCTCGTCCAGGACGACGACTGTATCTTTATTGACGGGGGCACGACGTTCGCCACGATTTTGGATCATCTCAAAGGAAAACGGGTGCGGGTCGTGACGCACAGCCAAATTATTTTGAACAGCTTTACGAGCGAGAATGGCGAATTGTTCATGATTGGCGGCAACTACAGCCCGCAATATAAAATGAATCTCGGGCCCGCCGCGCTGGCGGATCTGGATTCGTTCAACTTTCAATACGCGTTTTTGAGCTGCGCCGGGGTGGATATCGACCGGCGGAAAGCGTACACTGCCGAGCTGGAAACGGCGGAAGTGAAAAAAAAGGCGATGAAGCTGGCGGAAAAATCGTTTTTGATTATCGACAGCTCGAAGCAAAAAATCAAAGGGTTTTACAGCTTCGCGGATCTGGACGAGTTTGACGGCATCATCACCGACCGCACCGACCAGGAGGTTCCCGACCATTTCATTATTCCGGAAGAAAATTGATTTCTTTCGGTTTTTTATTTTATTCCGCCATAAACGAAAATATTCGAAAATAATTGTTGCGAATTCGAAAATATTCTGCTATATTTCAAGCGTAAACGAAAATATTGAGAAAAATTCGAAAAGATTGGAGCGATAAACGTATGAACACCAGCATTCTTCTTTCGCACAGCCGCCAGGCGCGCCGCCACATTGTCGAGATGGTCGCCGCCGCTGGCTCGGGCCATCCGGGCGGATCGTTGTCGTGCACGGATGTGCTCACCTGGCTTTACGACGAGGAAATCGACTTGAACGACCCAATGCGGGACCGGCTCGTGCTTTCTAAAGGGCACGCCGCCCCGGCCCTGTACGCCCAGCTCGCGGTGCATGAGCGGATCGACCCTGAGGAACTGCTCACGCTGCGCAAGCTGGGATCCCGGCTGCAAGGCCATCCCAACATGGCGGACCTTCCCGATGTGGATATGAGCACCGGCTCGCTGGGGCAGGGGCTGTCGGTTGCTGTCGGTATGGCGTGGGCGGACCGGTACTTGGGGCGTGCGCGCCGGACGTGGTGCGTATGCGGCGATGGCGAGTTCGAGGAAGGACAGATTTGGGAAGCCGTCATGGCGGCCGCCAAATACAAACTGGCCAATTTGACGTTGTTTTTGGATGAAAACGGATTGCAGATCGACGGCAAGGTGCTCGACGTGGGCGGAATGGACGACTATGCCGGCGCGTTGAAGGCGTTTGGCTGGAACGTGCTGGAAATCGACGGCCACGATTTCGGGCAAATCGAAACGGCGGTCGCTTGCGCAAAAGGAAGCGGGATGCCAAGCGCGTTTGTTTGTCATACGGTAAAAGGAAAAGGCGTGTCGTATATGGAAAATGTCGCGGGCTGGCATGGCAAGGCGCCAAACGCCGAGCAGGCGCGGCAGGCGTACGAGGAGTTGGAGGCATAATATGAAAGAAGCAACAAGACAAGCGTTTGGCAAGGCGCTGGCGGAAGCGGCCGCGCGCGATCCGCGCATCATCGCGCTGGATGCGGATTTGGCGCCGGCCACGAAAACGGACGAAACGAAAAAAGCGGTTCCCGCGCAGTTTTTGCAGACGGGCATCGCGGAAGCGAACATGGTCGGCATCGCGGCGGGCCTGGCGGTTTCGGGATTGAAGCCGTTCGCTTCGAGTTTCGCGATGTTTCTGGCGGGGCGGGCGTACGAGCAGGTGCGCAATAGCATCGCCTACCCGGGTCTGGATGTGAAGTTGTGCGCGACGCACGCCGGGATCACGGTGGGCGAGGATGGAGGCAGCCATCAATGCGTGGAGGATATCGGCTTGATGCGCATGCTGCCGGGGATGATGGTGCTTCAGCCTGCCGACAGCGTGGAGGCGGCCGCCATGGTTCGATATTTGGCCGGCGTGCCGGGACCGGCTTATTTGCGGCTTTCCAGAGCGGCGGTCGAATCGGTGTTTGACGATGCATACGAGTTTGTGCCGGGGGAGTTGCGGCAAGTGCGGCCGGGGCGTTCGATCGCGTTTGTCGCCAGCGGCGTCATGGTGCGTGAGTGCGTCGATGCCGCCCAGCGGCTGGAAAGCGCGGGAATCGACGGCGCGGTGTACAACTTGTCGACGATTAAACCGCTCAACAAAGCGCGGCTGGACGAGATCGTGAACGCTTACGACCTCGTGTATGTGGCGGAGGAACACTTGAAGGCGGGCGGCATTTGGTCGGCTGTTATGGAAACGGTGGACGCGCCGCAAAAGGTGAAGTCGATCGCGATCGAGGATCGGTTTGGCCAAAGCGGCAGCGTGGCGGCGCTAATGGAGGAGTATGGCTTGAGCGCGGCTGCCATAGAAAACCGGGTGCTGGAGGATCAACGTGCGTCGCTGGCGATGGGAATCGAGCAAATCGCCATGGCGGGCATTCGTCGCGCGTAGAAGAAAAGCGGGAACGTGAAGTGGATCCAAGAATCACGTTCCCGCTTTTTTAGACAAAAACATCAGTATAACTATCGAATTTCGAAACAGAACTAAAAATAGCCTGCTTTTGAGCAAAAAACGGGGGAAAAAACATGGTTTTTTCGCTGAATTTCGAAATTTCAAAAATTGCTTCTCTACTGCGGGCCTTTTACAGGGGAAAAAGTATGGATAAAGGAAAGAGAAGAAGGAATAAGAACAGAAGATTTTTCTTTTACTGGCTTTGCTCAAAATATCCAGATTTCGAAATTGGATTGAAAAAGGCATGATTTTAAGCAAAAAACGGGCTGAATTTCAATGATTTGGAGTGAAATTTCGAAACAAAGCCATTGACACGAAAAATACGGATTGGAAAAGAGATAGGTCGATTTGAAGGCTTTTTTTGTCGCTGATGGAAAAACGTTACAAATAGCTCGAATTCTTGACAGAAAAACGTTACAACACTGAAATGAAAATAGGCGATGCCTGAATGGAAGCGCAAAATGTGCATGCGATCGAGGCTAAAAAAATCCATTGACGGAACAATCAAAAAGGAGATGTCGGCATTTTGACATCTCCCAATTTTTTTAAAATTTATATACTAGTTGTTTTGCCCGCCAGGCAGTTCGGCCGGCTTGTTCAGGATTTCCATGAACTGCTCGCCGGTAATCGTTTCCTGTTCGTACAGGTATTTGGCGAGTTCATGCAGTTTCATTTTGTTGTCGGAAAGAATCTGGTACGCGTCGTTGTACGCCTTTTTGATCAAGTCGATGACTTCCTGGTCGATTTGCGCCGCGGTTTCATTCGAGCAGGCGAGCGTCGTGTCGCCACCCAAATACGCGTTGTTGACCGTTTCCAGAGCGGTCATGCCGAAGTGATCCGACATGCCCAGCCGCGTGATCATGGCGCGGGCAAGCTTGGTCGCCTGCTCGATATCGTTGCTGGCGCCGCTTGTGATCGAGTTGAAGATAAGATCCTCGGCAGCGCGTCCGCCACAATACGTCATGATGCGCTGGTACGCCTCTTCTTTGGAAAGCAGATTCGTTTCCTCTTCCTCGACTTGCATCGTGTATCCAAGCGCGCCCTTCGTGCGCGGAATAATCGTGATCTTGTGCACCGGCGCCGTGTTTTTCGACTTGGCGGCGACCAGGGCGTGGCCAATCTCGTGATAGGAAACGATCATTCGTTCCTTTGGCGAGATGACGGCGCCTTTTTTCTGCTCGCCGGCGATAACGGTTTCAATCGCCTCTTCCAAATCGCGCTGCGTCACCTGCTTGCGTCCGTCGCGGACAGCGAGCAGCGCGCCCTCGTTAATAATATTGGCCAAATCGGCACCGCTCGATCCGGCAGCCGCTCGGGCAACCGCGTTGTAGTCGATTTCCGGCGACGCTTTCACATTGGCGGCGTGCAGCTTCAAGATGGCTTCGCGCCCTTGCAAGTCCGGCAGTTCCACCGGAATGCGGCGGTCGAAACGTCCAGGACGGGTCAGGGCCGCGTCCAGCGTGTCGGGCCGGTTGGTCGCCGCCAGCAGGACGACGCCTTTCGATCCGTCGAATCCATCCATTTCGGCCAGCAGCTGGTTGAGCGTCTGCTCGCGCTCGTCGTTGCCGGAAATACCGCCCGAGTCACGTTTTTTCCCGACGGTGTCGATCTCGTCGATGAAGACGATGCATGGCGCTTTTTCGCGCGCCTGCTTGAACAGGTCACGCACTTTGGCGGCGCCACGTCCGACAAACATTTCGACAAATTCCGAACCGGAAATCGAGAAGAACGGCACGCCCGCCTCGCCAGCAACCGCTTTGGCAAGCAAGGTTTTACCAGTTCCCGGAGGACCGACAAGCAGCGCACCTTTTGGCATCTTCGCGCCGATTTCCTGATACTTTTTCGGATTGTTCAAAAAGTCGACGATTTCTTTCAAGTTGTCTTTGGCTTCCTCCTGGCCGGCAACGTCCTTGAAGGTCGTTTTTGTCTTTTCGCCGACATACACCTTGGCGTTGCTTTTGCCCAGGTTGCCCATGCCAAAACCACTGCCGAATCCACCACCCTGGGTGAAGGACATCTGGTCTGGCATGTCGCCCATTTTCTTTTGCATGCGGCGAAAAAACCACGTGCCCAGTCCCCACAAAATGAGGAGCGGCAGGAAAAACGAGATCAGCGACATGAGAATTGGGTTCATTTGACTGGTCGGAACCTGGGTGAACGTGGCACCCGAGTCGCGCAGGCGGTTGACAAGGTCAGGATCGTTCATCGCCAGCGTTTCATAGCGCTGTTTTTCGTCGCCCTTGAGCGTGTACGTGATGGTGTTGTCCTGGATTTGGACTTTGTCGACTTTCTTTTCCTCCACCTGATCCAGGAACGTCGAATACGACTCGTCCTGAATGCTTTGGGAAGAGAGGAACGGCATCAGGACCCAGTTGAGGACCAGGATGACGAGCAGGATGATCATATAGTAGTTGTAAAGCGATTTTTTTGACTTTTTATTTCGATTCATTCGAGTCTCCTTCTTAAAGTTAAACCCATTATACATTCTTTTAGCAAAGTTTCAACAGGAGTGCTAACCAATGCATTATTTCACATAAATTTCATGGGAGGTTCCCATTGTAGCACAAGATGTTTAAAAGAAACCATACATTTTCTTCCGTTTGGACATTTCCGGGCACTTGTTCGAAAGCGCTTTAAAAATCGTGCGAAGCGGCGTTTTCATTTCCGTCCGGAGCCCGTATAATAAAGGCGAAAGTTTCACAGAAAGCATAGGAGGAGATTAGATTATGATTGTTAAAATTCCTTTCCGCGTCGATCCCCTCGAGCGGGAAACGACGCTCCACGTCTATGTTCCCGACGACTATGAGCAGCGGGACGAGCGCTATCCCGTCATGTACATGTACGATGGGCATAATTTATTCGACGACGGCGACGCCACATACGGGAAATCGTGGGGACTGGCCGCGTTTTTAGCGCGTTACGACAAACCTTTTCTCGTAGTCGGAATCGAATGCGACCACCGCGGCCGCAACCGGCTCGACGAGTATTGTCCTTACGAGGTTCGCTCCTCGATTTTAGGAGAAATCCATGGCAAGGGGGAATTGTTCATGGACTGGGTCGTCAACACGCTCAAGCCTTACATTGACGAAAACTTCCGGACGTATCCGGATCGGGAGGCGACCGGCATCGCGGGCAGCTCGATGGGCGGGCTGATGGCGTATTACTCGGTCATTCGCTACAACAAGGTGTTTTCCAAAGCGGCGTGCTTGTCGCCTTCGCTGATGGTTTGCCCGGAGCAGCTGAAACACGAGATCAAAGAAGACTGGATCCATCCCGATACCCGGGTGTATTTAAGTATGGGGACAAAAGAGTTTGGCTCAAGACACATTCAGCTCTTTCCGTATCTCGACCATTTCGCCCAGCTCGTCCAGCCGGCGATGACGAAGACGCATGTCGTGCGGGATGGCGAGCACAACGAAGCGAGCTGGGAACAGCTGAACGAGGAATATTTTGACTATTTGTGGAAATGACGAAAAGGACGAGGCACTGTCCTTTTTTAGGAGGAAGAAATGAACAAAAAACCACTGCCTTCCCAGGCGACACGGGCGATCGCGCCCGAATGGGATCCGCTGCGGCGGGGAACGGGATGGACGGACGCCGAATTGGCGAAACCGCAAATTTACATTCAAAGCACATTTGGCGACTCGCATCCGGGATCGGTCCATTTGGACCGGCTCGTGGAAGCGGCGCGTCTGGGCGTCGCGCAAGCGGGAGGCAAGGGCGCCCGCTATTTTACGACGGATATGTGCGATGGCGAAAGCCAGGGAACCGACGGAATCAACTATTCGCTGGCTTCCCGGGAAATGATGGCCAACCTCATCGAGATCCAGGCCGGCGCCACGCCCTTTGACGGCGGTCTTTTTATCGCCAGCTGCGATAAAGGGCTGCCCGCCTCGCTTATGGGGCTGGCGCGCGTCAACATTCCTTCGATCGTCGTGCCCGGTGGCGTGATGGCGGCCGGACCGGATTTGCTGACGCTCGAACAGCTGGGCATGTACTCGGCCCGGTACGAACGGGGCGAAATCGACAAGGAAACGCTGGATTGGGCGAAAGGAAACGCCTGTCCGGGATGCGGGGCGTGCTCCTTTATCGGGACGGCGTCGACGATGCAAATTCTGGCGGAAGCGCTCGGACTCGCGCTGCCGGGCAGCGCGTTGCTGCCCGCCGATTCCCGGGATTTGGAGCAATGCGCCCAGGAAGCGGGCCGGCGCATCGTGGACATGGCGCGCGAGCAGACGCTTTGTCCGCGCACCATCCTGACAAAGGAGGCGTTTGAAAACGCGATCCTTGTGCACGCGGCGATTTCGGGAAGCACGAACTCGCTGCTCCATTTGCCGGCGATCGCCCACGAGGCGGGAATTTCGATTGACGGGGACACGTTTGACAGACTGCATCGCGACGCCCGCTATTTGCTGGATTTGCGCCCGGCTGGGCGCTGGCCGGCGGCGTTTTTTAGCGGAGCGGGCGGCGTTCCGGCCATCATGGAGGAAATCAAGGACCATCTGCATTTGGACTGCATGACCGTCACAGGCAAAAGCGTGGGGGAAAACTTGCGGTTGCTGCAAGAAAACGGATATTACGAGCGGTGCGCCCGTCGGCTGGAGGCGATCAACAGGCAATACGGCTTGCGATTGAAAAAGGAAGACATCATTCGCCCTTATGAAAAGGCGCTGGGCAAGGATGGCTCGATCGCGGTGCTGAAAGGAAACCTGGCGCCGGAAGGCGCGGTGATCAAACATACTGCGTGTCCGCCGGTGATGTTTGAGGCGGTATTGCGGGCGCGTCCGTTTGACTCGGAAGAGGAAGCCATCCGGGCGGTTTTGAATCACGACATCAAGCCGGGGGACGCGGTGTTGATTCGCTACGAGGGGCCCAAAGGAAGCGGCATGCCGGAAATGTTTTACACGTCGGAGGCGATTTCCTCGGACCGGGAGCTGGGGAAAACGATCGCGTTGATTACGGATGGTCGATTTTCGGGCGCGTCGACCGGCCCGGTCGTCGGTCATGTGTCGCCGGAAGCGCAGGCCGGCGGCCCGATTGCGCTTGTCGAGGAAGGCGACCTCATCCATTTGGACGTGAAGGGCCGGGTTTTGGAAATCGTCGGGATCCACGGACAGAAAAAAACGCCATCCGAAGTCGAGGCGGTTCTCCAGCAGCGAAAAGCGCGGTGGCAGGCGCGGCCAAGCCGGTATTCGTCGGGGGCGCTGGCTATTTTTTCCAAATTCGCGGTTTCGCCAATGAAGGGCGCCTACATCGAAATCGAATAAAAAGACGATCCGGGAAAGAAGATCCATTTCTTTAAGAAAAAAAATCAATTTTTTTCTTGCGTTCGGGAGTGAAAAAGTGTATATTCTTTCTTGGATTTAGTGATGATAGCGAAGAGGAAATACCTGTTCTCGTACCGAACACAGAAGTCAAGCTCTTCTGCGCCGACGATAGTTGGCTTCGCGCCTGCGAAAATAGGACGTTGCTAAGTCTTTTTTTGTTGGCTGATCCCAAAAGGGGTCGGCCTTTTTTTGATGCAAGTCCCTGACGCGCGAAGGATGGTTTTCGCCTGATTTTCCGGCAAAATGAAACCGTTTTCCCTTTGGGCCTCCATAAATCAAAAAGGAACTGATTTTGATTTATTTAAAGGAAAAATGGGGATTTTATATTTTTTATCAAAATGTATCATAAAAAAGAGTACTTTAATTGATTTATTCATCGCAGGCCATTATGGTGAGAGGGAAGCTGGACCGTACAAAAAACCACAAAAACAAAAAATTGTAAACACGAGGGGTGACGTGTTCACGGGGGTCGATTCGTCCAAAAGGACGATTTTTTTTAGAATACGCAAGATTTTGCGAAAGAACACGTCACCGATCGGACCGAGGGGGAAACCGGTGATTTTTTTGTGCGTGATTGGATGGAAAAGCGGATCGAGCGCCATGGAATCGGGCGCTCTAGAAAGGCGATCAAATGGATAAATCAAGAAAAAGGCGCATAAGTCGCGGGACAGCGATGGCGGTTGCGCTTTCTTTATCGTGTACACCGGCGCTGGCCGCTTCGTTTGACGACGTGCAAAACGCCGTCGACGGGGACACGAGCGCGGGTGTTTGGATCGAGGATTCGGAAAAAGCGAATCATTACGGATACGGAGATAAAAACGAGGACACCGGGTATTATGGCGTGGAATCGTGGGGCGACGCAGCAAGCGTGGATGGTCGCACGGTGCAGCTTTACGAGGATGTCACGAAAGAAGACGGCACCCGCTCCGGTATCGAAGTGGGGGCGGAAGATGGCAACGTGTCGCTGGATTTGAACGGAAACGACATGGTATCCGACCACTATGACCCAGAGGAGGGGGCAAGCGATAACGGAACGCCGGCTTTGGGAAAAAGCTATGGCTCGGTTGTCAAAGTCGGCCAGGACGCCAGCTTGACGATCAAAGACACAAGCAGCGAGGAAACGGAAAAACAAGGAAATATTTCCGGTGGTTTCGGAGCGTGGGACGGCGACGGCGGAGTGCAAGTCGATGGCGGCACGGTCAATCTGGAAGGCGGGAATATTTCCAACAACGCCAGCTATGTGGATGGCGGCGGTATTGGCGTCAAAAATGGCGGGACCCTTCATATGAGCGGCGGAAGCGTGCATGACAACCAAAATGGCGGTATCCGGATTTCCGGCAGCGAAAGTGCCTTTCATATGACGGGTGGAACGATCACCGGCAACAATGGACAGGGCGTCCATGTGGCGAATGGTTCCCAAGTAACGCTCGATAACGGAGAAATCACGAAAAATAAAAACTCGGGTATCTATTTTGAAGACGGCGGCGATTTGACGATGAATGGCGGCCTCATCGCTGAAAACACGAGCAACAACGGCGCGGGCGTGTACTTGAACGACCATCCGGTTTGGAAGAACACCGCGTCCATGACAATGAATGGCGGTACGATTCGCGACAACAAGTCCACCGTGTATGGCGGCGGGATTTATTTGGAAGGGCGCTCGACGCTGACTCTTAACGACGGTTTGATTGCCGGCAACGAGGCGGGCTATTCGGGTGGCGGCATCGGCGGCGGAAGCGTTGTCATGGACGGGGGCACGATTACCCGAAACCGCGCGCACCATTTTGGCGGTGGAATCAACAGCAATCAAGTGACGATGGAAAATGGTTCGATCACGGGCAACATTGCCGAAGAACACGGCGGTGGCGGCGTGTCCGCGAAAGATTTCACGATGAACGATGGCTTGATTCAAGGCAACTCGGCCGATTATGGCGGCGGACTCAACGTGTCCCGACAAATGCGGCTGCATGGCGGCACGATTGCCGACAACATTGCGACCGGCAGCGAGGGTGGCGGAATCCATTTGGCGGGCAACGGCGTGATCGAGGCGCAAAACGGCAACGTGTCCATTCGCGGCAACAAGACGCTCACAAAAGACGACCTTGGCGGCGGCGGGATTTACGTCAACGCGTCCGGACGTCTGGAACTGATGAATGTCGTCATCACACAGAACACGGCGGGTACGATGGGTGGCGGTCTGGCCGCGTGCCATACGGGACGAAATTTCGTGTATGCCACGGATGGCGGCGCGATTTTTGACAACACGGCCAACGGCGTGGCGCTGGAAACGTATTTCAAAGTCAACAACGACGTCGATGGCGGCGACATTTGGAAATCGTGGACCCCGGCGCAGCGGAAGTTGTTTATGCGCGCGGCCAACGATATTTTCACGGCGGGTGTGAATGGCTATGGCGATTCGTACAACCGGGACTACAACGCCGGCGCGCTGTTTGGCAACGTCATGCTCGGCTATGGAAAGCAAATGGACGATTTGGAAAATATGACGACCGAGCAAATGCAGGATGTGGCGAAGCACTTAAGCAACTACACCGGCTATCGAGTATCGGTGGCCGAGCCCGATAAGCTCAACGAAGTTGACGCCGGCAACAACGGAACGATTTATAGCGACCGCTTCCTCGTTTTGACGGCCCATCCATCCGAAGAGGGAAAGCGGGCCGCGATGGAAAACGGAAACGTGTTCATTACGGACAATGAAGCGGTATACAACGATGGGGGCGGGATCGCCAATAACGGGATTTTGATCATTGGCAAGGAAACCCAGGGAATCAGCACGATGCCGGATGTCTTTCTCGCCAAAACGTGGCTGAATACCGAAGGCCAACAAAACGAGTTGAAAGGCGACGACTTCTCTTTCGAGCTGAAAGGCGGCCAGGTCGCCGATGAAAACGGCCAGGCGATCGAAAACGCCGAGCGGAAAACACTGAAAGTCAAAAACGACGCGGAGGGTAACGCGGCATTTGAAATGTTCAACAACGGTTTTTTGACGAAGCCGGGCACCTATCAGTTTACCTTGTATGAAAACCGGGATGAAAGCCTGGAAAAAGCCAGATTGCGTTTCGACCAGTCCGAATACCGCATCACGTTGAACACCCGCATCGAGGAGAAAACCGGAACGATCGCGCACAAACCGTATAAAGTGAAAACGCTTGTTTTGGATTCCTGCAAAGTCGAACGGACAAAAGACGCGGAGGGCAGGACGCTGGAAACGCCGGAAACGCTTGACTTCAAGACGGGCGACCGCGTTCGATTTGAAAACACGACTCGTCCGGAAGAGCCGGAAAAACCAGTCGACCCAGTTGATCCGGTCGATCCGATTGACCCGTTTGAACCGGAATTTCCGGTGGAACCCGTGGATCCGGTCAATCCGGATGATTTAAAGAAAACGGTGCAGCCGGAAGAACCATCAAAAAAAGATCAAAAGATGCCGGAAAACCCGACGGAACAAAACGACAAGGAACCACATCGCGAGTCATCGAAAAAATCGGCAAGCCTGGTTTCGACTTCGACAACGCGACAAAAAACGAAGGCTTCCGGCATCGCGCGTGCTTCCACGACAAAGAAATCGCCAAACACAGGCGTGTCTTTGATGACAAAATTGCATGAAAATCTCATCGCGCTTTCCGGGCTTGGTATTGCGGGATTGTGGTTTGGACGAAAAAAGAAACAAAAATAGAAAGAGAGTGGAAAGGGACGGGACCCCGTGGTTTTGGAGAAAATCCAAAAAATTCCCCGATCTGAAGAAGATATTGATACGATTCGACATCTTCTTTTCATTTGAAAAGAGAAATTTTAAAGAAAAAATAAAAAAAGTGAAATTTCCTCTTGCGTTTAACGTGGAAAAAGCGTATATTAATCAAGGATTTAGTGATGATAGCGT
>ERZ778513.689-NODE-689-length-25285-cov-16.412881_pt1 | contig 25285 bp, 26 predicted proteins | sample MGYA00510345_ERZ778513 | MGnify/ENA primary metagenome ERZ778513 (study PRJEB29527, sample SAMN07138966) | mouse gut metagenome | material: feces | host: mouse | place: China:Nanjing | collected 2016-01-25 ... | reverse complement strand
ATAATCAGGTGAATTTTTGACTGAATTTGAGTTAAATCTCATGCGCCAGCCCTGATATTTATTTGAAATAGCTTGGGTAATTCAAATTCATGTTTAAGGAGTTGAGTGTATATCGTCATTGAAATATGCTTAATTTCGTCAAGTGATAAAATATAGTCAGGGTCGGATGGAATAGGATGCTTGTGTATTATCCGCATATTTTCAACTATACGGTTCCATCCCTCACCCAAGTATCGGGCAATTTTTCCTAATGATATTTCGATGCCATTCTTATCTTTCATACTGCAAATGTAATTATTTCCCGTCTTTTAACCGCTATAATCGTTACAGTAATTTTGTGGCAACCAAACGCTAACGCCTTATGGACCACAAATTCACCCAACAGATAAGGGAGTGGCTGGAGCAGCCACACGACGAGCGCGACTATTCAATCGGCGCTCTCTATCTCCTGAAACTCTCCGGCAATAAGATTATGTACCGTAATCTTATTGCCAATCCGTCAGCCAAGGCTGACTTCATCGAGTACCAGATTCAGAAATACTACAATTTCCGTGTTCAGGCTCTCACTCACGAGCAGGTCGAGGAAATGGCCGCTCAGGTCAAGACCATCGCCGACGAACATCATCTGACAGACGATGCTTCTACCGTGCCGGAAGATGAACGTCGCCTTGGCAAGCGCGAAGACCACGATTCGCTCCCCGATGAAATCAAGGCGAAATACGTTGAGAACCTTTCGATTCTCCAACGTATGCGCGAGCTGCATCTGCGACTACGCTCGCTATCGCTTGACAATGCGACCTGCCCGGACTCCGAGCGTTATCCGTTCCTGAAAGAACTTATAACGCTCGACAAAAAGTTGCACTCCAACTGGGAGGAATACGACCATTATGTTGCCCCCGGCCCCGAAGCCAAACCCTCGCGATCTGCCAAAGCCAAACGCTCCGCCGCCGGTAGCAAAAAGAAGACATCTGCCTGAACAGATGCCTTCCGATTACAAAATTAAAAAACATTCTCGCGAATGTTACCGCAAATTTAATGTTTTTCAATGAAACGCAGTGCCAATATCTCCGAAATTCTCCGACCGCTTGCCGATAATCCTTTTCAGGCTTATTTGAGCAATGCGGTGCAGGTGGCCGACATTCTCGAATGGATTCTCGAACAAGTCGGCGTGGCCGAGGTATGGCAAACCTCGTTCTCCATCTCGGAGGAATTTCTGCGACGCTTATTCTTTATAACAAAAGATAAGCGCGTGAGCCGGATTAACCTTGTGCTTGACCACAAGGCTACCAACAAGACGCTCAAACTTTGGGCGTTCATCACACAAGTAATCGAGCGCACCTATCTTGCTGACAACCACAGCAAGATTTTGTTGGTGAAATCCGAGCGCGGCGACACAATAAGCGTTATCACCTCACAGAACTTGACCCGTGGCAACCGCCACGAGTCTGCGTTTATCTCCACTGACAAAGCAATCTTCGACCGGCTCCACGAGCAGGTCAACGATTTAATCACTAATCACAGCGTACCACTCCATGACCTATTCAGAGAACGAATTGCAGCAGATTGAGAAGTATGCCTCAATCTACCTTAAAATATCCGACATGGCGGTCATTCTCGACATTCCGGCTGATGTGCTTCGCGAAGACATCGCCGACCGAAGTAGCGAGGTGTCGAAAGCCTACCGACGCGGCAAAGCCGCCTCAAAGGTCAAGCTACATTCCCAAGAAATGATGCTTGCACAGGTTGGCTCGCCGCTCGCTATCGAGAACGCCCACCGAAACCTCCTTGATATGGAGGACGACGAATAAGCATCATAACTCGTAACCCTGACCTCATACATAGTTATGGCTTATCCTAACGCTATCGAAGTTTGCCGCGCCGAGCTCTTTACAAAAGAGGTCGAACTGCGCGAACGCTATCCACAAGCTCTTGTGGATAAGGTGCTTCGTGTGCGCGAAATGTATAACTGGTTCATCGCCAACCCCGACGGCACAGACCGCGAGTTTGTCGCCGAAGTCTGCCAACGCCACGGAATACACCGCACTACGGCATATTCCGACCTTGCCGTTGTCAAATCATTGCTGCCGATGCTCGGTTCTGCCTCGCGCGACTTCCACCGTTGGCGTACCAACGAAATGCTTATCGCCACATACAAGATGGCCGAGAAGCGTAAGGACAGCAAGACGATGGAACGTGCCGCAACTGCGTACGGCAAGCTCAACCGCGTTGACCTCGAAGATGAACAGGCTATACCACTCGACCAAATTCTCGTTCAGCCGTTCATGGCTACCGATGATCCGCGTGTACTCGGCATCGAGCCTATCCCCAACATAGCCGAGAAAATCTCTGCTATGATTGAGAAATACCGAAAGGAAACTATCGACATTGAAGATGTCGAGTTTGAGGAAGTCGACCTCGAATTTGATACATTATTCCCTGACCCCAATACCTCCGACGATGGCAGAGAAGACTTTTAGTGCCAATGAGAGCAATGCCGAGTTTACTCGGAATTGCCGAGTGCAGCCTAAAATGGTTGGAAACAAAGTTTACTTTAACAAGCCGCAACGCTTGACGCAACTTATTGGCGCGAACACTACCGTTATCGTCGCGGGGCGACGCACCGGCAAAACGGACAGCATAGCTGCGCCGTTTGTTCTGCGCAATATGCAGCGTATGCCCGGCTCGACAGGTGGCATCGTTGTGCCCACCTTCAAGCACGGACTGACTAACACCATTCCGGGCTTGCTCGCCGCGTGGAAACGTTGGGGCTACATCGAGGGTCTGCATTATGTGGTCGGTCGGAAACCGCCGAAATCGTTCCGTCAGCCCATCATCGACCCGAAAGATTATGAACACGTCATATCTTTCTACAACGGGTCTGTCGCCGTGATTATATCACAGGACCGCCCCGGCAGCTCAAACTCGCTGACGCTCTCCTGGCTGCTGGTCGATGAAGCCAAGTTTATCGACTACGCCAAACTCAAAGATGAAACACTCCCGGCCAACGGCGGCATAAAGTCGCACTTTGGCAAGCACTCCTGTAATCACTCAATTATGATATTGAGCGATATGCCGCAGACGCAGAAAGGCTCGTGGTTCCTGCACTACCGCGACAAGATGGACGTGGAGCTTATCAAGACTATCGAGGCCACTGTCTATGAGATATGGCGAACGAAGGAGCGCATACGCGCCCTTAACGCTCGTGGCGAGCAAGTGCCGCCTTATCTCAAAGGCTACCTTCGGCGCCTTGACCGAGACCTCAATAAGATGCGCTCCGTCGCGGTCTACTACCGCGAGTATTCCTCAATCGAGAACTTGCAGCTTCTCGGCGAGAACTACATCAAGCAGATGAAGCGCGACCTTACTCCTTTGACATTCCAAACCTCTATCCTGTGTCAGAGGATCGGAATTGCAAAGGACGGATTCTATTCGTCGATGCGCGAGGGCCACAAGTACGATGCCAACGATAATCAGTACCTCGATACCCTCGGCTATGATTATGACTTCTCGACGCTCGATGCTCGCGCCGACAAGGACGTTGACCCCGACGCGCCCATCTGCATCGGCATGGACTACAACGCCAACATCAACTGGATTGTCGCCGGGCAACCGCGCGACCGCCGCCTCAATATCATCAAGAGCTTTTACGTCAAGTTCGACCGCAAAATACCGGCACTCGTCGAGGACTTCTGCCGTTATTACGCCGCGCATCGCAACAAGACCGTGGTCTATTATTACGATGCAACGGCTCTCGGCTCCAACTATGCCGTCAACGACCAGGACTTCCACTATAACGTGGTTAAGGAGTTCGAGCGGCACGGCTGGCGCATCGAGTCCGTGTACCTCGGAAACCCGATGCACCACCATGAGAAGTACCTTCTCATCAATAATGCGTTTGCCGGAAAGCAACGCCTCATGCCGTTCTTCAACCGCTCGAACAACGAGGACTTGATTCTCGCGGTGCAGTCAGCCGGTGTCTCCAATGGCCGTAACGGCTTCAAGAAAGATAAGTCAGGCGAGAAACTTGCAGAGTCCGAAGAAGACCTCCTCGAACACCGCACTGACGGAACCGATGCTTTCGACACTCTCTACATCGGTTGCGAAAAGTTCCCGTTCCACGATACCTTTGCCCTCTCCGTGTCGGGCGTGTCGTAATTTTTTGTAACTTTGCAATTGAATCTATAAGTAATTTATCATGTCAACACAATATCGTATTCATTCCAAATCCTTTGGTTTGCATTTTGAAAAAATAGCAAACGGGCTTATTTTACCTCTTGTAAATGCCTTCAACTTTGCAGCTAAGGTGAGAGGTCAATATGCTTATTATACTAATTGTTCAATTAAGGAAGATTGGCCTAAGAAGAAATGTTTTTATCTCAAAGTATATAATGACTCATTTGATGTTGATATTAATAGATTGAAATCCATTTTCAATAATGCCTATTACGATTTTTTCCTTCCCTTGAATACCATAAGAGAAAATAAAATTAACATTACATTTAGTGATTATTATTTTGACGAATATAATCAATATTGCAGGGACATTATCATCGGCGATGAATTTTTTTATAATTATCATAACGATGCAATACGTTGGCATTTAGGGAAATGATCATAGAACTGAGGCACTGCCGCCGCGTTTTTGTGTCATCGCTTTAGCGATTCGCTCGCGAAGAATCGAGCCTAAGGTCTCGACCGTTCGGCTTCTATCCCATATCGCATTGAGCGAGCTTCGGCACCACCTTTCCGGTGGGTCCGAGGCTCGCTCTCTCTTTGTGCGGTGTGTCGCTCCGAGAGTGGCTTCCACTCGCAGGGCAAGGTCTCTTCCGTGTTTATGCTCCTTTGCGAGGGGGAGGATTCCCAACCGGGCCTTGGGACATTGGTGTTTCATCGACTCGTACCCGGAGCGATTTTTTTCTGTTCTTCTTCTGCCGGGCTTCACGGTCAAGGTTTCCGCTCTGGCCGTCGGTGATTACTTCACGGTGTTGATAGGTTTTGAATTGCGGTTGGACGTTCGCGGTTTACGATGTAACGTATAGGTCAGATTTTGACGAGACGTTCTTGGAGGAATTAACTGATGTAAAGCACCTGAGCGCAGATGATATTTCACTGTCGCAAAGGTAGGGCTGACCGCGCATCCGCGCCTGATTGTGCCAATCGGCTTGACCCTCCGGGCTTGCAATCAACATTTCATAAATTCTTCACCCTCCAGGACCCAAGAATTTAACGCTACTCTTGAAATAACATTTGCAACTACGCTTTCTCAGCACTCCCTGATATTGCAACGTAAAAATCAAACGCGCCCCGGCGCACAGTTAAAAACCTCCAAAAACTTCAAAATCATGACATACGTTAGCAACATCTTCAACAGCTCTCTCAACTCCAACCGCAAGCTCAAATATTTTTCAGTGGAAGTAATCACTTTCGACGGCGAGAGCTTCACAACAGAAGTCGAAGCCCGCAGCGCAGAGGAAGCACAGGAAATCGCAGCTTCCGAGTTCGACAACGTCGACTACACGATGGTTCAGGGCTGCTTCGCAGGTTGGTAATCCTCCTTCTCTCTTCCAAAGGGTGGCTGTCCGCCGGGGCAGCCTTTAACCCTGCTCACTGTCGCCACTCCCTCCGCGACGGTTGTTGACGTTGCCGAAAATCGGCAACGTGAGGGCTGATTTCTTTATTATCTCATGGATTTTTCGTAACTTCGCATCACTCAAATTTGTATATGACGAAATCAGCAACCACCATAGACCAACAGCTCGACCTTCTTGAATCAAGAGGTCTCGCTATAGCCGACAAGGACAAGGCGCGAGAAATCCTCCTCGACATAGGATATTATCGCCTTGGTTTTTATCTGTTCCCTTTTGAAAAGTCTTATCCCGACCTGCGCGACCGTACACACGAATACGTCGAGGGCGCATCGTTTGAGGACGCGGTCAATCTCTACTACTTCGATTTTGACCTGCGCCTGTTGCTCATGCGCTATCTCAACCGCATTGAGATTGCTTTCCGCACTTCGCTCATCTACAACCTTTCCAACAAGTACAATACCACGCCGATATGGTTTGTAAGTCCGTCTGTTGTCAGCCGTACCTATGCCCGTGACTTCGAGCGTAAGGTCTACACCTCCGACTTCAAACGAAATCCTGTCATACACCGCCATCATCAGAAGAATCCCAACGACCGCTTCGCGCCGTCTTGGAAGACTCTTGAATTTATGACCTTTGGTGCCGTTATGAAACTCTACGAACAACTGAAAGAGCGCGATGACAAAATCTTCATCGCGCAGAATTTCGGCATCCGGCAGGTCGTTACGTTCGAGAGTTACATGCACACCATAAGGCAAGTTCGCAATGCTTGCGCCCACGGTCTTCTACTATATGATATGCGACTGCCTCGACGCATTAACAGAGGCCCGGCACATCAGACACCGCAGGAATCAGGCAACATTGTGGGTGCACTGCGCGTTATAAAGTATATAGTGGGGCAGGTATCGGCCAATCGTGCGGCTGAAATGAGCGCATCCATAAAGTCTCTTTACGAGAATCTATGTGCGGAGTCTCCGAACTTGAAGCACTTGATACCCGATTTATCCATTATATGAGATTTTTAACACAAAATATCGACACGAAATTTTGTCGTTTAAGATAAAAGCATTACCTTTGCAACATCAAAAGTGCCGGTGCAGACTTCGTCGCTGCATCCTTGCACTCTAAAAAAAGGTAAAGTCGAGGCTACCACTTAGTCGGGTAGTCTCGCTTCTTTTTATATACCGCTTTCTTATTGTTTGATGAATGAACTCTCCACAAAATTTTGTAACTTTGCGTATTAAAATCATTTACACCATGACAGATAACGACACACTCCGCAACAATATTCTCATCGCTCTCGACGAGTGGACGCGCCTCGATGCCGCTACTCGCGAGGACGCTTTCATTGACGTTGACCTCACCGATGGCTCGGTCAAGTTCATCGACGCTGACGAGCTCATCAAGTATGACCTCGAAGACCCGTCTCAGCGTCTCTCATTCTTCACAATCAATCCTTGGGATATTGCCGACTACGACGAATCCACGCAGTCGTTCTCCTTCCGTCAGGCCGAAGTCGAAGAAACAATTAAAAACGCTGTCTCTCTCCAGTCCGAATTTACCGCACAGTAAGGTTCAGCCAACTCAATGCCGTCGTATCAATTCTCAAAATATAGAGTCAACATCTTTATGACTTGCGATGCTGACAATCAGCCGCTCTCTGAAAACTATGTCCGCAAATTCGTTGCCGATACCATTGAACGGACATTGGATGCCGGAGAAAATCCATATTATCAGGCCCGAGAGTCAGACGTTCATACATTCGGTTCATGGCGCACACACATTCCTTCGGTAGACACCAACGAGGAAATGTACGATTCTGATAATCGCGATTGCCTTACCGAATGGATTATGCAGACTGATGAAATGCAAGAAGCTCTGACTATGTTCCGTAACAAAAGACCATCGGATAATGATGACCCGGAATGCAGTGCTTGGGAAATGGACGATGAAGCTATTTACGACATTCAGGTTGTCTCTCTGCTCGCTTATCTGATACCGACCGAGGGAGACTGGCAGTAATCTTATGGCGTTGCGCCACGTCGATATTGCCCTCGCAATCGCTGTGCTCCGGGCGGTGCCTGTCGGCCATCCGAGAACATCGCCATGTCGCCGGGCTATCGTATCATCGCCTTGGCGCTTCGCTCGGCGAAGAATCGAGCCTAAGGTCTCGACCGAAAGGTTTCTATCCCTAACGCACTGTAACTTTTTTTCTGGAAATGACCCTGCCGGGCAATTTATCCCTCAATAAGTTACAGCCTTCGCCCGAAATTTTACTGGCTTAATTTGTTGGTTTTCAAAGAATTTTTATATTAACTTTGCAGAAAAATTCTGCAATTATGGAAATCCGACCACTTGACCCTCTCGTTCACTTCATATTCATTTGGGATAAGGCTGTAGCCCCCAAATATGTTTCCAAGCGCATCACGCCTGAACAACTTGAAATCCTCAGAAATCTTTCTGTCGAGAAGCAAAAAGATTACATCTGCGACTTGTGCGAACTGTCGCCTCTGAAAGACAAAGTAAAGGTTATCGACTGGATGGTTTCAACACTCAGCCGGTAACTTGATTTAACTCGCTTGTGCCTCAATTTTGCCCAAGCTGGTTTTTATCTTTGTCGCGTTGTACTTCAACTTCGTTGAAATACCTCTTTTGATTGCCGAAGTTTGCGAAAAAATCGCTAACTTTGCATATCTTTAACTTCTGACAATGACCGCATAAGATAATCATTATCGCAAGAATACACGGGAACTCCCCGGATAGTACAATGGTTGGTCGCCATTCAGAGCTATTCGAGGGAGTTTCTGACATTACAGAGATGAACTTAAAACATATACTCTTTCCTTTGCTCGCAGCCGTGGCATTAACAGGCTGCTCAGATAAAGAGGACGAACCCGGAGGCGGCGAAAAGCCTCAGTCGGGCAAATATCAACTTTCAGGTAAAGTTGAAAAAGGCCCGTTTGTCCGTGGATCATCTATCAGCGTTCAACCGCTCAATGAGAAAATGACTGCCATCGGAACGGTTTTCAATGGTGAAATCCGCGACGATGCCGGTTCTTTTGACCTCGGTCAAATAGAACTCGCATCTCAGTTTGTCCGCATCGCCACCGATGGCTACTACTACAACGAAGTCAGCGGCAATCTATCCACCGGTCAGCTTCACCTTATCGCCCTCGCTGACCTTTCCGACAGAAGCACCGTCAATGTGAATATCTTAACGCACCTCAAATCGGCGCGTATTCAGAACCTCATGCAGGGCGGTAAGACTTTTGCAGAGGCCGACAAACAAGCACAAAAGGAACTGCTTACTCAGTTCGGTTTGCAAGCCTACGAGTCAACTCCGGCTGAATCTATGTCTATCACTGCCGGGACCGATGGCTCAGGCGTGCTTATAGCCATATCTTCGCTTGTGCTCAACAAGCGTTCTGATGCCGAAGTTACTCAATACCTTTCCTCTCTGTCGCAAGACCTCGCTGATGACGGCTCGTTCTCGGAGGATAATATGAAGTCTATTGCTATTGATAGAACCTATTTCCGAAACAATCTCGATTTTCTCGTATCAAACATCAAATCTCGATACGAGGATTTAGGTCAATCCGTACAAGTGCCCGATTTGCGCTATTTCTATGACTGGAACGGCGATGGCATTGCCGGAAATGAAGTCAACGACAATCCCCAAATCACCCTTTCTCGCGAAAGTGTTGAATTTGATTACAACGGTGGCACCGCTGAAATTGTCGTTACATCTAATGTCGTTCTGTCATTAGAGAAGCCTAAAGACCCTGACGGCTATTTGGACGTAACGCCTGACGATTCCTTTGTCGAGGATTCGTTTGTCAGCGGATTTTACAAAGACAATGACCCTGAAGGTGCCGCAATGTCAGTTTCTTCTAATTATGAGAACGGAACTCTCAAAATTTCTGTTCCTAAGTCAGAACGTCATACAAAACAAGAAGCCACTGTTGTATTGTATGACCTTATGGGCGAAATTCGCGTGTCAATTCCTGTATCGCTTGCAGCCAAGCCTCGCACTCCGTCTGACACCAAACCCGAATTAGGAAGCCAAGGTCAAGCAATCGTTGCAAGTTCATTCGCCAAATTAGCCTCGGCTCTGTCTTGGATGTATTACGTTGAACGTGGGTACACCGGAATGTACCAATACTACGATGTTAAATGTCCGATGCACGTTAACGACAGTTTCAATTCACGCGCCTTTAGAAATGCTTATCAGGCTGTTGCTCAAAACAACCAAGTAATTAAGGCTTTAACCAATGCAGGTTATTCTGATGCTATCCCATTCTTTACGCTGTTGAATGCAATTACATATACCGAGATGGTTGACAAGTGGGGCAATATCGGAATTGCAGAATTGTCTAAAGACGAATATGCCGCCCCGGCTCAACAATCAGCATCGGCAACTCTCAGATACCTCGAAACCAAACTTGATGAGATCTCATCATGTTTCTCCGAGCATAAGCTAAAGCCCATCTTTAATGCTGATGAGGCTTTCGATATGTCAAAGGACGTGTGGCGTATGGCTAAAGCCAACGTCTATATGGCTCTCAACGAGCCGTCACACGCAATGCCATATCTTCAGGAGATTGTCGATAGCCGCAGGTACTCGCTTTCGTCAGGAAACGAATATGAAGCTAACAGCGGAACAATCCTGCATATCACCGTACCCGATGATGTCTTGCAGGGTCATACAATGAGTTACTATTCCTATGCCGACGTTCTTCTGCTTTTGGCTGAATGCAACATCGCCTCCGGCAATGCTGCAAAGGCTACCTCGCTTATAAATCAGGTAGCCAAAGCGAAGAATATCTCCGTCAGCGGTAATGCTACCACCGACATTGAAACTCTGCGCAAGCAGCTTTTCATTCCCCGATACTTCGCTTTCCAAAAGCGCAATAATCTCGGAGGCTACGCTTCTTATCAGCATCTCTGGCCTATCCCCGGCGACCAAATCGCACTCTCGCCCGGATGGACTCAGAACCCCGGCTACTAATCCTTGAATTTTGCTATGCCATGATTACAGGACAAATCAAAAATCAGATAGACCAAATTTGGGATACCTTTTGGACTGGAGGTATCTCAAATTCCATTGATATTCTCGAACAGATGACTTATCTGTTCTTTATGAAACTTCTTGACGACAAGCAACTCAATCAGGAGGCTACCGCCGCAATCATCGGCCAAAAAGTCTGCAACCCGACTTTTGGCGAGGGCAACTGGCACAATCCCGACCAAGACCGCGATGTGCCTTTTGAGGATCTGCGCTGGAGTCACTTCAAAAATTTTGAGCCGACCCGCATGTTTCAGACGGTCAGTCAGGATGTTTTCTCATTTATCAAACATCTCAACAGCGGCAAGGAGTCAGCGTACTCGCGCTTCATGGAAAGCGCGATATTCCTCATTCAGTCGCCCCGAAATCTCGTGAAGATTGTCGAGGGAATCAACTCTCTCGACATGAACAACCGCGACACGATGGGCGACGTGTACGAGTATATCCTTGGCAAGATGGCAGCGAGTGGCAACAACGGACAATTCCGCACACCGCGCCACATTATCCGTATGATGGTGGATATGATGAAGCCGACTCTCGATGATACCATCTGCGACCCGGCTATGGGTAGCGCTGGCTTCATCGTGGAGAGTGCGAAATATGTTACGGAGCACTACCGCACGGAGCTGATGAAGAAAGACCGCGCCCGGCATTTCCGCACCACCATGCTCAACGGTTTCGACACCGACCCAAAGATGTTGCGCATCGGTGCTATGAACCTCATGCATCACGGTGTTGACAGTCCCACGGTAGAGTTCCGCGATTCGCTTTCTACCGACAACACCGACGAGAACCGCTACACGCTCATTCTCGCAAACCCTCCGTTCTCGGGCAGTCTCGATAACGAGGCCGTTGCCAAGTCGCTTCTCGCTATTGCCAACACCAAGAAAACCGAGCTGCTGTTCATCTCGCTTTTCCTCCGCACGTTGCAGATTGGTGGCCGCTGCGCATCTATCGTGCCCGACGGTGTACTCACCGGTTCATCGAAAGCACACATCGCCCTGCGCAAGAAGCTCGTCGATGAAAACCGACTGCAAGCGGTCATCTCAATGCCGTCGGGTGTGTTTAATCCATATTCCCCTGTATCGACTGCAATATTGATCTTCACCAAGACAGGCTCTGGTGGCACCGATAAGGTGTGGTTCTACGACATGAGAGCCGACGGCTACTCACTCGACCAGAAGCGAAATGAAATTCCGGAGTCGGATATACCCGACATAGTGGCTCGTTTCGGCAATCTCGATGCAGAGGCTGACCGCAGCCGTACCGAGCAATCTTTCCTTGTTCCGTCAGATGAAATCCGCGAACACAACTACGACCTCGCTTTCAACTCCTACAAAGAGACAGTTCGCGAGGCAGTAGTTTACGATGCTCCCGAAGTCATACTCGACCGTGCCACATCCCTTTATGCAGAGATCGGCGAGGGTATGGATAATCTCAAACGCCTAATCGCCAAGAGTCATGAAGCATAATTGGGAGTATCGGCGATTAGGTGATATAGCTCCAGCAAAGCCTTTCAAAGGAACGATTACGTCTTCTAACGATAAATATTGGTGCCTGAATCTTGATAAAGTTGAATCTAATACAGGAGTAGTATTAGAATACGATTATATTGAAGAATCCGAACTTGGCGGCTCCGTACATAAATTCGCAGTAGATAATGTTCTGTTTTCAAAATTAAGGCCAAACCTTAATAAGGTTGTCGTACCTGAACAGAACGGTTATTGTACGACTGAACTTGTTCCCTTACATCCATTGGATATTCTGAACAGATATTATTTAGCGTACTATCTCAGAAGTCCGAAGTATGTGAACTTTCTTATTGGCAAGACAGGCGGCGCAAAAATGCCACGTGTCAAGATGGATATATTTTGGAACTCGACAATTCCATTGCCACCGATGGAGAAACAGGAGCAGATTGTAGCGGAGCTTGACCAAATCAATGGCTTGATTGCCAAGAACCGCGAGTTGCTTTCGCAACTCGACGCGCTCTCTCAATCCCTTTTCTACGATACCTTCGGAGACCCCATCACCAACCCTAAGGGCTTCCCAATAAAGACCCTAAAAGACGTATGTATTCTCAAAAGTGGAGATTCTTCAGCAAATAGGTTACCTGTTGGGAAAGTCCCTTATGTTAAAGTTGGAGACATGAATCTCCTTGAAAACAAGCAAGGGATTCTCACATCATCTAAATTTGTCAATATCGGGAATAAGACAAAATTATTGTTTCCTATTGGTACAACAATATTTCCGAAAAGAGGAGGTGCAATTTTAACTAATAAAAAGAGATTGACAAAAGTTCAAATTTGCTGTGATCTCAATATAATGGGGGCTATTCCTCAAAACATACATCCACTATATTTATATTTTTTCTTCTTAGAGAAAGATTTTTCCGAATTAGTTGATGGCTCAACAGTTCCTCAAATCAATAATACAGACATATATCCATTAAAAATTCAAGTGCCACCGCTCGCCCTGCAAGAGGAGTTCGCGTCTAAGGTTGAGGCTATCGAGGCTCAGAAAGTCAAAGTCGATGCCGAGATCTCAGAACTGCAAAATCTGCTTGACGCCCGAATGGATTATTGGTTTAACTAATCTCACCGCTATGTTAAACTTTGACTACCTTAAAAATGACGTGATGCTCGAACAGCTATATCGCTATTGCGATACTGCTGAACAGCGTATGACTACCGAGCCGGAAGTCTCGGCGCTCAACGCCCGCCGTGCCCTCGACTGGATTGTTAAGTCGGTATATGAGATGAAAGGCGAACGTGTGGGCGAACGTGCATCGTTGTTCGAGCTGACCGATGGTGCTGTGTTCCGTGACTTCATCAACGACCCGGAGGTGATGAAAGCCGTGCATTGGGTGAGAAAGGTTGGCAACCAAGCCGCCCACGATGGCAGTGTTTCCAAGGGCGAAGCCTTCTATTCGCTTGTCAACATCTACAATGTTGTCAAAGCGATTATGTTGAAACTGCACCGTTTCGATAATATCCCCGACTTTGACCGCACACTCATTCCTGAGCGTCCGCGTCGCCCTCGTATTCTTGTGGCCCGACCTGTGGAGGCACCCAAGAAGAAAGACGAAACGCCCAAGCAGTTTGCTGCGACCGTCGAACACGAAGTTATCGAGGCCGCGCCCGCTGTTGTTCCCAACCTTTCGTGGGGCGATATTGACGAAGCCGAGACTCGACGCCTTCTTATCGACCTTATGATTCGTGAAGCCCGTTGGGATATACTCTCCGATAAGGGCGCGAAGCATCCGGCAAAGGCTTGCATCGAGGTCGAGGTTCACGGAATGCCGAACAATCAGGGTGTCGGCTATGCCGACTATGTATTGTTCGGTGACGATGGCAAGCCTCTTGCCGTCATTGAAGCCAAACGCTCCAGTGTTGATCCCCACGTCGGGGAGCAACAGGCGCGTCTCTATGCCGATTGCCTTGAAGCCGAGTATGGCATCCGTCCGGCAATCTACTTCACAAATGGCTTCGAGACGTGGTTTATCGACGGCATCGGTTATCCGAAGCGTCCGGTGTATGCGTTCCACTCCAAAGAAGATTTGCTTTGGCTGCATCAGCAGCGCAAGCGCAAAGATATAACCGATATGTCGGTCAAGGATAATATATCCAACCGCCATTATCAGAAAACCGCAATCAAGAAACTCTGCGAGCACTTCAACTCGAAGCATCGCCGTGGCTTGCTTGTCATGGCTACCGGTACAGGTAAGACCCGCACCGCCATCTCGCTCGTTGATGTTCTGCAACGTGCGGGCTGGGTAAAGAACACATTGTTTCTTGCTGACCGAACTTCGCTTGTGCGGCAGGCTCACCGCAACTTTGTCAAGCTCATGCCGGAGGTGCCTACCACCGTTCTGAGCGATAAAGAGAACAAGCCCGACCTTAACGCAAGAATCACGTTCTCGACATATCAGACGATGATAAACCATATCGACGCCGACGATAAGACTTTCTCTGTCGGACGTTTTGACCTTATCATCATCGACGAGGCCCACCGCTCGGTATTCGGCAAATATGGCGCGATATTCCACTACTTCGATTCTCTGCTCGTGGGTCTGACAGCCACCCCCCGCGATCAGGTGGATAAATCCACCTATGACCTGCTCCAGTTGGAGGGAGGCATCCCCAATTTCTCTTACGAGCTTGACGAGGCCGTTGCTGACGGCTACCTTGTGCCACCGGTCGGTATAAAGCGCGACTCTGACGTGATGAACGACGGCATCAAGTATGACAGCCTGACAGCCGCCGAAAAGGAACAGCTTGAAAAGGTGTGGGAGTATGAAGCCGCCAACGGCGACCCCGACACACCTTTGCAGCCTCGCGACATCGAAAGCAACGAGATATACAAGTATATCTTCAATACCAAGACCATCGACCTTGTTCTCCAAGACCTTATGGAGAACGGTCTGAAAGTTGACAGCGGCGAGAAGATTGGCAAGTCAATCATCTTCGCTTTCAGCAGTCAACACGCCGAGCTTATTGTAAAGAGGTTCAACCTGCTCTATCCCGGTCTCGGCTCTGAGTTCTGCCGTCAGATTGATTACTCAATCAAATACGCGCAGTCTCTTATCGACAATTTCGAGCAGCGCGAATCCATGCCACAGATTGCCGTGTCGGTGGATATGCTCGACACCGGCATCGACGTGCCCGACGTTCTCAACCTTGTTTTCTTCAAACGTGTGCGCTCGCGCATCAAGTTTATGCAGATGGTTGGTCGTGGCACTCGCCTCAGTCCTGGCATCTTCGGCGCGGGCAAGGACAAGAAGGAGTTTTACATCTTCGACTACTGCGGCAACTTCAATTACTTCGAGACGCACATCGACGACAAGACCGCTCCGGCGGTGCAGTCGCTTACGGAGCGCATCTTCGGAGTCCGTGCCGATATTGCATACTGCTTACAAGCTCCCGAATATCAGCAAGATGAGTTTGCCAAGGGTTTTCACGATGAACTGAAAACCACTTTGCGTAATCAAATTTTGGCATTACCGGATAGCCATATTTCTGTCCGCGCCCATTGGCAAGCGGTAACACATTTCCGCGCACCTGAATCATGGCTCCATATAAAAGCTACTGACCTTCTTGAAATGAAGAACGAAGTTGCGCCGTTGGTGTCAAACGCTTTTTCCTCGTCATGCGTTCATGAATCGAATGTCGCGGCAGAACCAGAAGCCGTATACGGCAAGGCGTCAGATGATGAGAAAGCGAAGAAGTTTGATCTTCTTGCGCTTTATGTGCAGCTCTCGATGGTGGATGATACCTTTGCCGCCGCTCAATACGAGGCCAAGATTACCTATATAGTCGATGCACTGCGCAAACAGGCCGGCATACCGGAGATAATCGCAAAAATGGATTATCTAAATGAGGTTATGACCTCGGACTTCTGGAATAACAAGACACTCGCCTCGATTGAGAATATGCGCAAGGAAATCCGCGACCTTCTCAAATTCCTTGTTGGCGAAGCCTCCAAGACTTTTGAGGTAGATGTCGATGACAACATCACCGACGGCGGTATCGCCACAGGCTTCGTTACTACGGTAACTTACCGCCAAAAGGTACTCGATTTCCTCGCTGAAAACCGTGATTTGCCGGTGCTCAACAAAATAAAGAACATCGAGCAGCTTACAGCTTCTGACATCGAGGAACTGGAGCGGATTATGTGGCAAGAGCTCGGCTCTAAGGAAGACTATATGCGCTTCCTTAGCCGTGAAAACCTTGCCGACAGTTGCGCCGATAGCGTAGCCGCGTTCATCCGTACCATCATAAAAGTTGACCGCCAAAAGGCAGTTCAACTCTTTACCGATTATATCTCTGAAAACTCGTTGACAGCCGAACAGGAAGAATACCTAAAGAGTATTCTTGATTATGTCTGCGAGAATGGCGATATGGAAACTTCCGCTCTTGTCAATGAGTCGCCGTTCGACGAGATAAACGTCCTCGAACTGTTCCCAGGCAAATTCAAGCAGGTGGCCGACTTCGTCGCAAACCTTCATAAATCAATCACCGCAGCATAATATGAAAACTTCATCTTCCAAAATTCATTTCCGTGCAGGGTTGATTATCCTCGTAGTTATCGCAGTAGCATTCTTCCTCGGATGGTTTACCGGCACTAATGTGCCTTTATACAACAACTCCAAATGCTGCGATTCAGAGACAGTTGATTCTATTCCCATTTTCGATAAAATTGGTGGCGGCAATCCAGTAATAAAACGTGAGTTTTGGGGGTTACCGTTTGGTTCCAGTCGCCATGAAGTCCAAACTCGCATGGATCGACTTGGAGAATTTGACTTTTTGGAATCAGAAAGCTTTCCGGGAATGTTCTTGGCAAAATACACTGAAGTTGAGATTGATTCAACGTATTTTGCAGAAATCAGATTTTATTTCTACAAGGAAAGATTGGCGATGGTACAATTCAAGTACAGCGACCAATCTATTCAGCGCAACGCTTCCAGTATTCTTAGCGATTTGACAAATAAGTACGGAAACTTGGATAGCCTAAACTACACAAGCGATCCTAATACTGTCGGTGCATTAAAAGGATATTGGAAAGGAATACCGGAATTTTACCCTCAGTGGGATAACTCTCGAATTAAATCACTTCGAGACGGTCATACTATAATTAATATCTTCGATCATAAGGATAATGGCGTTTTCCTACTCTATTATGACCGCTTATCAAAGTGGCAAGAGGATGTAAACGCTAAACGTCAAAATGCTCTGTAACATGAAATGTCTATCCATACAGCAACCCTGGGCCTCGCTTATCTGCGGAGGCATTAAGGATGTCGAGAACCGCTCATGGCTCGTGAACGATGCGCCGGGCCGCATACTTATCCACGCAGGTAAATCTATGCGCTTTAACCCCGAAGAAAATCCGCTTTTCTTCGAGGTGCTTATGTCTAACGCCATAACCTGCGGCTATATCCCCGAAATCGCGGATATGCCGATGGGTGCTATCATCGGCTACGCCGACATCGTCGGCTTTACCGAAGAATGCACCTCTGACTGGGCACAAGTGGGGCACGGTGCTGAATGGAAATGGCAGATTGAGAACGCCAAACTTTTCAAGAAGCCTATACCGTACCGCGGTCGGCAAGGCTTGTTTGACGTTCCCGAACTTGATGTCAATAATCTGCCCGAAGTCTACGACTTCCCGAAGATTAAACATGATGGCACGAGCCTTGAACTACCGCTCAACGCTGACATCTTCGGCACTCTCAACGATTACGAGAGTGTGCAGCTTTATCTCACCGAGGCCAATCTGCCTTTCTTTGCTGACGAAGATCTGAACGCATTGCCTACGCAATCCGTTTCATTCGTCAACGCCGCCACCGGCGAGCGTCACGAATGTTCGGCCAAAGGCATTGCTATCGATCCGGTGCTCGAAGAAGATACAAACGACCCCGTTTTGTTCTACGACCCCAACGGCAACGAGCTTGCTCTCTATACCGTTGACATTATGTACTAAACTAAACCCGATAACGGACTCAAGCAATGACATCTGAACTCAAAGATAAACAAGACATTCTGCGACAAGCCCTTATCGCAGAAGTTGAACGCTACCTCGGCTACGCCGATGACGTTCATTCCGATTATATCTCAGTGAACGAGAAGACCTTTGAGGTCGGCTTCCGCTCTCGGCAAGACCAACAGCGAAAGCCCGATTTAGAATATTACAATGTCCTCGACCTAATGAAACGCGATGGCCTCTGGTTCAAAGCTGACCCCGATGCTATCGAGGCGATAGTTCAAGAACATTTGCCAAGTCCTAATATCGAGGCTAAGTTTCAGGAATGGTGCGACAGCATTAAAGACTTCCTCGTTTCTGAACAGCCGACAGCGTTACACTCCTGTCGTTTTTCAATAGGCACTTCATCTTACGAACTAAGTTGTTTCGATGAACAGAAAGAACCTATTGAGGAAGATGTTGAACATACTTATGAGGAAGAAATTGAAGATGAATGGGAATCGGTAGATATTATTCCTATGCGTAAGGCTGTCTCAAAAACTTCTACGGGCTACACTATATCCGGCTACGCTTTAACAAAACTTATTCTTCAATATATTCAACCTCAAAACTCCTGATTTTCGGATGTTGCGGCACCGCCGCAATATCCCAATTTAACAAGATACAATGGCAGAAATCTTCACTCCTATAAATCGTAAAGTCGGCGAGTTGCTGACTGATGTTGCTTCCGGTCGTATCGGACTTCCGGACTTACAGCGCCCCTTTGTGTGGAAAGACTCAAAGGTTCGCAATCTTTTGGACTCTATGCTCAAAGGTTTTCCCATCGGTTACATAATGCTCTGGGAATCGCCAATGGATTTTGAAAACAAAACTCACATTGGCAGTAATGAGAAATCCTTTCAGCAACCGCGAGACCTGGTTATCGATGGTCAGCAACGTCTGACAGCACTATTGGCCGCCATACGTGGAGTGAAAATTAAGGACGTTGACTATAGGGAACGCAACATCAAAATTTCCTTCAACCCTCTAACGAGGGAATTTGCCGTATGGTCGCAGGCCTACGAACGTTCTGCCGAGTGGATAAGTGCTGTCAGCAGTGCCTTTGAAGCCGCCGCAGAGCACAATGAATCGCGTTTTAGACGCAGCTTCATCAAAAATCTCAACGAGGCGAGAGAGAGAAACCAACAGCCGCAGTTGACAGACGACGAGGAAATCCTTATCGAGGATAATCTTAAGGATTTGCTCGACCTCGAAACTTATCATCTCCCGACTCTCGAAGTGCGAGCCGTTGCGAGTGAAGAAGATGTTGCCGAGATATTCGTGCGCGTTAACTCCGGCGGTCAGAAGTTGACCGAGAAGAACTTCATTGAAACGCTACTTTCAGTGTATGACAACGACATACATAAGCGCATCAATGAGTTTTGCCGCGACTCGCGCATACCGATGGATAACACCTCATTCAATCATATTATTGAGGTTGACCCTGTGCACCTTATTCGTGCCACCGTTGGCTTGGCTTTTCACCGCGCCCGACTGCGCTATGCCTATATGTTGCTTCGCGGTAAAGACCTCGAAACTCAGAAAACATCGTCAGAGACTCAGGCCGAAAACCTTGCAAAATTCCGCGAGGCTCTGAATGTCGTTACCAATCTCAACAACTGGCACACATTCATGAACATCATGGCCAGTGCCGGATATTTGCGTAGCAGTTTGGTTTCATCTCAAAACGCAGTCGTGTTCTCATACTTGCTTTATCTTATCGGTAAGACGCAATTCAATGTCAAGCCTCTTGAATTGCGCAAGATAATGACACGCTGGGTATTTATGGTAACCATCACAGGCTACTTTACCGATTCGCCTGAGTCGACGGTTGAAAGATTGCTCACCGATATGCGCGTTCTTTCAACTCCTGAAGATTTCGTTGAAATTCTTGACCGTGAAATCCGAACCAATTTCACCGATGACTACTTCAACTCCAATCTTCTCCGTGACTTGGTTACTTCTTCTACCGGCTCGCCTATCTGGAAAGGATATTTGGCTGCGCTGAATGTTCTTCATCACAACATTCTTTTCAGCACCGTTCCTACTGTTGCATATCTTACTCCCGGCACCAGTGGCACCAAATCTTCGATTGACGTTCACCACATCTTTCCGAAGAAGCATCTTGAGTCGCTTGGCATCATAGATGATCGCGACCGCAATCAGATAGCAAACTACACGTTCCTCGACTATCAGACGAATATTGCCATCTCCGATGACGCTCCGCAACTTTACTCGGCCAAGCAACGTGCAGAATTGGGCGACGAAGCATACTCTGTTTCTCTCGCACAGAACGCAATCCCTGAGGGATTTGAAAACATGACGTATGCTGATTTCCTTGACGCTCGTCGAAAGTTGATGGCTCAAATTATTCGCAAAGCCTTTAACTTTTTATCAAAAGATTAAGCCATGCCAACAGTTACTCCCGAAAACAACAAATTCATCTATTCGCGCATCACGTTTGAACTTGCCGACGCTATCAAAGCTGCCGACAACAATATGCTGCATATTGATGATGCACTTATAGTAGCCGCAACTCCGGCAGTGTTGCTTAATTATAAGGCTATCGAGGAACGCGACTTAAAACGCATCATGGTTTCCTTGAAGCGCTTCTTTAAGCGTAACCCTCGCTTCCTTGACTTCAAGAAGTCTGCGGTCGCCCAAGGTCTGCGCCTCGAATGGCTCCCGACCTTGGAAGAAGACGACAAAGCCACGATGCTGTCTGACTTCATATTAACTCCAGCGGTCAGTGAAGATGGCTATGTCATCTTCAATCCGACCGTTTTTGCGAATTTGACCCGTGGAGAGCATCCTGACCGAGAGACATACGGCAAAAGCGACTACATCGCTCGCCCGGCTCGCAAGTCTCCCACCAAACGTGAAAAGGTTTTATTGTCAGATGTCGCCCCGGACGCAAAACTCGCCGAAAAACTTGCACCATACATCACATGGTATAAGCGTCATTGGGCGGAAATACACGACCGCGAAGATTATAAGTGGAATGCCGTGCGGCATTTCCAGGAACACTTCGACATTGACGCCGAGGACTTCGCCGCAAATCTGCGAGAGTCTTTCCGCAAGGCAGGAAACCTCCTTGCTGGCTCAATGTATACTCCGCTCTCAATGCTCGTAAAGCATGCCGTTTTATCACCTGACGAGGTGCGTAAGGCAATGGTTAATCTCTATGACGAGACAAAACCGCTGTATGAACGTTCAACACAATTCCTTAATGATTTGGCTGACATTCACAAGCGCAATGTTGATGCCGGTCATTTCAGACCAACCGACCGTGATCAACAAAGTGACCGTGCTACTTCGGTCTACCTTGCTTTCAGGTACCCCGACAAACACTATCTCTATAAATCCTCAGTTTGGAACAACTTTAAGGATGAAGTCGAGCTTGATTATCCCTCGCTCTATCAGTTTGTCGGCAAACTTTACGGATACGAACGCATCGCCGACCAAGTACGCGCCGTTCTTGTAGCCGACGATGAACTTATGGCTTTGCTCGAAGAATCCCAACCTAATGACCCGTCCGACGGACACCTGCTCACGCAGGATTTCATGTATGCGGTAGAAAACTATCTGCCTTTTATGACAGATAAGTAAGATATGTTTGGACGAAGACGATATTTCTACATCAGCCCGGAGTCAATAGCCCAGTGCTTCATCTATTTGATGAAACTCTGTGCAATTGTATTCCCGATAACATTGTTAGCAATGGTTTATCGCGTTCATAATATCCTTGCTGCTGTATCATTGGGGTTCTTCGTCCTCGCAATAATTTCCTATCTAACCGATAGAAAATTCTCACGTTCATATCTGTTCTACACATTCCTGCTCTCTATGCTCGCAGGGATAGTAACAATGTTCGTCTGCTTTGCCAAATTATAGTAGTTTTTCAAATAGCCTTCAACAATGATACCTCATAATTATAGTTATAACGACGGCTCTGCCACTGATAATAAGATAAAGCTCATCATTCCCATTCTTATAAAGTGGGCACGTGAATCTTGGGATTCTCCGCACTATTATGCCGATATTGCAAAATCAATTGGCTCGAATCCTCAATCTGTTGGTGCATGGTTGGGTTTAATCTGGTCTCACGTTATACACCCTCGTTTCCCTTATGCACCATCGTTAAATGCTTTGGTATGTAATCAAATTACTCACTTGCCGAGTGACGGTCTCGATTATGTTTTCCCAAACTACTCTAAAAGTAGTTTGAAAGAACAGAAGGAATTTGTGGCTAAAGCTAATTTGGCCGCTCACGAATATGATTGGAACCCAGTGCTAAGAGAATTAGGGTTAAAGCCGCTCGATGTCCTTCCATTCAAGGAGTTGTGTGACTACAATAATCGCTTGTTTTTTGGCAAAGGTCACAGCAAACACCTCAAAGGAGGCGAAAACCTGTTTCATAAAAGGCTTAAAGAATATATTCAAGAACATCCCGATAAAATCGGTATTTTGGAGGATATTACATTTAGTGCTATTGAGCACACTGTATTGAGCCAAGACAGAATAGATGTCCTTATCGCGACAAAGAACACATCTTATGCTATCGAGGTAAAATCTGAAATCTCTAATGATGATGATATAATACGTGGAGTGTTCCAAGCGGTAAAATACAAGGCTGTTTTAGAAGCACAAGGTAAAATTAATGGTGATACAACAGATGTAAAGTCTATTCTCGTTATCAGTCGCGCTTTACCGGAGTTAGCAGCTAAAATGGCAAAAATTTTAGATGTAACCGTCATAGAAAATTTTGAAATTGATTGAGGGCGTTGCGGCACCGCCGCCGCGCTTTCGTGAATCGAGCCTAAGGTTTCGACCAAAAGGCTTCAATCGCTAACGCATTATGAAAATTGTAAGTTGGAACGCTAACGGCAAGTTCCGTGAAAAATATAAGGCAATTCTTGAACTTGATGCCGATATTTACGTCATTCAAGAGTGCGAAAATCCCGAAACCTGTAAGGATCCGGGCTATCGCGATTTCTTCAAGAATTACCACTGGGCCGGAGTTTACTCTTATAAAGGACTTATGGTATTCACCACTCGTCCTGACATTACTTTGATTCGCCTTGATTGGGGTGCCGAAGATAAGCGTGTGTTTATTCCGGTAAGAGTCAACGACTCTTTCAATCTCGTTGCATCGTGGGCTTGCGACCCTTATTGCGAAGAACTTCAAGATTGGATTGAGATTGTTTCAGACCACCTCAATGATGAAACCATCATTATCGGCGATCTGAACAGTAATGTTACTCTCGATCCGAAGCACATACGCAAATCTGGCAAGAGCTTCGGTCATGTAATCGAGCTGCTTGAACCGAAAGGGCTGCTCCCTATGTGGCACCACTACCACAAGCAGGAGCAAGGTAAAGAGAAAACTCCTACGTTTTATCTTTACCGTCATCTTGACAAGCCTCTCCATATAGACCATTGCTTCGCAAACCCGGAACTTGTCAAGTCTATATTAATTCACGCTCGTTGGCAATGGCTCTCGCTAAGCGACCACCTGCCACTCGAAATCGAAATAAACTGACAATGGACGATTACGAAGATTTAGACGCATACAACGGAGATACCGAACATGATATGTGGGTAGACTTAGACTACAACGAGAATACTGGCGAATTGTCGGGCATCTTCGATGACTCCGACATGGACAGCTATATCAATAATCTCAACGACTGGGATTAAATATAATATTCTATGAGTTTTTTAATCCCACCAGGCTTCGACGGCAATCATTACTCCAGAGCATTTGCTACGGAACTGATTGCCGACATTCTTAATGAAGAACGGTGGGAGGTCGATGAGATTAGCGATAAGATTTTCAAACGTATTATAGGGCGAAAAATATCTCGCCCTATTGATTCTGGAACAGAGAGAGAATTATTCCTGCGATACAAACAAGGCGACGTAGAAGCTCGTGATGCTTTAGTTTATGCCAATCTTAGATTGGTTAATTCCGTCGCTCGTCAGTTTAAGCCTCATAAACTGACTTGTAGTGATATAATCTCAGAAGGGTTGATGGGGTTACTTAAAGCCATTGATGGCTTCGATGTCAACTCCTTCTATCGTTTCTCGTCTTATGCTTACAAGTCTATTTATTACCATATCCAAAATTTTCTAAACCCCAACAGTTCCTCGATAGTTCTACCTGCTTCCGTATATTCTCTAAGAAGCAAATACATCGTTTTCTTCGACAAGTATTATCAAGAATACTTGTGCCAACCATCTGATAAAGATGTTGCCGATGCCTTAAGGATTACTCCATATCAAGCACGGGGTGTAAGGCTTAGTTTGACTAAGCCGGTGTCATTAGACCACCTCTGCGATTACTTAGGATATGACTTTGTCCTCGATGATTTGATTGACGATATTATTGACTCTGAGCCGGACACATTCGATACTTCTCTCAATTATGAATCCTTGCTGTCTGATATTGACGAAGCATTAGCAAATCTCAGCAAGCGCGAAGCAGATATTATCCGTAAGAGTTTCGGGATTGGCTGCCACCCGTATTCTTTAGACGAAATCGGTTTAATGTATGACATCTCGAAAGAGAGAACAAGGCAAATCCGAGAAAAGGCAATTAGAAGATTAAAGGGCAAATTAGGACGGCCTCTAAAGCCATATTTGAACGATTACTATTAGGAAGTTGCGGCACCGCCGCCGCACTTTCGTAAATCGAGCCTAAGGTCTCGACCGTAAGGCTTCAATCGCTAACTCATATGGACTGCCAAATTCTTCGTCTGTCAACTTTGAAATTGCAGTCCTCTGACCGCTCCTTTGGGGCGGTCTTTTTTGTGTCTGCTCCTGAGCGTCGACCAGTCGCACGGATAAGGTGTTTACCGTTCATGAGTCCTCTTGCAGCGTGGGGTCGGGCTACCCACGATTTTGAAGCAGGGTGTTCCGGCGGCTGTGGGGACTTCGGCCACATTGTTGATGGCTCCCGTCGGGCGGTCAGCCTCTACTGATTTCAAGATACTTTCTCCATCGAGGGATAACCTCACGGGGTAGATTGGTGAGAACGCTGTCTGCGTACCGCTCCACGTGTATCTAACATTTGAAAAGGGACCCGGATAGCATTTGAAAATGGGACCACCCG
>ERZ778513.681-NODE-681-length-25411-cov-8.241718_pt1 | contig 25411 bp, 27 predicted proteins | sample MGYA00510345_ERZ778513 | MGnify/ENA primary metagenome ERZ778513 (study PRJEB29527, sample SAMN07138966) | mouse gut metagenome | material: feces | host: mouse | place: China:Nanjing | collected 2016-01-25 ... | reverse complement strand
ATTCTCATAAGAGAGTCTTCCTGAGGCGAAAATCGCCTAACTTAATGACATTGGCCAGCGCAGGCCCTTTTTATAATGTATCCGTGCGGCGGCGTTCCAGCAGCCGGCGCTGACGATTGAACATAGGAAACAGAAAAATGAGGATCGGATAAATTTCCAGACGTCCAAGCAGCATGCAGACCGAAAGCACGATCTTGGAAAGGCCCGAAAACATCGCAAAAGAGCCGGACGGTCCGCACAGGCCAAGCCCTGGCCCGACATTGCCAAGACACGTATAGACAGAAGTCAGCGTCGTCGTAAAATCAAAATTATCCAGTGCGACGATCAGCGTCGCCGCCGCGATAATGATCATCCACGCGCCAAAGAACGCCATGATCTGATCGACCGTCTCCTTATTGACGATCTTGCTATCCACCATGATCGCCTCCACCTTATGCGGATGCCAAAGCTTCTGAATGTTCAGCTTGATCTTTTTGAGCACGATCATCAGGCGCGTCACCTTGATGCCGCCCCCTGTACTGCCCGCACACGCACCGACAACCATCAGGAAGAACAGGATCATTTTCGACAAGGTCGGCCATAAATTGAAGTCTGCCGTCGCATACCCGGTCGTCGTAATGATCGAAACGACCTGGAACGACGCATAACGAACCGCTTCAGGAACCGAATCATACATGCCCAGGATATTGATCGTCACAAGCACGATCGCGCCAAAAACAATTCCGAAATACCAGCGCAGCTCCTCGTTCCTGAAGATCGGCCGGATATCACGCAGGATCAGGAAGAAATACATATTGAAGTTGACCCCGAACAGGAACATGAACACCGTGATCACAACATCCACATACACGCTGTGATACGCCCCGATGCTCGCCCCGTAGATCGCAAAGCCGCCCGTACCAGCCGTGCCGAACGTATTGCACAGCGCATCGAACAGCGGCATGCCCCCGGCAAGCAGAAAGATCAGCTCGATCACAGACAGCGCCATATACAGGCCGTACAGGATCATGGCCGTCGTCTTCAGCCGCGAGACCAGCTTGGAAATCGTCGGTCCCGGCACTTCGGCCCGCATGATATACATCGTATGCTCGTTGTTTTTCGGCAGGAACGCCAGCACAAAGACAAGCACCCCCATGCCGCCGATCCAGTGCGTGAAGCTGCGCCAGAAAAGCAGACAGCGGGACAGCGCCTCGATATCGGTCAGGATCGTCGCGCCTGTTGTCGTAAAGCCAGAAACCGTCTCGAAAAAACAGTCGATCAAAGACGGGATCTGTCCCGACAGATAAAACGGCAGCGAGCCGAAAAACGATACGCCCACCCACACAAGACCGACTGCGATCATGCCGTCTCGTGCAAAATAAGCGTTCCGTTTCACTTTCAGCCTCGACAGAAACAGGCCAAGCGCCATGCATAAGACGATCGTTTTCGCAAACGCTCTCAGCGGCACATATTCCTTATTGAGCAGGCCCACGATCACCGGAAGGAGCATCAGAGCCGACAAAGCCAGAAGCGCATAGCCGATCATGTTGAATATGACCCGCCAGTTCAGCTTGTTCATATTGCGGTTAAGCCAGAATGTCATTGATATCACTCAGTCCTTTCCGTTTGGAAATAACGATCACTGTATCCCCGAGCGCAACTTTTGTCTGGCCGTCAGCCACCTTCGGCTCTCCGTGATGCGTGACATACGCGATCAGGATTCCCGGTTTAAAACCGATCTCCATGATCGGTCTGCTGATCAGGCGGCAGTTCTGGCGGACCCTGAATTCAAGGATCTCGATCCGCTCATCCTTGATCTTGAGCAGAGACTCCACATTGCTGCCAAGCGAATTCTGCATCGCCCGGACATAGGAAACGATGTGGTTGGCCGTAATATTTTTCGGCGTGATCGCATTGCGCAGACCAAGCTTTTCGAAAATGAACCCAAGCTCGACCCGGTTGACTTTCGGGATCACATGACTGACCCCTTTGGCAGCCGCGAACATCGAAACCATGACATTTTCCTCGTCGTTGTCGGTCAGCGCGACAAAACCATCCATCTTTTCCAGATTTTCGGACATCAGCAGCTCGTGATCCGTCCCGTCGCCATGAATGATGGTGGCATACGGAAAGCTCTCCACAAGCTTCAGACATTTCTCTGCATCCTTTTCGATGATCGTGACCGCGATACCAAGCTCCGAAAGCATCGGCGTCAGATAATACGTGATCCGCCCGCCCCCGATGATCATCACTTCCTTGATCGGATCGTTCTTCAGGATCTTCAGTTCGTTGAAAAATGACTGCAGCTGCTTGGTCCGGCCTGTCAGCACCAGCTTGTCATTGGCGCGCACGATCGTATTGCCGCTAGGAATGATCAGGTCGTCGTCCCGTTCGATCAGACAGAACAGGACACTTTGTTTATAGGCCTTCGAAATTTCCATGATCGTTTTTCCGGCAAGCGGCGAATGATCGAACACCTTGATCTCAGCCAGTTCCAGACGCGCCTTGGCAAGCGAGCTCGTATGAATTTCCGAAGTAAAGCGCAGAGAACGACGGATCTCCCGTGCCGCCGCCAGTTCCGGATTGATATCCAGAGAAAGCCCCAGCTCCTCCTTGACATAATTGAGCGAATCCACATATTCAGGCGTGCGGATGCGTGCGATCGTATGCCGCGCCCCATTTTTTTGGCAAGAAGGCAGCTCAGGATATTGATCTCATCCTTTGACGTGGCAGCGATCACAAGATCGGCATGATCCGCGCCAGCCTCCTTTAACGTCTGCGGCGTCGCCCCGTTGCCGTAAATGCCAACGACATCCAGCAGATTGCTTGTTTTGTCGAGCACAGCCTGGTTGCTGTCGATGACCGTCACATTGTGTCCTTCCCGATCGAGCTGGCCCGCGATCGCGAATCCGACTTTCCCGTCTCCAATAATTACTATTTCCATACTCATCTCCCCATTACGATATTTTAATCGTAATGGGAAAAGGCCAACTTTTCAACCGGCAGGAGGAACAAAAGCATCTCACTTGGTCCCAACTTTGCACTTTTAGTATATTTTAGTTAGAAAATCCACAGAAAGGAGCTTCTTATGTTAACAGATGTTTTACTTTATACATTAATCGGCTATTTGTCAGGAAGTGTCCTGTATTCCCTGCTTTACCGCAAACTGTTCCACACAGACGATATTCGCATCAATTCGCGCGATCATAACCCGGGAGCGGCCAACGCCTTTAAGAACGGCGGCATGGCATGCGGCCTGTTCACTCTGGCCGGCGACTTTTTGAAAGCGTTCCTGCCCGTGTATTTATACATTCACTTGACAGCCCATTCTTTATGGTCGATCGGCGCAGCCTTCGTGATCGCCGCTCCGGTCATCGGACATATCTATCCCGTTTTCTACGATTTTAAAGGCGGAAAAGGAATTACCGCGACATTCGGAAGCCTTGCGGCCCTGCTGCCGATCTGGCAGCCACTCGCCCTGCTGGCCATCCTGTTCGTCTTTTTCTCGACCGTGCTCAGGATCACGCCAAACTATTACCGCACCCTGGTCACCTACGCGATCTTTCTGCCATGCATCATGACGCTGCAGATCAATATTGCCGTCGGTACCGGCGCCATGCTCATTGCCGGCGTCGTGCTCTTCCGTCTGCTCACCAGCAAGGAAACCAAAGATGAATTTTCCATGGAGCCGATATGGAAGCGCTAGTGCTGTCCTGTTCGACAGGAGGAGGCCATAATTCCGCTGCCAAAGCGATCGTGCAGGCGCTGCAGGAAAGGCATCACAAAGTAACGTTCTTTGATCCGTATTCGCTCAAAAGCACGCATTTTGCCAACGTGATCGGCATGACCTATATCAAATTCGTCCAGCATACGCCCGATCTTTTTGGAAAAGTGTACGCGCTTGGCGACGCCTATTCCCGGATGCAGACAAAGATCCCCGTTCCCTCTCCGGTATACGCGGTACAGAACAAAACTTCGAAACTGCTCGAAAACTATATCAGCGAACACCATTTCGATGTCATCATCACGACCCATCTGTTCTGCGGCGAAATACTGACCCGGCTGAAAAGAAAACATGTCACCCTGCCGCCCGTCTACTTTGTCGCTACCGACTACACATGCTCCCCGTTCGTTGCGGAAGTGCAGGCAGACCATTTCGTTATCCCGGCAGCCGATCTGGAAGACACATTCGCAGGCTACGGCATCCCGAAAGAGAAAATGCTCCCGTTCGGGATCCCGACCCTCGCCCAGTTCCATGAAGACATTGCGCCTGACAAGGCAAAGCGGGCCGTCGGCCTCGATCCGAAGAAAAAATACTTCCTCATTTCCGGAGGAAGCATCGGGGTGGGAGACATTTACGATACGATCGATCATCTGCTCACCTTCATCCTTTCCCATAAGGAGTACGAAATTCTTGTCCTTGTCGGCAACAATCTTCATCTGTATGAAAACCTGATGATCAATTACCAGGGCGTACACGTCCTGCACCTGATCAAGCCGACCGACCACGTTTACTACTACATGAAAGCAAGCGAGATCTTTATCTCCAAGCCAGGCGGGCTCTCGTCCACCGAAGCAGCTGCCGCAGCCATCCCGTATGCGATCATTACCCCGATCCCGGGATGCGAAGACAAGAACGCCGCGTATTTCGAGCAGCACGGCATGGCTATCTGGGTCAAAGATGTCAGTCAGGATCTGCTTCCGGCCATCATCCGCCTGCAGGATCCGGCCGAAAAGGAGCAGATGATCGCAGCGGATCGCGCAAATATCGATCCGGACGCTGCCGGAAAACTCGTTGAATATATCGAAAAAAAGAACTCTGATCTTAACTGATCAGAGTCTTTTTCATATGGTCGATCACACTGTGATCATACGCATGTCCAATGACCTGACATGCTTTTTCCTTAATAAAGGGCAATGCGTTTTCGGGCGCATACGAATGGGCAAACCGTTCGATCATGCTCAGATCGTTGCCGCCATCGCCATAGACGGCCGCCTCGTCCTCGTCAAGGCCAAGATACCGGCAAAGAAACGCGACCGCCTCCCCTTTATTGGCCGCAGGATCGGTCAGCTCATACAGACCGGCCGAACTTGGTGCATTCATGATCTTTGAAGCATATCGGGCAAGAAACGCATCCACCTCGTCATACGAGCGGTTCCGGTCGATGCGCAGGTTCACCTTGCATACCGGCTGAGCGAGGATTTTCTCCTTTGACGCATCAAATTCGATATGGGAAACAAAATCGCGCATGAACCGTTCTTTCCACGCCTCGTCATCATTGGTTTTCACTTTATTGGCAATATAATTATCTCTGGACTGGAGCGTGTATGTCTTTTCCGGCGTAACAAAATCAAAAGGAAGAGCGGCAAACTGATCGATCAGCTGCGCAAGCACTTCTTTATCGATTTCCTTCATGAAAAGGATCCGATCCTCTTGATCGAGGATCAGCGCTCCGTTCATACAGATCTTATACACCTGGTCTTTAATGGAGGGCAGCATGCACTGGCGGATGCCGCGTCCGGTCGCTACCGCAAAATTCGCGCCATGACTGGTCAGAAAGCCGATCCCGTCTACGATATGCTCGTCAAACGCATGACGACTATTCAGCAGGGTCCCGTCCAGATCACTTGCGAACAGGCGAATCATACGCAGCCTCCGGCCCATTCAGTGTCTTTTTATAATAGCGGGCAAACAGCGTGCATGTCGTGATGACGGCCAGGGTATCGGCAACCGGCTCGGCCAGGAACACAGCGAACGCCTTGTCCGCAAAGAAATTCGGCAGGATAAAGATGAGCGGGATCAGCAGGATCACCTTTCTCAGAAGCGCAAGGAACAGCGAAGTTTTCGCGTTTCCGAGCGCGATGAAAGTCTGCTGGCACGCGATCTGTGCTCCAAAGAGCAGCGACATGGCCATATAGATGCGCAGGGCACGGCACGTATAGTCGATCAGTTCCGGGTCGTTGGTGAACATGCTGGCGAGCAGCTGCGGAGCAAACTGGGCCGCGCACCAGATCAGGGTCGAATACGTCAGCGACGATATCAGCAGGACCTTGAATGCCGCCTTGATGCGGTCGTACTTCTTCGCGCCGAAATTAAACGAAATGATCGGCTGCGAGCCTTGTGTCAGTCCCGACAGCGGCAGCATGGAAAACTGCATGACAGAAGCGAGGATCGCCATCGCGCCGACTGCCGTATCGCCTCCGTATTTCAAAAGCGAAGAGTTGAAGCAGATCGTGAGCAGGCTTTCCGTGATCTGCATGACAAAAGGCGAAAGGCCGAGCAGCAGGCACGGACCGATCACTCCGGCCGACAACTTGAAATACTGCTTTTTCAGCTTGAGATCGCTCTTTTTCGAGCCAAGGAACCACAATACGAAGATCGCCGAAATACACTGCGACGTGATCGTGGCGATCGCGGCCCCCTTGACACCAAGACCGAGCACGAAAATAAAGATCGGGTCGAGGATGATATTTGTCACGGCGCCGATCATGACGCTTGCCATACCGAATATGGTACGTCCCTGGGTGTTGATGAACGCGTTCATTCCAAGCGCGGTCTGAACGAAAACGGTGCCGAGCGCATAGATCTTGATGTAGTCGAGCGCATACGGCAGCGTGCTCGGACTTGCGCCGAAGGACGAAAGCATCGGCTCGGCAAACAGCTGGACCGCAGCGGTCAAAAGGATGCCGACAATGACGAGCAGCACGAAACAGTTGGACATGATGTGTTCCGCTTCGTCCTTGTCGTTCTTTCCTAAAGCGATAGCGGCTCGCGGTGCTCCTCCCATGCATACGAGGGCGCTGAATGCGGTAATGGCCGTAATGATCGGCAGCGTGACGCCCACGCCGGTCAGCGCCAGTGCGCCGCTCTGCGGGATATGTCCGATATACATCCGGTCAACAATGTTGTAGAGCACATTGATGATCTGGGCAATGATGCTTGGCAGGGCGAGCGAGAACAGCAGTTTTGCGACCGATCCGCTGCCAAGATTCATAGATGATTTATTCTTCATAGTAGATTTTCCTTTCCAACGCAACCGATTATATCAAATTTGAACTATTTTGAAAACATAAGCTTTTCATTTGAATTTAAAATTTTCCTCTTCTATCATTAAGGAAAGCACAGGAGGTCATGCATTATGGTAAACAATCATTACGAACAAAATCACGCGGACGGAAAATACGCGGATGATATAATGGAACGCGAAAAAGCGGACGTTGAAAAGAAATACGAGGAATTCGAAAAATTCAAGAACGAAAAGGATCACGAACTCGAAAAGGAAATGGCAAAGGACCGGGCAGAAATGAAGTCCGAAGCTTCTGCTGTCAAGGAAAAGATCGAAAAGATCGAAGAGGATATAAAAAAAGATCTGCATAAATGATCCGATCGTTTCAGCTGCCGGAAAGGAACCCGGCAGTTTTTTTTGCGGAAAACACGAAAGAAGCCGGCCCGGACAGAGCAGACTTCTTTCAAATGATCAGAATCATCAGATCAGGAATTGAGAAGGTTGTACCGCATTATTGAGTGCAGGGTCCCAGAAAAGGAAATTCTGCGAACCTTCGTCTGCGGCAATCGTTTTCAAGAACTCGTTGGAGCTGCGGTAGGCCCAGCCCAGCTCATTGGTGCTTTCCAGATACTGCACGCCATGATGATCGACATATCCGACAATGCAGTTTCGCGAATCGATGATCGTCCAGACATACGAATTATTGGTCATGATCTGGGCAATATCGTCTTTCAGGAGCTCGATATCCTCATAGGAGTCGTCATACGTTTTTCGCCACTGGCCGAACGCAAGCACAGCCTGCTCTTCTCCAGTCTGTATATATAGATTTTCATCTCCAAAGTAATTCAGCACCACAATGATCTCCTCGTCATCTTCCAAAGAGGAAAACTGATATTGCGTGTTGTCGAAGATCTCGATTTCTTCATCCTTCAAAAACTCTCTTAATGCTTGCGAAATGGGATTCATATCTACACCTCCCTGCATGTGAGCCAATTTCTATACTTATCAAACCATTTTTCGTTTCAATAAAATAGCGAGTTGCCTGAAAATAAAAAGAAGAGCAGATTTGTTATCTACTCTTTGATACGTATCATCAGTTCATTGAACGCTTCGGGCTCGCACCACTGCGGAAAATGGCTCGAGCGCTCGAACCAGTACCATTCCTTCGCCGAGGTCAGCTTATCATAGTAGGTCCTGGCCAGGGCCGAAGAGAGACGTTTGTCATGGCGCCCTTCCACAAAGACGACCGGTACAGGCAGTTTTGTGACTTGTTCGAAGTCAATGGTCATGATCTCTTTCCACAGTTTCGCGCTTGTCTGTTCCATCCCGAGCAGATAGCGGCGGTAATCGAACAAAGTATAAAATCCGCAACGCAAATAAATATGCTGGTGGCTGAGGGTCGTTTTCTGATTGTACAGATTTCCTTTCAGTTTCGTGATCTGCTTATCGAGATAATTGAGATCCTTCATGCTTTCGGGCGAGGAAAAGGTCGGATCGATCTGCAGCAGCTTGTTGGCCACGCTTTTCGAAGAATTTTCGATCGCGTAGCGCAGACGCAGACGCATCGTCTTTTCCATATTGACGACCTGGGAACATCCGATATATTTTTTTACCGTTTCCGGATATTTCATGATGTATTTCAATCCGATGATCGTGCCCGTATCGTGGGCGAGCAGATAGACCTGCTTCTGATCGAATCGTTTTGTCAGATACCCGACCAGAACATGCAGATCCTCGACATAGTCATCGATCTTTACGGTTTCGTTGACGCCGAACGCGTAATACGATTTGCCGGCCCCGCGCTGCTCCCAGATCACGAACGTATAATGATCGGCCAGTTCGCTCTGATATTTCAGCAGCATGGGCAGCGCCCCGTCCCCGGGACCTCCATGCACATAGACAAGCAGGGGAAGGTTCCGGTTCTGCGATAATATCGTAATGTGCTGAAAGACGCCATTGATCTCGATCCGTCTGTTTTCGTTGATGCTCATACAAATTCTCCTGTTTTATGGATTGTACCATAAGAAGAAAAGAAAAAACAGCTTTGCAGCTGTTTATTCGAGGTCCCCGCCATTCGATTCGATCACCTTTTTATACCAGTAGAATGAATCTTTCGGCGTCCGCTTCATCGTGCCTTTGCCTTCGTCATCCATATCCACATAAATGAAGCCGTACCGTTTTCTCATTTCGCCGGTTCCGGCCGAAACAAGATCGATGCATCCCCATGTCGTGTAGCCGATCAGATCGACCCCTTCTTCGATGGCCTTATCCATTTCGCGGATATGGGCACGATAATAATCGATCCGGAACGGATCATGGATGCTGCCGTCCTCTTCTACCGTGTCGTAGGCGCCCAGACCGTTTTCCACGATCATGATCGGTTTATGATAGCGGTCATTCACGACCTCGAGATAGTAACGCAGACCTTTCGGATCGAGGGCCCAGCCCCAGTCGGAATATTCCAGATACGGGTTGCGCGCGCCCATGACACCGTTGCCGCCCGCCTTTTCGTCCATTTCATGGGTCGTGACCGCGTTGGACATATAATAGGAGAACGTATAGTAATCGACCGTTCCTTCTTTTAGGATCTTCAGGTCTTCTTCTGTGATGTCAAGGTGGACATTGTGCTCGTTCCACAGACGTCTGGCAAAGATCGGATACTCTCCTTTGCACTGCACATCGCCGCAGTAGAAAATATTTTTCTCCCACGCTCTCTGGAAAGCGAGCATATCGTCCGGATCCGGTGTGAGCGGATAGTTGCAGATGCCGCAGATCATGCATCCGATCCTGTTGTCCGGATCGATCGCATGACCGATCTGCACCGCTTTGGCGCTGGCGACAAACTCGTTGTGCAGGATCTGGTACGCTTCGGTGTAGCGCTCGTCCGCTGCTGCCCCGGCCATATCGAGGAACATGATCGTATTGTTGATCTCGTTGAACGTGAGCCAGTATTTTACGAGACCTTTGTATTCTTCAAAGCATGTCGTCGCGTAACGGATGAACAGATCGATGACTTCGCGGTTGGCCCAGCCGCCCATCTGCTCTTCGATATAGAGCGGTGTGTCAAAATGCCAGATCGTAACGAGCGGCTCGATGCCGTGCGCCTTCAGTTCCTTGAATACGTTACGGTAAAACTCGATCCCTTCCTGATTCGGTTCCTCTTCGATCCCTTTCGGATAAAGACGGCTCCAGGAAATGGACATCCGGAAGATCTTGAATCCCATTTCGGCAAAAAGCGCGATATCTTCCTTCCAGTGATGATAAAAATCGGTCCCTTTATGATTCGGATAATAATAATCTTCGAGCACGGCATAGGAAGCGCCTTCCGGCAGCGTAAAGCCGTGGCTCGGGCTGGCATGCGGGCTGCCGTATTTATCGATCCATGTGATCATGCGCGGCGTATCGACCGTACCGCCGGTTGTCACGTCGGTCAGTGCCGGTCCGCGTCCGCCTTCATTCCAGCCACCCTCATACTGATTGGCGGCTGTTGCGCCGCCCCACAAAAATCCATTTGGAAAATGACTCATAGTGAATCCCCTTTCTGATTTGACGATATACAGTTTTATTTTATAGGAAATCGTGCCGAATGAAAACGATTTCTGTTCATTTTCATCTATGAATTATCCTTTAACTGTTTAGCCTGCGCAAACACTTTCGCACAGTCGGCCCGGCCGTATGCGGCCATATCGATGACCCCGACCGGAATATCGACCCGTTTCATGACATCTTTTTTGCGATACCCTGCCTGCGGTGCAAGAAGGACCACGTCATAATCCTTGTACACCTTTTCATAGGCATGTCCCATTTCGCCTACGGCATCGATCCTGAGCTCCTCGTTGTGATCTGCCGCATACTTTCTCATCTTGTCCATCAGCAGCGAGCTCGACATGCCTCCCACACATACCAGTAAAATGTTCATTCTCTTTCCTCCTTCTAAAAAAAGGTTCCGCAGAACCTTTGTAAACCTTTCTTAATCCAGATCTTTTCCGTTCGAGGCGATGACTTTCTTATACCAGTCGAACGAATCTTTCTTTTCCCGATGCAGATCGCCGTTGCCGTCATTGTCTTTATCGACATAGATGAAGCCGTAGCGCTTTTTCATCTCGCCCGTCGATGCGGAAACAAGATCCACGCATCCCCACATCGTATAGCCCATCAGATCGACGCCGTCTTCCACAGCCTCGGCCATCTGCTGAATATGTTTTCTTAAATAGTCGATACGGTACGTGTCATGGAATCTGCCATCCTCGCCGCGCACATCCACGGCGCCCAGACCGTTCTCCACGATCATCAAAGGAATGCCGTAACGCCCGTACACGTCATTGAGATACCAGCGCAGGCCTTCCGGATCGATCTGCCAGCCCCATTCGCTCGCTTCCAGATACGGATTCGGCACGCCGGCAAAGATATTTCCTTTTGCCGCTTTCAATTCCTCGTCCACCGTTTCAGTCGAGGACATATAGTAGGAGAAGGAATAAAAGTCGACCGTTCCGTTGAACAGCTCGATCTCATCCTCTTCGGTAATATTCAGATGAATGTCGTGTTCCTTGAAGAAGCGTTTCGCAAAATACGGATATTCTCCGCGCACCTGAACGTCTCCGCAGAAATAGTTGGACATATTGTTTTTGTTCTGGGCTGCCAGAGCGTCTTTCGGATTACATGTATACGGATACGCCAGACCGCCGGCGATCATGCATCCGATCATATTGTCCGGATCGATGGCATGGCCGATCTGGACCGCTTTCGCACTGGCAACGAACTGATGATGAAGAGCCTGGAAACGTTTCTGTACCTGCGCAGGCGATTCGACCGTGCCAAAGTCCATTGTCGGATCTTCAGGAACCATCCCAAGTCCCATGATCGTTCCGAAAGACTGCATCGCGCAGTTGATCTCGTTAAAGGTCAGCCAGTACTTTACTTCCCCCTTGTACTCCTGGAAGCAGGTCGATGCATACCGTACAAAAAAGTCGATCACTTCGCGGCTTTCCCAGCCGTTGTATTTTTCGGTCAGCCCCCATGGCGTTTCATAATGCGACAAGGTGACGAGCGGTTCGATCCCGTATTTTCTGCATTCCCTGAATACGCTGTGGTAGAAGTCGATCCCTTCCTGGTTCGGAAGCTTGTCGTCCCCGTTGGGATAGATCCTTGCCCAGTTGATCGAAAGACGGAATACATTGAATCCCATTTCGGCCATCAAGGCGATATCTTCCTTATAGTGATGATAGAAATCCGTGGCTTCGTGGCTCGGATAATACGTTCCCTCTTCGATTGCGCGCGTCCATCTTCTTGGCGTGCTTACCGTTCCGCCGGTAATATGATCCGGAACATTCGGGCCTTTTCCGCCTTCGAGCCACCCGCCCTCGTACTGATTGGCGGCAGTCGCTCCTCCCCACAGGAATCCTGCCGGAAATTCATACACTTTTTCTGTCATAATTTTACCCTGTCCGTTTCTCTAGGCACGTGCCGCTTCGTACATTTCGATCATTTCCTTGATCGTTTCGGTAGCGAGCATGCTGCTCATCAGGTGATCCTGCGAATGTTCGAGCCACGTTTCGACCTGATCTTCGTTTCCCTGTACGAAATCAAGCAGATCGTTCTCGGCAGCCTGTGCCATATTTGTCGCTTCATCGCTTTGCGCGATCAGCTCTTTCGCTTCATCAAGGTTCCCGGCCTTCATCTGCTTCAGAGCTTTGTATGCGAGATTCTTAGCTTTTCTTGCGTTCCTCAGAATTGAAAATGACATCATATCCAGTTTCGTGTCCATAGTTTTCTCCTCTACTTCTCTTACTCAAGTAAACTTTGTACTTTTATTTTACTCAGGGAAAGCTTTGGTGTAAAGCGTTTTCATCTATGAAAAGATTTTGCGAAACACTGTTACGCCGCGACAAACCTATATATACCATATTTGGTTTCGTGTGTAACACTCATATGCTAAAAAAAGCCTTATCTTTCGCATTTTATAAGATAAGGCGTATAATTGTTCCATGTATTTCGTGCGCTGTCCTTCAAAAATGTAAGCGCGGGATCTATTTTCATTTTATTTACATTTGCACGATCAGATATAAAGGATACGTACAGTGGAAAAGTTTCCGTCTCCCTTGAAGTACACCTTGTCTTCGGTTTCAGGAAGCGGGATGCCTTCGGTAACGATCTGGCCGAACATGGCATGCATCTCATTGTGGACCTTCCATTTTTTCGGCACATAAATATTCAGGGAGCAGAAACCGGCATCCACGACAACTTCGAGCGTGCCGCTCTTGGTAGTCAGCTGATCAAGATAGACGCTCATCGAGCAGAAAGACGGCGTAATATATACGGTTTCGACCGCGCTTCCCCGCAGATAATGCGACGAGGAATTAAACGCCCCTTTGACATTGAGCGTGTCCGAGTCGACATCATTGACAAACACATTGCGCGACGCGGGCGCATGATCCGTGTGCGGCTTGTTCAGAAAGCCGATCCCGACCAGCAGCAGGATGCCTGCCAAAATGATCGTTCCGATCGACAGGAAGCCGAGCCCGATCACATTTTTCCACATCATAAAGATGACCAGTCCGGAAATCACCATGCCGCTCGTATCTTTTTTCTGCCGGCTCTCGATAAACCAGAGCACGAAAAACAAGGTTACGATGATTTTCCATAAAAAGCCGGTCAGGCTGAATACGTTCAGTCCGTTCAGGACCACGAGCAGGGCGCATACGATAAAGAAGCTTCCCCAGATCCAGTTGCTGCCTTTCCTGTTATTCATATTGTGTTCTCCTCTCATCCAGTTTTTCTCTGAGATGCTTGTAGTACTGGCGTGACGCGTAGACATGTTCGGGCGTGTCCTGAAACTCGATCCGGCATGAGGACATGTGCCTTGTCAGCGAAAAGATGCGGTCCATATTGACGATGGCCGATTTCGAAATGCGCAGGAACGACCCCGGAAGCCTTTCCTCGAGCTCATACAGACGCAGACCGGTTTCATACCGTTCTGAAACCGTATGGGCCATGACCGTCTTGTCGTCGGTTTCGAAAAAGAGAATATCCTGCAGGGAAATATAATATTCGCTCTCGTTTTTGAATACGGCCAGTGTTGTCGTGCTTTGAGCAAGCAGACGCTGCAGGCAGGCAATGTGTTCGTTCAGCTCGGGCGTGCGGATCGTTATTTCAGGACACGCAAGCGTTTCATCCACTTCTACAGTTATCTTCATGGCTTTTTTATAGCACAATCCGCTACACGAACAAAGACCTCTTTACCAAGTGGTCGCATTCCCCGACCAAGTGGTAAAGAAAAGCGGCCGGCAAACTTGCAGCCATAAAAAAAATCCTCCTTTTTCTTAACGATATCCTGTTTTTTCTCCGGACGATATGGTAAACTGAAACATATTACGGGAATGAATGTCTCCCGAAGTATGGATCATACTTGAACCGCTTGTTAAGCTGATGACTTCTGCGTTAGGCAGGGATCATCAGCTTTTTTTTGAAGGAGGTACTCTATGCTGTTAAGTATTTCGCTCATTCTTTTGGTCGGCATGTCTATGGGATGGATCTGCCGCAAGCTCAGGCTGCCCGGGCTGGTCGGCATGCTCGTCACGGGGATCGTGCTCGGCCCTTTTGCGCTCGACCTTCTCGATCCCGATATCCTGAACATTTCTGCCGATCTGCGCAAGATCGCGCTCATCATCATCTTGACACGAGCCGGTCTGGGCCTCGACGTTTCGGGACTCAAAAAACTGGGACGGCCGGCTTTGCTGATGTGCTTTGTTCCTGCCACGTTCGAACTGATCGGTGTCCTTGCGCTTGCGCCCAGGCTGCTGGGGCTCACGATGCTCGAATCAGCCATCCTGGGCACGGTTCTTGCTGCCGTATCGCCGGCCGTGGTCGTGCCGAGGATGGTCAGGCTCATGGACGAAGGATACGGGGTGAAAGAAGGAATCCCTCAGCTCGTTCTTGCCGGCGCTTCCGTGGATGATGTGTACGTGATCGTGCTTTTTTCGACCTTTACAGGCATGATGCAGGGAGAAGGAATTTCTGTGCTCCGCTTTGTGAACATTCCGGTATCGATCGTTTTTGGGATCGCGATCGGTCTGCTGGCCGGCTTCCTGCTGGCCGCGTTCTTTAAGAAGGCCAGGATCCGGGACACGTCCAAGGTATTGATCGTATTGAGCGTCTCGTTCCTGCTGGCCGCGATCGAAGACAGCCTGAAAACGCCGATCACATTCTCGGCGCTGATCGCGATCCTGTTCATCGGGATCGGTCTGCAGAAAAAAAGCGGACAAACGGCGCAGCGCCTTTCCGAAAAATACGGCAAGCTGTGGGTGGCGGCCGAAGTGTTCCTGTTCGTGCTTGTCGGCGCGACACTGAACATTCGTTATTTCGGCCGGGTCGGCATCCCGGCCGTCATCCTGATCCTTGGCGCTCTGCTTTTCAGGATGCTCGGTGTCTTCCTGTGCCTGGCAAAAACTCCATTAAAGAAAAAGGAGAAGCTGTTCGCGATGATCGCCTATACGCCGAAAGCGACCGTACAGGCGGCCATTGGCGGCATTCCGCTTGCGTTAGGGTTCGCGTGCGGCGATACCGTGCTGACTGTAGCGGTGCTCGCGATCGTGATCACTGCGCCGTTAGGAGCATTTGCGATCGACTGGTCGTATAAAAAGCTGCTTCATGCAAATAAGAATTGAAAAACGGCAGGCTTTTTTTGCCTGCCGCTTTTTATGCTTTTCCATTCCTTATCGTTCCGGTCTGACAAGATCGGCTAACGTGAACTGATCCAGATAGTCCGAGATGACCGTATCGAGTCCCTGCCACAACGGGATCGTGCGGCACGCATCACGGTGAGGACATGGCTGGCTTCCTTTTTCAAGACACGCGACAGGTGTCAGCGAACCTTCCATGCATTCAAGGATCTCTTTGACCGGGTACTGCCCGGGGTCTTTGGCCAGCCGGTACCCGCCGCCTTTTCCGCGCAGACCGGCGATCATCTTTTGCCGCGACAGTTCTTTTACGATCGCTTCGAGATACTTTTCGGAAATCCCCTGGCGTTGGGCGATATCCCTGAGCCGCACATAGCCGTCCTGCTCGTGCTCGGCCAGATCGATCATAAACCGCAGAGCGTATCTTCCTTTGGTTGAAATGAGCATACTTCCTCCTGTTTCCCTCATCTTATCATGATTTGTCCATTTTCATTTGTTACAATAAATTACATTTTCTTTCACTTACCTATTGACTAAGTAGGTTAATAGGAATATAGTTTGACCATCCCGGAAAGGAGCTATACTACATGACAATTCCTCATTTTGAAACACTGCAGCTTCATGTTGGACAGGAACTGCCGGATCCGGCAACGGGTGCGCGGGCTGTCCCGATCTATCAGACGACTTCGTACGTTTTCGACAGCTGCGATCAGGCAGCCAGCCGTTTTGCGCTCGGCGATCCCGGCAATATTTACGGCCGGCTGACAAACTCGACACAGGAAGTGCTGGAAAAGCGGGTGGCGGCGCTCGAAGGCGGCACGGCAGCTCTTGCCCTGGCTTCGGGCGCGGCGGCGATCGCCTATGCTTTGCAGGCGCTGGCGCAGGATGGCGGCCATATCGTGGCGCAGAAAACGATATATGGCGGATCGTATAACCTGATGGCCCATGATCTTCCCCACTTCGGCATTTCGACGACTTTTGTGGATGCCCATGATCTGACGGCTGTGGAAGCTGCCATCCGTCCTGAGACGAAAGCCGTTTTTCTGGAAACGCTGGGCAATCCGAACAGCGATATTCCTGATCTGGATGCGGTCGCAAGGATCGCGCACAGGCACCATATCCCGCTTGTGGTCGACAACACGTTCGGCACTCCGTATTTGATCCGCCCTTTTGAGCACGGGGCCGATCTTGTTGTCCATTCGGCGACAAAGTTTCTTGGCGGACACGGCACCTCTCTTGGCGGTCTGATCGTGGAAAACGGATCGTTTGACTGGAACAATGGCGGGTTCCCGGCGCTGAGCGAGCCGAACCCGAGCTATCATGGCGTGTCTTTCGCGGCGGCTGTTCCCGACGCTCCGTTCGTGACCTATGTGCGGGCCATCCTGCTTCGCGATCTGGGTGCCACGATTTCTCCGTTCAATGCGTTTTTGATCCTGCAGGGCATCGAAACATTGTCTCTGCGGGTGGAACGGCATGTCGAAAACGCATTGCGTGTCGTGGAATACCTGGAGAACCATCCGCTGGTGGAGCGGGTAAATCATCCGGCCGTGACGACGCATCCGGATCATGATCTGTACTCCCGCTTGTTTTCGAACGGGGCCGGATCGATCTTCACGTTCGACATCCGGGGCGGCCGGGAAGAGGCGCATGCGTTTATTGACGGATTGTCGCTGTTCTCTCTTCTGGCCAATGTGGCGGACGCAAAAAGTCTTGTCATCCATCCGGCGACGACGACCCACGCGCAGCTGTCGGCCGATGAGCTCAAGGAGCAGCAGATTGGTCCGAACACGATCCGGCTGTCGATCGGTATCGAGCATATCGACGATATCCTTGCCGATCTGGAACAAGGTTTCCAGGCGGTTTCGAAAAGAAAGAAGGAGGAGTGACAAATGTCCCGTTATTATACTTCGGCTGATCAGCTGATCGGCCATACACCGCTATTGCGCCTGACGCGCATCGAAGAAAGCGAAAAGCTTCCGGCTGCCCTTTTCGCCAAAGTCGAATATTTCAACCCGACCGGTTCTGTTAAGGATAGGATCGCCAAAGCTATGATCGATGATGCCGAAGAAAGAGGCTTGTTAAGGCCGGGTGCTACGATCATCGAGCCGACTTCGGGCAATACGGGGATCGGCCTGGCTGCCGTAGGAGCGGCCAGAGGGTATCCGGTCATCATCGTGATGCCGGAAACGATGAGTGTCGAGCGCCGGCAGCTCATGAAAGCGTACGGTGCAGAAGTCGTTCTGACCGAAGGACCGAAAGGGATGAAGGGGGCGATTGCCAAAGCCGAAGAGCTTGCGAAAACGATCCCGGACAGCTGGATCCCTTCCCAGTTTTCCAATCCGGCCAACCCGGCAATTCATAAAAAAACGACCGGGCCGGAAATCTGGACCGATCTGGATGGAAAAGCGGATATATTTGTGGCTGGTGTCGGTACCGGAGGCACGATCAGCGGCGTCGGTTCCTATTTAAAGGAAAAAGATCCGAATGTGCGGATCGTGGCAGTGGAGCCGGAAAGCTCTCCTGTTCTGAGCGAAGGGCATGCGGGCGCTCACAAGATCCAGGGCATTGGTGCCGGATTTGTTCCGGACACGCTGGATACCCATATTTATGATGAAGTCATCACGGTTTCGAACGAGGAGGCGTTTGACGCGGCGCGGCGTGTCGGCACAGAGGAAGGAATTCTTGTCGGGATTTCGAGCGGGGCGGCCTTGGCGGCTGCGATCAAGCTGGCAAAGCGCCCGGAAAACGAAGGAAAGAACATTGTCGTTCTTTTCCCGGATGCGGGCGACCGCTATTTATCGACCTCTCTTTTTGAACATTGAACATGCAGCGGCTGATCCGATCGGCCGTTTTTTTTGTAAAAAAAAAGCCGAAGACCTTATGATCTTCGGCGTGATGTTCTTATGGCGTCGCCAAGAGGATTTGAACCTCCGACCTACCGCTTAGGAGGCGGTTGCTCTATCCAGCTGAGCTATGGCGACAGGAACAGGAATATTATACAATTTCATTTGAAACGATGTCAATGTGCAATATCTGACACAAGAGAGCACACACGATCAGAACTTTATGATCTGCCTTCTTTATAATGAAGGCACAAAGAAAGAAGGAATACGATGGACTGGACGACTGGCATTCAAAATGCGATCAATTATGTGGAAGAGCATTTATGCGAAGAAATCGACTATGAAGCGGTGGCTGGGCAGGCTGCCAGCTCAAGCTTCTATTTTCAGAAGATCTTTCACAGCTTGTGCGGGATTTCTCTTGGGGAATATATCCGCTGCAGACGGCTTGCTCTTGCCGGCAGCGAGCTGAAAAGCGGCCGATGTAAAGTGATCGATGTGGCTCTCAAGTATGGCTACGAGAGTCCCGAAAGCTTTTCCCGGGCATTTTCGAAGTTTCACGGGGTCAGTCCTTCGATGGCAAAAAAGGAGAGCACGAAGCTCAGGTCCTTTTCCCGGATTTCTTTGAAATTGATCATAAATGGAGGTAACAGCATGGAGTACAAGATCATTAAAAAAGAAGCGTTCGATGTGGTGGAAAAAGCAGAGATCCATTCGCTGGATAATGGAGAAAACACGCACACGATCCCGGATTTCTGGTCCCGGTCGCGCAAGGATGGCACGATCGAAGAGCTGCTCGAACTGGCATCTGATCAGAAATTTCTTTTCGGGATCTGCTATGGAAATGGCAAAGAGAGCCCGGAAACGTTCGAATACGCGATCGGGGCGGTCTGTGGCGAAGACACGATGGTGCCGGAAGGTTTTCGGAAAACGACCATTCCGGCATGCACATGGGCTGTGTTCGAATGCACAGGGGCAATGCCGGAAGCGATCCAGGAAAAATGGAATGAAATTGTCACGACGTTTTTCCCGACTTCCGGCTATGTGCCGACCTATGAGATGGATATCGAAGCGTATACGGATGGCGATATGAGCTGTCCCGATTACAAAAGCGAGATCTGGGTGCCTGTCATTCAGAAACAGTAAAGACAAAAATGCCGGATCGATCTGTCCGGCATTTTACTTTATCGCATTTTATTTTAATCTTATTTTGTATCAAAGCATGTCTTTTGGTTCTTCGCTTTCTTCATTGAGCCAGTGCAGCTTGCTGAAGATGAAGAAGGCCAGGGACATGATCATGGCAACGAGGGCGGCCAGGACCATTCCGGAAAGAGAAATGTTTCCGATGTGCAGGGCGACGCCGCTCAGTCCGGTTACGAACACGACCGAAGTGAGCATCATGTTGACGCTGTTTCCGTAATCGACATGTTCGTCGACGAGGATGCGCAGGCCGCTGACGCCGATCATTCCGTAAAGCAGGAATGAAATGCCGCCAATGACCGGATTCGGAATGGTTTCGATCAGGGCTGCAAGCGGTCCGATGAAAGAGCAGATGACGGAAAGGATGGCTGCTCCGGCAATGACCTGGACACTGTAAACGCCGGTCAGGGCCATGACGCCAATGTTTTCTCCGTATGTTGTGGTTGGTACGGATCCGAGGAATCCGGAAATCATCGTGGAGAAGTTGTCTCCGAACAATGTTCTGTCGAGTCCCGGGTCTTTGATGAGGTCGCGTCCGACGATCTGGCTCGTGACGACCTGATGGCCGATATGTTCAGAAGCGATGACCAGGATGACCGGGAGCATCATCATGATGGCGTCCAGGTTGAATTTTGGTGCTGTGAAGTTCGGGAGCGCGAACAGTTTCGCTTCCATGACTGGTGTGAAGTCGACGATCCCGACGCAAACGGCTGTCAGATAGCCGGCAACGACGGCGATCAGGATCGGAATGACGGACCAGAACTTTTTGAAGCAGACAGATCCGATGATGGCGACAAGCAGAGTAACAAGGAACACGATTACATTGTTCATGTTGACAACTTCGTCGAGAAGTCCTGCCGTATTGGCGGCGGATCCGGCCAGTTCCAGACCGATCAGGGCAACGACTGGTCCCATGGCTGCCGGCGGCAGTACGACATCGATCCATTTGACGCCGAATTTTTTAATGATAAAGGCGAGCAGGCAGCCGACAAAGCCGACGGCGATAAATCCGCCCAGAGCGTATTCATACCCGAACTGCGCAATGACCATATTGCCGGGCGCAAGGAACGCAAAACTGGATCCCAGATACGCTGGCGCCTTCCCTTTTGTAACAAAAATAAACAGTAATGTTCCGATTCCATTCATCAGCAGGACGATTGCCGGGTTGATCCCGAACAGGAACGGTACGAGCACTGTGGCTCCAAACATCGCAAATAAGTGCTGGATACTTAGCGGCACCAGCATTTTAAATGGCACTTTTTCTTCAACTTGAATGATTCTTTTTGCCATTCAGAAACCTCGCTTTCTTTTTTACCATCCTAATTTATACCATCATCTATATATCAACTCAAGAACAAAAAAAAGAATTGGCAAATTTCACAAAATCACGTATAATGTTCTGGATGGAACAGTTCATGCGCTCGTAGCTCAGTTGGATAGAGTATCAGATTCCGATTCTGAGGGTCGTAGGTTCGAGCCCTATCGAGCGCGCCATTGAAAAAAGCAGAGGCCGAAACGATGCGTTTCAGCCTCTTTTTTATGCTTTCTCAAAATTGCAGGTCCATCCCGAAATATACGCACATCACGATCGAATAGAAGATCGTGACGATCATCCATATGGCATCCTGCGATGTAAATTTTCCTTTCTTCTCATTGATCAAAGACATGTAGAGCAGAAAGTAGAGCACAAACTGAAAGATCACCATGAAATCAAGCGTTCTGTTGACCACGAACATGATCGCTGCCGCCACGGTCATTCCCAGCATGGCCAGGAAGCGATAGACCTTGATCGTTTTCGGATTGATGAATCCATTCTCGTTTTCCATTATCTCTTCCTCACCCTTCCTTCCACATTGACTGAAGCTTTTCATTGTATCCTACGCGCGGATCATCCAGATCATACTGACGAGCCAGCTGTTCAAACCGGTCTTCCATAGACGCATGGAAATTCTTATTGAAATCCTCTTTGCTGGAAAATTCTTTGTAAATTCCGCATTGGTCAATGATATTCACGTTATTTCGTTTCATACGTTCCAGAACTTCTTTCCATTCGTAAAATGCCATGAATTCCAAATGGATCTTTTTCCAGTCCCGGGTCCGTATCTGCAGATCGAAATTGTATATTTTATGTCCGACCATGATCAGGCTCATCCCCCATACCCGACTGCAGATTGACAAAGTCGCCTGCTCGATCTCTGCATAAGGCACCACGATCTCATGGACCCCATTTTCAAACAATATTTGTTCATAATCTTCCAGATGGGCCGTGATCTTCATTTCCTGTTCCGTAAAATTCACATCATACACTAATGGATTTCCCTGCTGATGTCCACGAAACACAGGTTTTGAATCCACAGACACGTAGCAATAAAAGAGCTGATCCTTCATTTGGTATTCCCCCCCAACCGCCAATACAGGCCTTTCCTGATCTTCAACAGTAATGCATAATAGACAGTGCAAAACAATACTACCATCTATACTGCTAAACCAATTAATTCGATCTATATTCATAGATTACCATAATAAACCAGAAAATATAAACAAAACAAAAGCAATCATTGAACAAACAGCAAAATTTAGCAAAAGCAAAAATGGTCGCCTTAATAAAAAGCCTTCTGTTCCCTACACGAACAGAAGACCTCATGTCAGCGGTCCAGTTTTCCGCTTACGCCATATAGATCAGGAAAGATTAAATGTGTTAGTATAAGCGAGATGTCGTCCATTCGAAACGTCTTTTCTCTGAAAATCTCTAAGATTTCATTTAAACATTACAGAGGCATTATATAACTCCGATGTATTAGAGATATCAAATTTTATTCCTTTATACTCTTCTTTAATAGCTTTTTCCAACATTTCTTTAGTTAAGGTCATTGAACCATTTATTGAGTACAATTGTTTTCCTGTTTTCTTCCATTTACCAAATTTTTTCAGCTCTTCTGATTTTGTTAAATCTGGTACTATTTTCTTATCGGGAAAAAATATATACCATGTATTTCTTGTAGGGAGATCTTTTCCGCTGCTTTTCTTGATTTGTCTTATAAAGTACCATAAACAAATTCCAAGCAATAAAACCGTTCCAATTACAAATATTATAGTGTTATTCATTTTCATACTCCTTGTTCTATTAGTTTTCCATTATTGAATTCATATACTTTATCGAAACGATCATTCAGATATTTCTTATGCGAGATGAAGATCACTGTGGTATCTTTCAAAGACAAAAGATAATCGATTACTTTCTTTTCGCTGTTTAAATCTAAATTAGAAGTTGCTTCGTCTAAAACCAAGACTTTCGGTTTTTTGATCAGTGCACGAAGCAGTGACAATTTTTGCCTTTGTCCTCCTGATAAATTTAATGCATTTTCTGATAATTTCGAATGAATCCCATACGCATGATTTGCAAAAATATCGTTCATTTCTAATTTTTGCACTAATTTTTCAACTTCGACAAAATCGTATTCCGAATCATTTAAAGCGATAATGTTTTTATAAATAGTTCCTGCAAAGCGATCCGGAAATAATTTTTTCGCCGTCGTTTTTTAGCATTCTGTCGTCTCATAATGACGATTTTTCTATATCGTGTATTTTTTCCATTACTCCCTTCCGATCTTTTCTTCTTTACAAATATAATATTAAATTATTCATCAATAATCTATCGGTATCATAGCTAACAAAATGTGAAATATATAAAAGAATAATAAGAAAAATAAGAAAAAAATGCCGTTATTCTCTCTAAATATCCAAAATAATCTTAATCACTCTACTAATTTGTGTGATTGAATCCGCTTTCATTGAATTGGATTCAGTAAAATTAATTTGCTATACTTTTTTTATAGGAAGGAAATACTTGAAACGCCTCAAAAGGAAAATCAAGGGATGAAGTTGTGAATAAATTAGAAGCAGAAATATTCGGGAAATACGTTTCCATAAATCGCAGAATCAATGGCTGGACAATTGAGGGGCTTGCAAAAGCTTCTAATTTTGCATATTCGACCATTCGAAATATAGAACAAGGGATAAGCAATATTGACGAAGAAAGCAGAAATAAGATTGCCAGATTGTTTGGTTATGAACGGTTCATGAATAATCTGAATCAAAAGAAATTATATAAAAAAATATTGGATCACATCCTTTATCTTCACTCTACAGCACAGATCAATGAAATGCTGGAGTATTTGAAAAAGATCTTAAAAAATGAGGAACTGCAGTCTTCGTTTTTATTTTTTCAATATCACTTACTTCATTTTTACTATTTGGTCTACACTGGAAAAGATTGCGGAAAACGCAAACAGCTTAAAAATATTATCGAAGAGAATTTGTATTTTTTCTCTAATGAAGAAATCGCGACTTTTTATGATCTTCTTTACATTGATGCTTCTGAAAATGATCTTAATGAAAATGTGACACATCTTTTATTGAAAGCGTATGATTACAATCCCAATTCATTTTTGATCAATATACATCTTGTAATGAATCTGCAAAGAAACCAATATTTGGTAGGTTCATTGACATATCTTGAAAACTGCAAACGATTGCTCTATTCAAACAACAGCATTTACCGGTTCATGCAGATCGGGCTTCTGGAAGCAGCTATCATGGCGGATAACGGAGAAAGGGCTCCTGCTCTTCATTATCTTTTCCAGCTTCTTCATGAAGCAGATCAATACGGTATTGATATTATTAAGTCTTCGATTCTTGACAATATCACCTACACGTGTTTCGTCGATGAAGATTATTTCAACACATTAAAGTACTCACTGCTTTCGCTTGAAAGAAAAAATAACAGGAAGCTGGATCACTATTTCTACATTGCCTTTTCGCAATACAAATTAAATAACTTGACCGCTTATAAGCAAGGTTTCACCTTTGCCAAAAAGATGCTTTTAGGAACCCCTTATCTATATGACCTTTTATTAGGTCTCGATTACTTGATCAAAAAAGACCTGAGCAAAGCCATCGAATGCTTTGAAACAGCAGCTAAAGACACAGAAGAACGCATGATCCTGGACTGGTCCGTATGGATCTGGAAGTATCTTTGCGAACTATTTAAAGAAACAAACAATTTCGAAAAATTCTTATATTATCAACAGAAAGTCGAAGAAATTTATCGAAGAAGGACATTACGCTTTTATCCAAAAAACGAAGAAGCTTTGGATTCCATCTAGTTAGACCCCTAAATTTCTTGGCAAACTCCTAAAAATTTTGGTTAGCCAGAAAAGAAGCTGGTGATTTAATCCAGCTTCTTATTTTTAACTTTAGGAGCAAGCTTCTTTTTTTGCAGTCGTTAATTAGACCCCTAAAGTTTTTGGTTACCCAAATACTTATCACTATCTTACAGTCAAGAGGCTAGGATATATCGAAAAGTAATGGGCTTCTCTAGCGGAACAGGTGGACTTTGCCACCGTTTCCAGTGGACTTATTTTAGCGTATTGGGTGAACTTGAAGTTACGTAATATTCAATTCAACAAATAAGAGATTAAATCCTTACTTATTACTTATTTTTTTTGAATACCTATAACCTAAAATAGTCCATATAAACAGCAAGATTATAAAAACACTTATATCAATGAATATTGGAGCTTTTATAATTTTGAAAATTATAGTCAATACTGAAAAAAAAAAAAAAAGTATCAATGCTAATTTATAAATATACTTTAAATAATTATCAACAATATAATTGTTATTACAATCAAAATCACCGTAATAAGAA
>ERZ778513.680-NODE-680-length-25418-cov-6.825100_pt1 | contig 25418 bp, 21 predicted proteins | sample MGYA00510345_ERZ778513 | MGnify/ENA primary metagenome ERZ778513 (study PRJEB29527, sample SAMN07138966) | mouse gut metagenome | material: feces | host: mouse | place: China:Nanjing | collected 2016-01-25 ... | reverse complement strand
GCCGAAGCCTTCGGCGGCATCCTCGATGACCGGGATTTCATATTTGTCGGCCACGGCCATTATTTCGTCGATTTTGTATGGCATGCCGTACAGAGCCACGGGGATTATCGCTTTCGGCTTGCGTCCGGTGCGGGCGATGCGGTCGGCGATGGCCTTGTCGAGCAGCTGCGGATCCATGTTCCATGTGTCGGTTTCGGAGTCGACGAACACGGGCGTCGCCCCGAGGTATGTCACCGGATGGCTGGATGCGCAGAATGTGAACGACTGCACCATTACCTCGTCGCCGGGTCCGACCCCGCACGCCACCAGCGCCAGATGCACCGCCGCAGTGCCTGATACGAGGGCTGCAACATGCTTGTTCTGACCTACGAACATTTCAAGTTCGTGTTCAAAGGCTGTGCAGTCGGGGCCTAAGGGTACTGCCCAGTCTTCGGCGAGTGCTGCACGGATGAAATCGATTTCGCGCCCGCACATCCTGGGCTTGCAAAGGAGTATGCGTTCCATTAGTGGACTATTATTTCATGGAAGGTGGCGAAAATCAAGCGTATATCTGTCCATAGATTTGCTTTGGGCACGTATTCGAGATCTATTGCCAGTTTATCGGGCATCACCTTTTCCACATAAGTGCGGTCGGGGTTGTCAGATGCGGCGAGTATATCGTTTTCATTACGGTAGCGTATTGATGCCAGCGATGTTATCCCTGGACGCACATCCAGAACCCGCATCTGCTCGGGAGTGTACATGTCGACATACTTCCGAACTTCGGGCCGCGGACCCACTAGACTCATGTCGCCTTTGAAAACATTAATCAGCTGGGGCAACTCGTCGAGTTTGTATTTGCGGATATAGTATCCAGAACGTGTCACCCTCGGGTCTCGCCCACCCACAGTTATCAGGCCGAGGCGGTCGCTGTCGGGACGCATGGAGCGGAATTTGAACAGCCGGAAGTCACGGTTGCCACGTCCTACGCGTACCTGCCGGTAGAATACCGATCCTTGGGAGTCGCATTTTATCCATAGTGCCACCACTGCGAATAACGGAGCGAGTGCGAGCAGACCCAGTCCGCTGGCCACTATGTCGAAAGTGCGTTTCAACATAATTTGTTCACGCACTCAGCGAAGGTTTCCACAACATATGCCACATCTTCATCGCTCAGGCAAGTGTGCAGTGGCAGAGTGATTTCGTTTTCGAACTGTGCGTATGCGTTTGGAAAGTCGGCGATATCGTAGCCCATGGTTTTATAGGCAGTCATCATCGGGAGCGGTTTATAGTGTACGTTGCAGGCTATGCCGCGGGCTGCCATTGCCTCGATTACCTTGTTTGTCTGTTCCCGGTTCTTGCCGTCGAGGCGGACCAAATAGAGGTGTCCGCTGGAGCTATGGTAGTTGTCGTAATGGTTTAATACACTCACTGGCAGTTTTCGGAAGGCATCGTTGTAGCATTCTATGATCTGACGGCGACGGCGAAGCATCTCGGGATAGCGCTTGATTTGCGCAAGTCCGATGCCGGCCATGATGTCGGTCATGTTGCATTTATACCACGTTCCGATTATGTCGTATTCCCAAGCTCCAAGTTTTGTCTTGGCCAGTGCGTCCTTGTTCTGCCCGTGCAGTGAGAGCAGCTGCAGATGCTTGTAGATGTCGCTGTCGGCTATGCCTTCGATAGGACGCCAAGTCAGCGCTCCGCCCTCGGCGGTAGTGAGATTCTTTACGGCGTGGAATGAGAATGAGGTGAAATCGGCGATTTCACCACACATTTTTCCGTTGCGCATTGCGCCGAATGCATGTGCCGCATCGGCAATCACCGCACAGCGTCCCATCGCCCTCTGAATATCGTTTGAGGGATTAAAAATATCCTTTCGGGCCTCTACGGCGGCAAATACACGGTCATAGTCTGCCACGATTCCACCTAGATCCACAGGCATCACTGCTTTAGTGCGTTCGTTTATAGCCTCAGCCAGCTTGTCATAGTCCATCTCGAACGAACCGGGAGCACAATCCACAAGCACAGGCCTGGCACCGACGTGACACACGGAACTTGCGGTGGCCGTATATGTGTAGGCGGGAACAATCACTTCATCGCCGGCGCCGATACCGAGAACACGTAATGCCAGTTCCATGCATGCCGTGGCTGAATTAAGACATACTGTTGTTGGCAAAGGCTTTCCATCACTGTCGGTACGGGCTGTCTGGCAGCACATCGAAATAAGATGTTCGAATTCCTTGGTTCTGGGGCCGGTGGTAATCCACCCCGAGCGTAGAGCATCGGCTACCTCGGCAATCTCCGCCTCCGACATATCCGGTGGAGAAAAAGGGATATTGCGATTGGTGTTCATATATTTGGAATTTGATTGTACATGACACACGCCATGATTTTTTATAGTGCTTTTATTTTAAATTGACGAATAAGCGGTTATGAATCTTTGGATAACAGATCATTGTAATATTGTTACAACTTTTGGAAGATTCAAATATTTAAATCTGAATACATTATTATGACATTCAACGTCAATCATATGGTTATAATTATGCACATGTAATGATATATTTTGTTTCATAGGAATCAGATTAAAACATCATTAAACTTGTTTTACAGGAGTGCCGGACATACATGAGCTATCAAGGTGACAACTGAATTTATGCCTTATGCAATTATTTCCTATCTTTTAATTATGTTACATTTGCGTGTTGTAGTAAGTTTTCATTATATTGTCATCGCTAAGAAATTGTTCATCTTGTTTTCGGGTATCTCCTATAATTTTAGCTGGCACACCTGCGACAACAGCGAAATCGGGTACATCTTTAGTGACAACCGCATTTACACCTATTACACAACCTTTACCGATTGATATGCCCGGGAGTATATAACTTCCGCTACCAACGAATGTATATTTGCCAATCGAAGTTTTCTTATGTATATATCCAGGTCTTTTGTCTATTTCGGTTTCCATGTAAGCCATTCCCATCAAACGCTGTGAAATATGGCTCGAATGAGTAATAATACCACACCCGAAACCTATCTGGCAACCTTCTCCAATAAATAGACCGCCACTTGCATCAATCCATGAATAATGATTGATCCACACATTATCCTCAATCTCAAGATTCTGAGGTTCCATTAAGATAGTTGTGGAGCCAATGCGTGTACGTGGAAGATATTTGCCCGTTTTCTTGCACCGATATCCGTAAACAATGCACCGACCACCAAAGAATCCTCTGATTTTAGTGAGAAGATGCAATAAGTATCCTAAAGGAGAGAAGTATAATTTAACTTTCAGACTTGGCATCGTTTTTTAATAATTGCACATCGCGCATTAAAAAATCATTCTTTTCTCCAGACCATTTTGTTGACAACGGTCACGTAGGACTGGATTATCTTGACTACTATGTTGCTTACGTTTTCGCCGGTGTACACGTCGACAGGTGTTCCGTGGTTTCCGTCGCGGTTCATCGCCATGGCGGTGTGGACGGCCTGCAGCAGGCTTCTGGTGTCGATGCCTGCGAGGATGAATCCTGCATTGTCGAGGCTTTCGGGGCGCTCCGTGCTTGTGCGGATGCACACGGCGGGGAATGGATGGCCTACGGAGGTGAAGAACGATGATTCCTCGGGCAGCGTGCCGGAGTCGGATATCACGGCTGCCGCATTCATCTGCAGGCAGTTGTAGTCGTGGAATCCGAGTGGTTCGTGGGGTATCACCAGCGGGTGGAGCTTGAATCCGCTTTGTTCGAGGCGTTTGCGGCTGCGCGGGTGGCAGCTGTAGAGTATCGGCATGCCGTACTGCTCGGCGATGGCGTTAATGGCGTTGAAGAGACTCAGGAAGTTGCGTTCGGTGTCGATGTTCTCCTCGCGGTGTGCGCTCAGCAGGATGTAGTTTCCTTTCTGGAGTCCGAGGCGTGAGTGGATGTCGCTGGCCTCGATGTCGGCGAGGTTTGCGTGCAGCACTTCGGCCATTGGCGAGCCGGTCACGTAGGTGCGTTCTTTAGGAAGTCCGCAGTCGGCGAGGTAGCGGCGTGCGTGCTCGGAGTAGCAGAGGTTAACGTCGGATATAATGTCGACAATCCTGCGGTTTGTCTCCTCGGGGAGGCATTCGTCCTTGCATCTGTTGCCGGCCTCCATGTGGAATATGGGTATGTGGAGTCGTTTTGCGGCGATGGCGCTCAGGCAGGAGTTGGTGTCGCCGAGTATCAGCAGTGCGTCGGGGCTGATGGCAGCCATCAGCTTGTATGAGCAGTTTATGATGTTGCCTACTGTCGCGCCGAGGTCGTCGCCGACGGCGTCCATATATACTTCGGGGTCGGCAAGCTTCAGATCGCGGAAGAACACTCCGTTGAGGTTGTAGTCGTAGTTCTGTCCGGTGTGTGCGAGGACGACGTCGAAGTACTGCCGGCATTTGTTGATTGTTGCGGCCAGTCGGATTATTTCGGGCCTTGTGCCTACGATTATGAGCAGTTTGAGTCTGCCGTCGCCGGCGAATTTTATATCGGAGTAGTCGGTTTTCATAGTTTTTTTCATTGACAGGATGCATCGTGTGCGGCAACGTTTTGCCGGTCGATGCCGGAGTTTATAGCTGTCGTTGTCATACCGGGTCGAAGAATGTGTCGGGGCGCTGGGGGTCGAATGTCTCGTTGCAGTACATCACGGTCACAAGGTCTTCGGTATCGGAGAGGTTGATGATGTTGTGAGTGTATCCCGGGAGCATTATCACCGACTGTATGCGGTCGCCGGAGACTTCGTATTCCCTGATCTCGCCGGTTCCTTCCTTGCGCATCTGTATGAGTCCGTGCCCTTTCACTACGATGAACTGTTCCCACTTGGAGTTGTGCCAGTGCTGTCCCTTTGTTATTCCGGGACGGGATATGTTCACGCTCACCTGGCCGCAGGATGGAGTGTGGACCAGTTCGGTGAATGAGCCGCGCTGGTCGCAGTTCATTTTAAGGTCAAATACAGCCTTGTCGGCAGGGAGATAGCTCAGATATGTGGAGAACAGCCGCTTGGCGAAGCCGTCGGCGGGAATCTCGGGAATCATCAGCGTCTGCGGCAGGCTTGCGAAGCGGTTCAGCAGGTCGACGATCTGCCCGAGGGTGGCGTGGAAGGTTGTCGGGACGTAGCAATAGCGTCCGTCGGGATTTTCCACAGCCTGGACGCCTTCGAATTCACAGTGGTGCTCGTTGCCCTGCAGAGACGCAATAATTTCGTCCACGAGGTCATCGATATACAGCAGCTCAAGTTCCACCGAAGGGTCGTTGACCTGTATCGGCATTCCGTTGGCTATGTTGTTGCAGAATGTCGCCACGGCGGAGTTGTAGTTCGGGCGGCACCATTTTCCGAAGAGGTTGGGGAAACGGTACACCAGCACGCGTGCGCCTGTCTGCCTGGCGTAATCGAAAAACAGCTCCTCGCCGGCGCGCTTGCTCTCGCCATATGGATGGCCGGCATAGCGTCCGATAAGGGTTGCCTGGATTGAGCTGGAAAGCATCACCGGGCAGGTGTTTCCGTGGCGGCGCAGAGTGTCGAGCAGGGTGGAGGCGAATCCGAAGTTGCCTTTGGCGAAGTCGTCGGGATTCTCGGGACGGTTCACACCGGCGAGATTGAACACGAAGTCGGCCTGGCGGCAGTAGCTGTCGAGTTCTTCGGGAGTCGAGTCGATGTCGTACTCGAACACCTCCTCGACAGCGACGGGGTAGTTGCGGGCCTTTCCGTCCTTTATGTTTTTGAGCTGTGCGCAGAGGTTGCGACCCACGAATCCCCCGGCACCGGTTACTAAAATCTTCATACGAAGGGACAAAGAGACAAGAGTCCCGTTATTGGACGAAGTTGCCGTTTCCGTTCAGCTCGTTCTGGATGTATTCGAGCGAGGCAATCTTGGCCTTTGTCTCCTCCACGTCGAGCTGGCGGGTGTTGTTGGAGTTGAACTCCGACAGCGTGTTGCGTGTCTCGTCGCCCTCCTTGAAGAACTTGTCGTAGTTGAGTCCGCGGTTGTCGGCAGGCACACGGTAGAAGTTGCCCAGGTCCTCGGCCTTGGCGCATTCCTCGTTGGTAAGCAGAGTCTCGTACATCTTCTCGCCGTGCCGTATTCCTATAACCTTGATATCCTCCTTGCGGCCGCCGAAAAGCTCGCACACCGCCTCGGCCTGGGTGGCGATAGTGCATGCCGGAGCCTTCTGCACCAGTATGTCGCCGTTGCACCCATTCTCGAAAGCGAAGATTACAAGATCCACAGCCTCGTCGAGACTCATTATGAACCTTGTCATCGACGGCTCCGTTATGGTAATCGGATTTCCGGCGCGCATCTGTTCGATCCACAGCGGAATCACCGACCCGCGCGAGCACATCACGTTTCCATATCGTGTGCAGCAAATCTTTGTCTTGCCGGAGAAACGGCTCTTCGCCACAGCCACCTTCTCCTCGATAGCCTTTGTTATACCCATTGCGTTTATGGGGTAGGCGGCCTTGTCGGTGGACAGACAGATAACAGCCTCCACTCCGGCCTCGATGGCTGCGGTGAGCACATTGTCGGTGCCTATCACATTCGTTTTCACGGCCTCCATGGGGAAGAACTCGCAGGAAGGCACCTGTTTGAGAGCCGCTGCATGGAAAATGTAGTCCACACCCGGCATCGCCGAACGGCAGCTCTCGAGCGAGCGCACATCGCCGATGAAGAACTTTATCTTGTGTGCCACCTCCGGGAAACGCACCTGGTATTCGTGGCGCATATCGTCCTGCTTCTTCTCGTCGCGTGAGAAAATACGGATTTCGCGGATATCGGTATTGAGGAAGCGGCGCAGCACCGCATTGCCGAACGAACCCGTACCACCTGTGATCAGCAGTGTCTTGTCCTTGAAAATTGACATGATATATTTTACTTATTGATTATTCTATTGAAAAGGTCTGCGTATAAATTGAGATTATGAGAGCTTGAATACATTCCGTGACCATACTCGTACCCGCGTTCTCCCATTTTAATACGCTCAGCCGGATTATTGTAAAGATATAGAATCGCGGATGCGACTTTGTCAGGACAATTGTCGGGACATGCTATACCAATTTTATGGTCATTTATTTCTTTCGCGTATATGCTGTCTTCATCGGCGGATGTCACGATTGGCCTATGGCATTGCATCAGAAGTCCTGCTTTGCTTGGTACAGAATTGCCTATTATTCCGTGTTTCAAAGGGATAAGACAAACTGAACAAGCACTATATACGTCTGAAACCATTTCCTGGGGTTCCAGAGGAAGAAAAACGATATTAGCGAGTCCTGATTTTTTTACAGCCTGCTCGAATTCCTCCCGTTGGCTACCCATGCCAATCATTTGTATCTGAATGTCATCATATTCGGCAAGACGTTTGGCAGTTTCGATAACCATTCTATAATCAAAGACATATCCCATTGTTCCGGCGTACTGAACATAGAATTTGTTCTTGGTCATGTTGTGTTTTTTCACGAATCGGTTATCTTCCCACGCAACCTCATGAACTGATTTGTCGTCGAACCAGTTGAGAATCACTTCGGTGCGGTCGCGAGGGACACCTTGCTCCAGCAGTTTGTTCCTCATATCTTCCGATATGCCGACTATAATGTCTGGAATAGCATATGCGCGGCGCTGCATGGCATAGAAAATCTTCTGCATCCACTTCCGGGGCATTTTTCCGCTGGCGATAGTGCTTCCGGGAAACATGTCCTGAATATTCATCACTACTTTCTGTGTTGTGCGCAGCGATTTTACTATCAACGCGTTAAATAGCACAGTTGCGGTCGATGCCAGAAACACAATGTCGGCCTTTGGCATGAACTCCTTTAGGTATTTCCGTGCTTTGGCTGCAAAAGTCACCCCTTCGATATAGCGGCGGGCGAACGCCTGTTTAGGAGCCGGAGAGCTTTTTATCAGGCGGTAATGGAAATTAGGATGTGTGGCAAATTCTTCGGGAATGTGTTTGTCGAGAGCCGGATCTTCCCTTCCTACGAAGTAGATAGAATCACCTCTGGAAAGAAAATGTGAGATGAAAGCCGTCATCAGGTGAAACGACGGGTTCGGCTTTCTGTAAAAGTCTATATTCGCGAAATAGAGGATGTTCATAAAATCATCCAAGAATAAAATTATATACAGATTCTTTGAACGATTCATAATCATTCAAGAATTCCTCCAGCAATTTTTTACAGTTCTCCTGATATTCAACAAAATTGACCGTCTCAATCCATTTTTTTATTTCACCAAGTATTTGGTCAGCGGAATCTATTGAAATGCCTACATGATATTTTTCTGCATAATTTCCCTGTACACCTCCTTTAGTAACTATCATTGGACGACAATACATTAATGAATTATAGAATCTATTGGACAATGCCGATGAGTGGCTCTTAATCTTAGGATAATAGATATTCATAAATGAAGATTTCAGAACAATGTCAACTTCATCTTTTTTCTCATAATATCCTGTGAACGTAATATTTTTAGTCCCAATTTCATTCGCAAGTTTCTCAAGAGCCTCCTTCGAGGGACCCTTGCCTACGAAATCCATTTTCACATTTTCTACGTTTGAAAGAGCAATGATTTCCTCAGAATTACTGGAATAATCCCTTATTCCTCCGATAGTCAGGATTTTTATAGGTTCAATGGAGAATGGTTGAACCGTAGTTGTTAGTGCTTTCTTTACAAGATCTATATCAAAATTATGGGAAATCAGAAATTTATATCCTTGTGGCAAGTAGTCGGCAAAGCCAGGCGATGATATTACATTCGCATAGCTGTTCTTAAGTAACGCCTTGTATCTCCACTTCATAATAGGTATTTGTTCGATAGACAAATCCCTATAATCGAGAATATACTTTCCCTTAAATGTTTTGGTCAGGAACGATCTTAGAAGCAGTGCCGAACGAACCCGTACCACCTGTGATCAGCAGTGTCTTGTCCTTGAAAATTGACATGATATATTTTACTTATTGATTATTCTATTGAAAAGGTTATTTAACAGTTCCTTACCGGAATTATACTCTTTTAGAATTGCGTCAAGGTCGGTATCGCAACAATTTTCGAACTGTGCTCTGTCGATATTTCCGAACCATTGCCAGATAGAATCAGCATAATCCGCACTGGCAGGATCGAGTGCTATGCCGGTACCATTGGCTGTACAGCGTTCTCCCATGTATGTGCCAGGCATGGTGAGTTGTGGGATACGGAATATCACGCTGTCATAGTATTTGTTGCCCATGGCAAAACGTGTATTATTGTCCCAGTAGCTGTTGTGGATGATATCAGTACAACAAGCGAACCGGTACCTGTCTTCCGGATTGTATTCGCCATGAAAAAAGACATTATCGGCGCCATTAGTTTTGGCATATGTCTCAAGCTGCTTGGCTACGGCCTGTTTGCGTCCGTAATAGTGCAATTCGAACCGAGAATCTTTGCCCAGGCGGTCGATTATTTTCTTGTTGTGGTCGGCATGTCTGATAAAGCCCCAGAAAGCGATACGGATTTTTGGAGAAGCTTTGAAGGCATGTATGCGGTCGTCGCGATGGTTCAGGGAATCTTCCAGAATGTTGTGCGACGTTATCACTGGTACACCCGAAGAGGGTAGAAACCGTCGGAATGCATCGCTGCTCACAAATGTGAGCTTCGAGGCCAACGACAGTTGCATTACCCTCTTGCCGAAGAAACTTATATGTTCGAACGAGGAATCGCGGTAGTCAAAAATATATCTGCCGGCAAAGTTTTTGAGTAGATAATCCGACACGAGTATGCCAGGCAGCGTATGTAGGACAATCACAAAGTCGAAACCGCCGGTTTTCAGTAGTTTCAATGCCTGGCTACGGTAGCGGTAGAAGTGGAAAAGCTTGCGGGCATACGGTGCCGAGTCCTGCATGTAATCGCTGAACTCATGAAAACGTATGCGGCTGTCGTATCTGTTGAGGTTTTCCTCCTTCCGGTCGCGATTCCAGTATAGTACCTCAACTTCATTAATATTGCAGTCTATGCGGTCGATATAAAACGATGCATAGGGCATGAACTTCATTTTGGAGAAGCCAAGTACAAGAATTCTCATATTATCAACTTCTAAACAGCGGCCAGTTCGACAATCCTGCGGCATTGCGCGGATGCATTTTTCTTTGTGATAATAAACTCACGGGCAGCCATGCCTTTTGCATTGCGCTCGGTTACGGGAATAGCCATTATTTCCCGTAGTTTTGTCACCCAGGCCTCTGCAGATTCATTGTCGGGATAGAATACGTAATCGTCGTACTCTTCGGGAATTCCTGGCAGATGGTTCATTATCACCGTGTTTCCCGAAAGGAGATATTCAATGGTCTTTGAAGGGAATGAGTATTTTGTGTATTCCCCTTCAGCTCCACGCGGATTTGCAAGTATTGTGGCCTCTTGCTGCAATTGTCGTGCTTTTGCAGCGTCGACAAGACCGAAATATTTGATTCTGCTGTCTTCCTCCGCTTTGGCTTTCAGGAGTTCAGCACATTCCCCCGAGCCGCATATCCATAGTTCGGTATCTTTGAAATCGCCTTTCTGGAAGGCTTCGACTAAATTCATTACGCCGAAAATACGGCGCAATGTGCCGGTGTATAATATTATCTCCTTCCCGGTATATCCGGCAGGTGGCGCATCGTGGATTCCACTGACATCAATCAGCCCTTCCATCACCATGTAGTTGCCGTCGCCGGCGTGATAGAAATCGTCCATCTGTCGGGTCAGATACACATATTTGTCATATTTGGCCGACAACCGCTGGACCTTATCGTTGTTTTTGCGCATCAGTCTGTGCTTCAGCGAATCTCCGCCGCTCATATCCAGCATGCACTGTGGTACATCCGGAATTACCAGTGTTGTCACAACTTTCCTTTTCGTTTTGTCTATGGCTCTGAACAGAGCGGTCGAAAGAAGTGCGTCGGGAGTATTCTGCACAATCAGGATGCTGCCTTCGGGAAATTCATCAAAGCATCTCAGGATTTCACGTTCAAGCGGCTTTAACGGGGAGATTAGATTGATGCCGGCTATATTGCAGAAGCCCACACTCGTAACTTCTACTTTGCCAGTCGTATACCGTTCGGATCTTATCCACGCACGCCGGTTGTTATGCGGGAAAGAGAATGCCATCGGGGAAGTGACAACTCTGAGATTGACATCAGGCAGAGTGGCGAAACCTCCGATGAGCGACAATTCGAAGTTATGGTTGGAAAATCCTACCTTGCCTCGGGTGTCGGCCTGGATGGTATTCAGAAGTGTTTCGGGGTAGAACCTGCCAAGGAACAATATATTCATGAGTGAATGGTTGGGTTCCGTCGTCTGTTGTGTTTTAATCGAAGATGGTATAGTAGGTAGAAAAAGCCTGCTTCCATACGGGATCCTCAAAAAAGTTGAAGTATCCTGAAACAATTATATAGACAATGACGCAGAAAATGAACTTACCCACAAAATCACCCTTCTTGAAGAAGAGTAACGGAAGAATGACAAGACTGTACAATTTAAAATAATACGATACGCGGGCTACGAGAGGAATACTGTATACGAACGGAATCAAAGAAACAGCAATAGCATTATTGAGAATAAAGAATGTGTTGGTCTTGGAGCCGTGGTGCCAGTACAGTAGCCAGATGGCACCGATGAGATATAGCATTACGCCGAGGCCGGAGCCGAATCCCTGCTCATTATCAGTATATACAGAATAGCGTTCGAATGTATCGCTTTCCAATACCATATTCAGAATATCGCCCACCAATGCTTCCGCAATCATAAAACTTACAAACACGATAATGAACGAAACCGTAAGAAAAGTCTTCCTTAGTCCGCATAGATACGGCAATACAATAAGCGGGAAAGCCGCATATGCCGATGTGTGCATGGTGGTGGCCAGAAGGATTATCAGAAAAGGGATAATAACACGTCTATTCAGTATCAATGGGATGGACCATGCAACAATATGCATTGCAAGAGCCTGCCGAAGCATTGACAAACTGACCAGCATCAGTTCGGATGACAGGACATACAATGCAAATACAATCCATGTATACTTAGTGTCAGAATACTTGTTAATCAACCAGTAAACGGTTCCGAACTGTATTATAGTCAGAAAAGTGATGAAGGATTGCCAGCCCAAGGGCACGAACAGGTAATTCAGAATCATCCATCCGGGTTCGGTACGTTCCTGTATGCCAAGCAAATCGGAAAAAGACGCGGAAGAAACCATGTCGAATAGATACTTGTATGCAGGTATGTCGCTGCCGTAATCCGTCCGGACACTATAGAACAACGTCAATACTATGGCGGCTACCAGAAGCATCGTTTTTTCCTTTCGGAAAAGGCGTCCGGAGGCGGCAAGTATTATAGCGATGAAATTGGCTATTGTTACTGTAAGCATTACTGTTGATTTAAGCAGATTTGCCTGTATGTTTCAAGCAAAGACTGTGTGTTGGCTGTGCCGTCGTACATTGAAGTATCGTATGGTGCGGGTTTATAGGAACTGCCGAGGGCAAATATGTCGCATATCTTTTTGGCGAGCATCTCGGTTTCTTCGAAGCGGTACAGCGCCCCGGAATTCATATCTGTAATCTCAGGAACTCCGCCCACAAAGCTGGCCACATACGGCATGCCCAGCAGCTGTGCTTCGCCAAGTGAATTGGGGCTGTTCTCTATAGCCGAGCAACAAACAAATATGTTTGATTTGAGGTATCTGTTGCACATGTCCTCTTCGTTAAGTGTTCCGGTAAATTCAATATGCTCCGAAATCCCGAGCCGGGCAATCTGTTTTTTAAGATATTTTCCATATCCATTGATTCTCCACCACGGAGCGGCCGTAGGGTCATAACCGGCGACATATACTTTGGTATCGGGATAATGCCGCAGAACCAATGGCAGGGCTTTAAAAAGCATGTGGACACCTTTTATGGGATAGGAGGCCTGTGATACGAAAATCGAATGGGGTTCACAAGCGTCATAGCTCCATTTGTGGCTGTAGAACGAGTCCCGCAAGGTTTCCCCGCAATGATGATATTGCGCTCCCGGATTGATTGCCCATGTATGTGCCTTATCCCATTCTGTGCGGCCAATGATGTGGTTTACCTTTTGCAGAAGTTTAATCTCCCAGCCCCCTCTGTCCTCAAAACTTTTCTGACCTTTGCGTATTGTGTCGCGTTTGATAATGTCACGGAATGTCAAATGTTTTTTTACATTCGTAAAATCGATGCCTGCGGTATAATATCGTGCTATGCACGATACCATGCCCTGGATTGACACTACAACCCCCTGCGGCCCGCACGCATTGACGTATGCCAGCCCGTGGGGATATTCTGAGCCATGAATATGAACAACATTGGGGTTGAATGTATTCTGAATCTCTCTCCAATATCTTTCAAGAGATTTATTGTATTTAACCGTTTTCTTACCTTTCATTGGTAAAAGGTACCACGTTGTACCCTCTATTTCCTGTTCAATAAGTTTATCTCCGTTATAAATAGTTGCTACAGCATATTTATTGTTTGAATTTGTTTTCAAATTCTTTAATGAAGAATACATCCAGCCACCCACTGAATATCCCTTATGTCCAGTTGCTTCACAAATTGGAGGCAACATGATATTTGTTATCCAAAGTATTTTCATTAACGTTTGAACTTAATAGGAATATTTTAAGAAACTAAATCGTCTCATACTTGATAAATAGAGCAGAAGAAATGACAAGAACGTCACCGTTAACCAAGTGAAAGTAAATAATTGAAATTTCGGTAATGCTCCAACTATAACGCCTATCACAACAATCATTGAATAATGCGAACAATAGTATATGGTTGACATGTTCCTTATGTATTTCGTGCTTGTTTTAATCCTGTTCGGTAATGAATTGAATAAAATGAAAATTGAAGGAGATAAAACTAACAAGCTAACATAACAGTCATCGGCTTTTCTTAAGTTGTATTTCACAATCAAATAGTTTTCCAAACTTAACAAAGCGAATCCGATTATCGTACCTGCTATACCAATTGTTATTGGTAGTTTCTTTTTATCGGCCAAATTCTTTCCTATAAAGATAAATATAAGGCCGACGGGGAAACTGTTATAAATACTAACCCCATCCCATTTAATGCATTGAATATCAAGTAAATTGCAATAATTTGAACTTATGGTGCATAAAATATAGCAACCTAAGGATATAAATCCGACAAGGTATTTATATCTCCTAAACTTGTAAATAAGGCTTATGCCAATTATATATGCTGAAATATACCATGAAGCCAAGAATGTGCTTCCGATGGTCAGTCCGCGAACTAAATTCCATGTGATTGTGAAGATATCATCTTGAAACCATCTTCGCGCAACGATAGTGACCGGCAATAAAACTATAAACCAAAAGAGATATAGTTTCAATGCTCGTTTGATAAAATTAATCCAGACCTTATTCTGTTCTTCTGAACTCAGAGTACTTATCTTCTTAAAAAAGAAGTAGGAAGAAATAATAAAAAATACGGGTACTGCGGCTCTTAATATTGGCAATTCAATTGAATATCCTACATGTATCATAATTATCATGACATTCATCAAATATTTCAATACGTCAATATTATGATTCTGTGATGGCATATCAATGGAATCTTTTTGAAAAAGCGGCTATAAGGGATTGTATTATCAATTTTTCAGAAAATGTCAATCCGAATGTGAACATTGAAATGATTAATCCTATTGTAGTCATAATGCCACAGACAACTGAAGAAAATACGTTTTGGTATGGAAGGATGTAATCAAATATAATTCCGAAAGCTATCATAACGGCAGATATTCCCAAAACGGGAAAAAAGACATTCAGAAGAAATAAGCTTGGAGATATGTTACATTTTAGTTTCCCATAGTATAGAATCACTATATCTCCACCTAACCCCATAAACATTATCAATGAAAGATAAAGCCAAATAGGACTTCCTTCAGAACTAAAAGCAATTATGGACAATATGATTGGCATTATATTCATTATACTTTTCCATATCGCATATCCTTTGATGTCTCCTTTTCCATAAATTGCAGTTGCTATTGGATTCGCCATTTGCACAATTACGGTCTGAATTAATTGGAGCTGACAGAAAACAATGGTCCATTTTGGAACTTCCTCAAGCCAAACCGACAATATATATTCCATCTTGATACACACAGGTATTGCGAAAAACAATATAAGTATAGCAGAAAATTTACTGCCTGAAAAGGTTACAGCTGATACAGATTCTGAATCAGCGCTCGCCGTTCGCTTTACTATCACTGGGTTCAATGCTTTCATCATATTTGTAGAGAATGCTGACAATTGACCATTTACCTGATTGGCTATGCCTTGTGCCGCATTCAAGACAGTCCCAAAAAAATGATTAAGGACAACAGATAAGCCTTGAACAGTAAACAAAGATGATATTGCAGTCAAGAAATTCCAGCCGGAAAATTTCGCAATGCTTTTAACCACTCCGAAATCCCAACTTTTCCGTAAGGCAAATCGACACTCCGTATAATGCTTATGGCAATACACTTTCATTATCGATAGTGTGATAAGAGGAAGTGTTGCCATCAGTATGCTATAGATTAATAGCCTATTACCATCCGAATATACGCATACATATGCAATTCCGAGTTTCAACAATGATTCGATTACACCGATTATTGCATAATAAAACATGTTCTCATGGGCGTTCAAAACAGCATCATAAGGGACATTCACGATTGTCAGGATAGTGCTGAATATCAAAGTGAAATATACTATTTTTGCCGTCCAGATCCTATCCGCGGGGATATTGAGAAATTTATCGAACAATATAGGCATTATAGATAATAGCAACAATATGGTTGCTGCCGCTATAATTAGGTGGAGAATGAAGCTAATGTTAAAAATCTTAGTCTTGTTCTGTTCATCTCCCTTACCCTCGGCGTATGACATAAAGCGTTGAGTGGCATTTGCCAAAGTGGAGTTGAGAAACCCCATCATTGCAATACTGCCACCAATCACATTGAATATGCCAAAGTCAACCTCACCGAGCGATGCAAGAATCAAACGGGTACTATACAGAGATACGAATAGAGTTAGCCCCATTCGTAAGTACAAAAAACCGGTATTCTTTACTACTCGTGAAGAAGTTGACATCAGTATAGTTTAAACTTCGAACTATGAATGTGTATATTGTCTATGGCAGGGATTCTCATATAATCGCCATATAATGCCGTTAAATATGAATCATATTTCTCGGGGATGGGGAATTCGGTATCTTCAAACTTGATTTTAATAGTATTATGTATATCGCTATAGTATCTTTTTTTAGGAAAGATAGATCCAAGGCGATGCCTGTATACGCCATTGGACTTGACCCGCGAAATTATTCTTAATATGGGCAGGCAAATTTTGTTAGCGATATTCCACAAATACTTTTTTCCCCGATTGTTTAAATGATCTGCCTCTAATAAGCAGGAATTCAAAAAAATACCTAATTTAAACAATCGTATGGAGTTAGATGGGGCGATGGGAAATATGTCAACAAAACACCCTCGGTATTTATATTTGATATCATAGCCATAATCTTCTTCGATAAAGGAATGACAATCACGCACCTTCCCAAATGAGAGGAGAAAATTTTGGTCAGTGTCACTGGTTTGAAGGATATAATCAGTGTTGTTCAACGATTTCATTATTTTGCAGAACCTGATATAATCCTTTTCGAACATCTCAATATCAACATCGTCATCCCAAGGTATAAATCCTCCATGACGTACCGCGCCAAGACATGTTCCGGAAGAGAGCCAATACTGAATGCCATGCGTTTTACAAACGCTATCTACGAATTTGAGTATTTCTAAAATACGTAATTGAAGTTTGCGTAAATCAGAACCTTCAGGGTTAAATCTATCCCTTAATTCAACCTGCAGTTTTTCATCAATCATTAGGATTATATTTTAAAGTTGGACATCTGCTAAATAAAATTTATTCCCATTGGTAATTTTTTTCGATTGTCGGACAATTGATATAATTTTCAATGGTGGGATTTCTATATCTGACTAAGCCACAATTGAAGTCCTCTAAGAAAATCTGCACTTTATGTCAGGGAGCCAACCTTCATTAACCTTAATGACAATCATGCGAATCCCTTTATTGGCGGAGCATTCCAATTTTTTAGCCAAGTGTAGATTTGAGCAGGATGCAACTACAGTAGCCCACACGCGCCGGCGGTTGCTTTATTTCCCAGAGATTGGGCATCAGAGATTTTGGCAGAGTTTGCGAAGATTGTCTTTGGAGAGGAATGGCAACTCGATGGTAATGATTTCTTCTACGAGTCTACCATTATGAATATACCGTTTGCCCATTATATTCTGTGCCCAGTTGATAACATCGTCAATGGCTGGTGTAGGAGTTTCTGTGAGTTCGGCAAATGCTTTAATCAACAGGAGTCCGTAGGGGATGTCTTCGGTGAAATAGCGCACGCTGGCATCGACTTTGAAGCCTCCATGGGTTTCGTTCATATGAGCCTGAACAGTCTTGAAGGGCACTATCGACTGCATTTTATTTGTGAGAGCCTTGATGTCGGCACAGCCGTAGTACTCAAGGATAGAAGGTACTTCGTCAAGGTTCATCGGGAGCTTTGCCATTATGTGGCGTAACTCAGAGTCGCAGTCTACCCAACATTGCGATGACTCGTCGTCCCAGTCGGTATTGTACATATACGGAACCTGTGGATATACTTTTTCGGGAGTCCAGTCTTTGAACATAACCCTCATGCGACAGGGGTGAAGCAAGGGATTGCTGTTGCTGAGGGTGGCTTCAAGCCAGTGACCGAGGGTATATACGGGAGTTGAATACCAGTTCTGAAATATATCGGCCAGTCGGCGCGGATCTTCTACATTGCGTGTGGCGATTTTTAGATAGGGTTTATACCCTTTAAGTGTAGCCGAATGGCCGTATTCTTTCGGGCGGCCTGTGAAGGGCACTCGCTGGAATGCAAATCCTTTGGTGTTGCTTCCGAGAATATCAAAGAGCTGCAAGAAGAAGCCGCTTCCGCCAAATGCACACCCTACTATGGTATTATCAGAGACATATGGCTTAATTTTCTCGAGCTCTTCCCGGATTGCATAACCGGGAAGACATATAAAGACGATGTCAGCATCGGGAATGACTTCAGCGGGATTGTCCGATATTTTATACAAAGAGGCGTGATACTCTTTTCCGTCGAGATCTACTGTCTTGAAATCGCGGGTCCATAGCGCAGGACGCCGCGTTAGTATGTTTACTTTGGCATTGTTGTGGCTGCCAATAACACCGGCGGAAATGTGGCCTTGTGACCCTCCGCCGCAAATACAAATATTTATTTTCTTTTCCATATCACGCGGCGGATTGCAACGCCATGAATATCAGGTGATTAATCAAGGGGGGGCGATTGATTAGTTTGTTGGCAAAGAGCACATCGTGCAGCCCGAGACCGATGTTGTAGGACAATATTCTTTCTTCATCTGTTTCGCGCCCTATAACGCGTCCGCTTAATACATCTCCGATTTCAGCGAAGTGGCGGAACTGATTGAAGTATTTGAAGCTCTCGACATGAGCACGGTCATCGGCAAAGACCTTGTCGAAAATTGTGTCGCAGTTTTGAAAGCCACGAGTATGGACCGGAACGATGAGGACTCCTGGCTTGAACAGGTTTGTATCCTCAACGAGCAGTCCCTCGGCATCGGTGATACAAGATACCACCACATCGGCACCCGATACGAGCTCCTCCATGCTGTCGGCTATTTCCCAGTCGATATTGTCGAACGACGCGTAGCGGCTCATGGTGCTTTCGGCATGGTCTTTATATCGTTTGAGTCTGATTGTAATCCTCCTGTCGCAATTTGTGGCCAGTAAACAGTCAAGCACAGAATGTCCTATCACTCCAAGCCCGATAAATGAATAGATTCTGGCATTGGAGTTGCTTAGGGTGTTTATAGCGAGTGCCGCCACGGCTCCGGTGCGTGCCGATGTTATCCAATCGGCATTGATAAGGGCTGTCATTCGCCCGGTGGATGTATCGAACAACATCATCTCGCTGTTCAGAGCCGGCGACTGGCCTTTTATACGTGTCACTATCTTGCAGCCGAAGGTGTGGTAAGATGGCGGAAGAATGCATGGCATCGTGTTTATAAAGTCTGTTCCTTGAGGGTGAAGCGATACTTTCGGTGGCAGTTGGCATTCCGATTTCATGAGAAATGCCTCACGCACCCAATCTACACACTCCACCGGACTTATGCCGAGACTCCGTATCTTACTATCGGTAATAATCTGCATAATCAGAGACTTTTCAGGATTTCTATCAGTCTGTCGTTGTCTTGAGCCGACCTCACGGCAAGGCGGATAAGGTTCTTTCCGGCCATGTTCTTCTTACGGCCACAATTGCTGATGAGCACGTCGTGGTCGAGTAGGATGCGCGTGAGTTCGGTAGATGTGAAACGCTCAGTTATCTCACAGAGGAAATAATTTGCCTGCGATGGCATTACATGCAGATAAGGAATTTCCTGGAGGCGGCAGAAGAAGCGATCGCGTTCGGCTGCGAATTTTACACAGGCTTTGTGGTAGTCGGCTTCGTATTTGCCGTAAATCTGCATATAGAATTCTGCAAAGGAATTTATATTCCATATTGCCACATCTTTCTTCATTTGCGCTATTGTGGCCTGGCTGGAGCTTGCGAACACGCCGAGGCGCAGACCGGGGACGCCATAGCTCTTGGAGATAGACTTCATTACCGAAAGGTTAGGGAAGCTTTCGAGAATTTCATTATGCAGAAGAGAGTTGTTTCTGAAACCTTCTGAGAAGTCCACAAAGGACTCGTCGACCAAAATAAAGATGCCTTTGTCTTTGCACCATGCGGCGAGTTTTATCACATTGTCTATTGTAATGAAATTGCCGGAAGGGTTATCTGGATTTACCAGAAGTAGCAGGTCGATGTTCTTGTCGGCATAGAAATCCATCAGATCGTCGGCGTCGTAGCGAAAGTCTTTCTTATCGGATATAAATGGTACTATGTCGGCACCTGTTAGGCGGTTGGGGTATTCATCGAAAGTAGGATATATGACGCCAATTCTGTCAGCGGCATGCGTTTCGGCGAATGATTTGATAAGTTCGGCAGCGCCGTTTCCTACTGCAATATATTCCTGCCTTACGCCAAAGTACTTGGCAGCAAGAAGAGAGTTCACCCACTGGCCTGAAGGATAGTTACGAAGAAGTATTTCGAAATTCGAATGCATCTCGTCGATCATTCTTTTGGGAGGGAAGAAGGGATTGACAAGATAGCAATAGTCAAGCAGCGAAGGGAAGCGCCAGTAACCACCATATCTCTTATGGTATTCGCCATACTTTACGTCATGCTCCGCAAAGAGCGCCGACGCGATGTCAAGATCCTGGATATCGTCGATTTCGTACCATTTTTTATCTTTGATATCCAAAGCCTTCAAACTCGAATTATGCACCATTGTGATTACTCGGAGCACTTGTTCGTAGTACTCGTTGTTTCCCATCACCTTGGAATAGGCGTCGAGGAATGGGACATATTCTGTACGGGCAAATTCTTTGGAGAACTTGTAGATATTCACCGTCTTGTAGTATACGCTTACGTCCTCGTAACGGAAAGCGGCTTTTGGTACGAAATTAACGATGTTTCTTTCCTGGTCGATGCGAACCATCGTACCGTCCATCCATGTTTCATATTTGGCCACGAGAGCCAGATTGGGGTCGGGATGGTTGATAAGTTCCTCAAGGATAGAATCGTCGAATATCAAATCTGACTCCAACAATATTGTGTCGTCCTGACAAAGCATCTCTTTGGCAAGTGCCAGAGAGTAGATATTGTTGGTTTTGTCGTAAATAGGATTTTCTACATATTCTATTTTGAGGATATCATCGTATCTGTTACCGATATATTCTTTAAGTTCCTTTCCTTTGTAGCCGACAACAATTATCAGCCGGTTGAGTTTGAGTTTAGATAACTGAAGTATGGCGCGATCGATTAATGTCGTGCCATTAACTTCCACCATACATTTTGTATGGCCTTTGGTCAGGTCGCCAAGGCGCCTCCCCATACCGGCCGCTAAGATTATGGCTTGCATTGTTGTGGGTTGATATATTAGAGATTATCTGTTAGTCACGTTTGAATATGTCGCGGGTATAAACTCTGTTTTGGATATCGTCCAGAACAGAGTCGTAGCGGTTTGCTATTATGGCGTGGGAGAGGCGTTTGAATTCGTCGAGGTCGTTCACCACGCGGCTTCCGAAGAAAGTAGAGCCGTCGGGCAGGGTAGGCTCGTAGACTATCACCGTTGCTCCCTTGGCCTTGATGCGCTTCATCACGCCCTGGATGCTGCTCTGACGGAAGTTGTCGGAGTTTCTTTTCATTGTCAGGCGGTACACACCAATTGTACATTGGTGTTCTGGCGTGTTACCGTAGGTGTTGGCCGAAGAGTAGTCGTACCATCCGGCCATTCTGAGCACCTGGTCGGCGATGAAGTCCTTGCGTGTGCGGTTGCTTTCGACGATGGCGCTCATCATGTTCTGGGGTACGTCGGAGTAGTTGGCCAGGAGTTGCTTGGTGTCCTTTGGCAAGCAGTATCCTCCGTAGCCGAACGACGGATTGTTGTAGTGGTTGCCTATGCGCGGGTCGAGTCCTATGCCTTCGATGATTGCCTGCGAGTCGAGGCCCTTTACCTCGGCGTATGTGTCGAGCTCGTTGAAGTAGCTCACCCTTAGGGCGAGGTAGGTGTTGGCGAAGAGTTTCACGGCTTCGGCCTCCTTGAGCCCCATGTACAGAGTCGGGATGTCGGCCTTTATTGCCCCCTGCTGCAGCAGGGCCGCGAATGTGTGTGCGGCCTGTTCGAGGCGTGCGATGTCGGTAACGGCTGCGATTGCGGCGTTTTCGGCTGCGAATTCGGGTCGGTCGATTGTTTTCGGCACGCCGGCGATTATCCTTGAGGGATAGAGGTTGTCGTAGAGGGCCTTGCTCTCGCGCAGGAACTCGGGGAAGAACAGCAGGTTGAACTGCGAGGCTCCGGCGGCGGCATATTTCGCGTACAGGTTACGGCAGTATCCCACAGGGATGGTGGACTTTATCACCATCACCGCATCGGGGTTCACTTCCAGCACCTTGTCGATTACGGCCTCGACGGCTGAGGTGTCGAAGTAGTTCCTCACGGGGTCGTAGTTTGTAGGCGCGGCTATTACCACGAACTCGGCGTCGCGGTATGCCTCTGCGGCGTCGAGAGTTGCGTTGAGGTCGAGGTTCTTTTCGGCGAGGTACCGCTCGATGTACTCGTCCTGGATTGGCGAGCGACGTGCATTTATGGCGTCGACCTTTTCCGGAACTATGTCTACGGCAGTCACGTGGTTGTGCTGAGCCAGCAGAGTGGCTATCGAGAGACCCACGTAGCCGGTGCCGGCCACGGCGATATTACAGGACATCTTTTTCTGTGAGGTTAAAAGATTGTTATGCAGATGCAATGCGGGATACGGTAGTCTCCGCTTATTCACCGGGTTCTTGAAGGTGCTGGATATGTCGGGTCAGAGTCTTACGAGCCGAGGGTCTACATTGATACGCCATTCGAAACCATTGTCGCCGAGTATTTCGAGGCGGTAGAGAGTGTTGTCGTTTTCGGTATTGCGGAAACGGGCGTCGCAACCTTGGAACAGCCCCCCTACAAGTACCACACGTTCGTCGGGTCGCGGAGTCAGAGTTCCTATCGGAGCCACTTCGCAATCGTTGGTGAACATGCCGATTGTGCGTTGGAATATGTCGAAGTCGACAGCTGGAATGGCGGCGTAGTTACGGATGCCTGTGCCTGGAACGGTGTAGCACCACGCGAGATCGCCTATGTGGCAGAATAGATTGAATACGTTGCTGCGGCGGCAACGGAAGAATACTATATCAGGAATCACAGGCTGCCGATCCGTAATCATGCGCCTGCCAACACGTTTGGCAATTTCGTTGCAGGGATAAAAGATTTCCGGTGCCGCAACTTCGGCATCGAGGGTTTGCAGGCGGGCTTCGACGGTCTCGAATTTCACTCCTCTGCGCAGGCGCATCGCAAACCATTGCGGACGCTCGGGTAGAAATGTCCGGGCTACAGATTCGATAGTCTGCCGGAATGCATCCTTGTCGAGATTCTCTTCCTGGCACATATCGAGCAGGAGAGCGCTTGATGGTGTGTGTCCCAAAACGGAACGTATGGAGGTGCCGGCGATTCCGGCATTAAGGGCTGCAGCGGTCCAATATGCTTCAGTGGTCGCCTCGGAGGTCTGGGCGTAGGGGAGTCCGCGGCTCATCAGTAGCCTTGCCAGCAGTCCATGAAGCCGTTTCTCGAGCTGTCGTGGTGTGAGCTCGCTCTGTCGTAGAGGGAAAATATATTTTCGACGACCATCGACATGCTCGCCGGCGATATCAGCGGCTTCATTAGAAATATCGGCCAGGTTGTCGATACTGTCGGTACGGAGCATTGCGGCTTTTGCCGGACTCATGGCTGTGAGAAGGCAAAGACGGAGAATGTCGGCTGCAAGCCGCAGTTCACCACGAAGTAGCGTCGATTGTTCCAGAAGTTGCTTGAGTGCGGAAAGGGATAGGTAGTCTATATCGGCATGCCAGCAACTTTCGCCGGCTGTCTTGCGTTGTGTTTTTATACGTTTGAAGGGCGATTCGGGAAGTGCATGCTTTTTTGCCGCTGAATTGTAAAGGCCGGCAACGACATCGAGATAGTAGCCTGAGGTTTTGAACGACAACCCGCATACGAACATATACACCAACCACTCGGCAGCAACATTATTGCACACGGTTGCATCGCCAATGCCGTGTGCATCGCCGAATTGTTCGAAAGATGCTACGGCCTTGAGGTAGGATCGTGAGGTGACTTCGGGTTTAGTCAATGCCTCGACCCGAAATAGACTTATGAGCTGGCGAAGTGTAATGTTGTTGTTGTCAGTGCTTTGGTTGGTTGTCATATTTTTAACCGGCTGCTTTGGTCGGACAATGACAAAAGTCCCGTCATTTGAGCGGCTTGTGCTCGGTCAATGGCGGTGAAACCTTGGCAAACAGTAAGTAAAGCATCAATCCTCACAAAAGAGAGATAAGGCTTGTAAAAAAACGGCGGCAGGCTATTCATCCCGTTGCGTTTTGTGGCGCAAAGTTAGCAAATTATTTGCAAACGGAATGTATGTGGTCGTGATAATTATTCATCTTTAGTAGATGACAAAAATTGAAATTATGCTGTTAAACATCTAAACTTCAGTCGATTATATTTGCGAAAGTCCCTAAAAATTAGTAATTTAAAGGAAAAGTTTCGCGGCTTTTTCTCCATGAAAACTACTAATTCCAAGGACTTGGTCAAAGTTAACCAAATCCTCCCGATTATGCAAGAACATTTTGGACAAAGTATTAATCTGGCTCGCATAAAGCTTATGGCGTTGCTCCTCCACGCGCTGTGTGTGGTGCAGACAGTCAGCCTTCATAAACTGGCTGGCGCGATGCCCACAGACGTGGACAGGGACTCCAGCCTGCGACGTCTTCAAAGATTCTTCGCCAAGTACGTTCTTGATCTTGACATTGTCGCCAGTATGATTTTCTCGTTGCTTCCTGTCAAGACGGATCTTGTTCTGAGCATGGACCGTACCAACTGGAAGTTCGGGGATTTCAACATCAACATACTGATGCTGGGCGTGACATACAAGGGGATTGCTTTCCCTCTTATTTTCAGTCTTCTCCCCAAAAGAGGCAACTCCAATTGGGAAGAACGTAAGAAAATCATGGAGCGTTTCATCCGCCTTTTCGGACATGACTGTATCGACTGCCTGGTCGCTGACAGGGAGTTCATAGGAAAGGAATGGATCGGATGGCTGAACAGCCGGCGCATCCGGTATTACATCCGTATCCGGCAGAACTTCTGGATTGTCAAGCCTTCAACCGGTGAGAGGATACGTGCATGGTGGCTTTTCAATGACCTCAGGGTCGGCCAGGAGAAATTTTACCATAAGCTTTTCCTTCACAAGGGTGAATATGTCTATCTTGCCGGAAGCCGGATCAAGAACTCCGACGGGATTCCCGAATTGCAGATTCTCATATGTTTCAGCCGTCCCGAAGGTGCTGTCCTGACCTATAAGAAACGCTGGGAGATCGAGACTGCTTTCAAGGCCATGAAGTCCTCCGGCTTCAACATCGAGGACACCCACATGCGCGACATGGAGCGCATCGCAAGACTTACGGCGATGGTATGCATGGCTCTTGTATGGGCGTATCTTGTTGGTGAACATAAGGATATGAATATTAAACCGATAAGAATCCTGAAGCATGGAAGAAAGGCGAAGTCGCTTGTCAAGTATGGCCTGGAAGAGATTGCAACCATACTCATGCGACCGACTTATTCCCCAAAATTCGATGTCTTCAAATTTTTGTCATGTACTTAA
>ERZ778513.665-NODE-665-length-25695-cov-7.302574_pt1 | contig 25695 bp, 21 predicted proteins | sample MGYA00510345_ERZ778513 | MGnify/ENA primary metagenome ERZ778513 (study PRJEB29527, sample SAMN07138966) | mouse gut metagenome | material: feces | host: mouse | place: China:Nanjing | collected 2016-01-25 ... | reverse complement strand
ACGGTGATGGAGGGGTTGCTGCTGATCCGGAGGGTGCGGAGTAAGGTGGGATGATTGAAGGGGATAAAAAGAGACCGCCATTTATTTAATTTATGACGGTCTTTTTTATTCTGCTTAGATTTTATTATGAATATTAAAATAGTGTTAGCTCTACTTTTTCCTGCTTTCTCTCTTGTCTTGTCACAGGCTGAAAGTTATAAATTAATGCTTCTACTATGGAGTTTCTGTTTTCTACTTTACCTCCACTATGATAAAAATGGTCTTTAGTTTGAATATTAAAACAATCCCAATACTTCGTAATCATTTCATTTTCCCGATAGGCATTGTGATGCCATGTTGAAAGTATAAATTTAGCTTTTGTATTGGAAAGTAGATGAAACAAATGTTCTTCATCTGCTTCTGTCCAGCCATTATAATAATCAACATAGCGACCAAAATATGGTGGATCGCAATAAATTATATCTCCCTCCCCTGCCATTGTAATTATTTCCTCAAAATGTACATTATGAAATGTCCAAGGTTTAGATAGGATTATACGTTGGATTGCTTCTACTTGATTACATATTTTAGTAATATATGGAGCTGCAAATCTATTAGGCTTTTTGCAGAAAGGAATATTCCATTCACCTTTTTTATTGAAACGCATCATGCCATTAAATCCCGCCCGCGATAAAAATATAAAATCTAAAGGAGAGTTTTCTCTATTAAAACGATTTTTGATTTCTCTATAATAAGCATATCCATTTTCTTCTGCACAAGCTAAAATATTTCCCGCTTCTTTCAAGTACTCCCTCATTAAAGATTTATTAATAATTCCATTTTGCAAATCGGTATAAAACCGAATAATGTGCGGATTGGTATCTCCCACAATAAACCGACCTTGCAAAGGAGAGTTAAAGCCAACAACACCAGTACCAAAAAACGGCTCATACCAATTAGCATTTAAAGCAACTCCAGAGGATAAAACAAGATTATTAATCCAATCAACTAATTTTGTTTTAATTCCCTGAGATTTAATAGGAGGTATATATGTTTTAGTTTTCATCAGAGATATTTTTTATTTTATCTAAAATCTCTACGTTTTTCTGTTTATATTCTTTATACGAAAGAATATTAGTATAAGGAGGTTTTTCTAAACCTAATTCTTTAGCATCCTTAGCATTGAGATAATACATCCAATAGTCATCAAATACTTCTTCTCCTAACTCTGCAAAAATACCTTTCCCTTCTGTCAATTTATCAATTGTATTGACTGAACCTATGTTTTTTGTATTTCCACTTCCAGGACGATCACAAGCAATTTTATATTTTGGTTGTAAAAAGAATTGAAAATCTCTTATCACAGATTTTATCTGATCAAAGTTTTCTAAACTATATATCTCTTTTTCATTAGATAGATTTTTATTTTGAGTGTAAATAACCCCTAATACTAAGTGTGATTTATATTGTCCATAAGGGAAAGTTGTATTTTTAGTAGAGGTTCTTTCCCTAAAATACCCTGAAAAAGCTCCTAATGTCATTGATTTTATTTTATTTTTTGAATCCCGAAAGGTGCTTTTAAAATCGACAGCAAATAAATTTCCTTCTGCATCCAAAAAGGTCATGTCAGGATAGAAATTTTGTTCTTTAGGTAATATTAATTTTAAACCATTTTTTTCAGCAAAATGGTTTAAAGGTGGAATTAAAAGTATTTCTATTATTTTGGAAACAACTTTTGTATCAAGTGTTATCGTATAGATTCTTTTATAAATATCAATAAAGCCTTTTACAATCCAATCTCCTTTATCTGTAGCCAATAGTTGATTATATGATTTTATTTCCTCGGTAAGTAGATTGAAAAATTGTTCTTTTGTCATAATACGTTTTTTAAAGTATTGTAGAAAATAGTAAGGTACAAACTTAACAAATATTTTTTAGTACTAAAGGAGAAATAATTTAATGAGGTCTAAGATTTTCCACAAAAATCCACAAAGCGGTGAAGGAATGGAATGAGAGGGTGCAGTATTGGGGGAGGATGAGGTGGTAGTGGCCGGTGCGGATGTGGATGCGGGCATGGAAACGAGCGGCTTTGCGCTGGAGGCGGCGGAGGTTTTGGGGTGTGAGTTTTTTGAACATGGGTTTTGGATTATCAGGGGTTAGTCTTTGGTTAGTGGATTTGGAACCGGAGGTGAACGGGTGCGGATCATGAGGACGAGGGATTAACGGGTGATGTATAGGAAGATTTCGCGGTGGGTGGCCTGGATGGCACGGGCGAGGGTTTCGAGCTGACGGAGGGCGGAGCGGGATTCGGTGAGGCAGCCGTTGCGGAGGTCGATGCCAGGGAGGATGCAGCCGAGGGTGTCGGCGGAGGTGTTTCCGGCATGGATGAGGATGCCGGAACGGTGGGGAACGTCGCAGAGGCAGAGTTTTTGGAGGCCGTGACGGGGGCTGTCGTGGAATTTGAGCCGGTAGGCGGCAAAGGGGACGGCGGTGTTGGCGGTGTTGTGGAGGGTGTTTTCCGGCGGATAGTATGGCGGTTCGAGGGTGCGGACGTAGAGCCGGTTCCGGTAGAGTATGGAGCCGATGGTCCGGTCGGTGTAAAATTCTTCACGGATGAGGATGAGGGTGTTGAGGTTGGTTTGCATGGTGTCAGGGGTTTTAAGGTTTGGGACGATAGTTTTTACAGGCTTTTTGTTTTGCTGAGACGGTGCGCTGTTTCTGGCCGTAGCAGCGGCCAAGCTCCCGGTTGAGGATGTTGGGGTCAATGAGGAAGTGGAAGCAGCGGCCACAGTAGTAGGTGCGTTTTTTCATGTTGGGAAATGTTTACAGGGTTTGGAATGGGGTTTGATTTTTGCCCACGCGCAGGCGCGGGGGTGTTGATGACAGAGTTGAGCCGTCCGGAGGTTAAAAGAAGTGACTTCCGGGAGGGGCGGCAGAAGCGGTATTGAGACGGTGGTGGTTTCATGGTTGCAGGTTTTAAGTGAGTTGCAGGATGTTGACACCGATTTCTTTGAGGCGTTCGTATATGCAGCGGAGGATGGCAGAGCAGCCGAGACGGATGATGTCGCGGAAGGTGGCGGGGATGAAGGTGCAGTAGTCGTGCCGGATGATGTTGCCGGCAAATTCGGTGCAGAGGGTGGTGAGGTCCTCAAAAACAAAGCGGTCGACGGCAGCGGTGACGCTGCGAAGGGCACTGAGGGTCTGGGACAGTCCCCAGAGTTTACCCCGGACGAGGAGGCGGGGCGGGATGTCTTCGTATTTTTTGTATTCGGAGAGGAGGTTTTTGCAGAGGTATTTGCAGAGGTAGCGGGTGAGGTCGCGGACTTTGCGGACGCTGTGGATGTCGGTGCTGTTGGGGTTGCGCCATCCGGAAGCGTAACCGGCGATGTAGCGACGGCGGAGGGTTTGGGTGTCGGCTTGGTTGATGTAGTGGTTGTGGTAGTCGGTGAAGGTGTGTATTTCGGCGTTCATGTGTTCGGCGTATGCGTCGATGTAGCCGAGTTTGTTTTGGATGCGGTTCCATTTTTGGCGCAGGATGGTGGCGTTGATGAAGATGTTTGTGAGGAGGTGGAAGTGGATGTTTCCGTTTTGTTGTTTTTCGGCTCTCCAGACGTAGTGTAGCATTCCGTTTTGTTCGCGCAGTTCGGTGAGGAGCTGGTTGAAGAGACGGGATTTTATGAGTTGGTCGGAATGGCGTTGGGGGCTGCTGAGGGTGAGGGTGATTAAGGATATGCGGTATTTTACCCAGCGGCGTGTGTCGCGGTTGTATGCACGTTTTGTTTTGGAGAAGAAGAGGAGCCATTTGATGGCTGCCTGTATGCGGCGGGCCGCTTTGGGAGAGATGATGCCTTCCGGGTCGTTTTGACGGGGCCGGCACCAGCGGCAGGGACGCGGGAAGTCGTCTTCACGGCGGGGGCGGGTTTGGAGGTGTTGGTCATAGATGGCGATTCCGTGGGGTTTTATGGATATGGATGGGATGGTAATCATGTTTTTTGAGTTGTGGGATGATTAGATAAACCAATTGTGTGTCGCGGGTTGGGGGTGTCCGGATGGGGGGTGCTCTCCCCCACCCGGCTTTCAGGTATCAAAAGAATTGTGGTGGCCGGTTGTCGAGGATGAGGTCGGCAATGTCGATGCCGCGCTGGTGTTCGTCGAGTGTGGCGGCACGTTCGATGCAGTCGGAGACGTGGAGCTGGCAAGGGACGATGCGGGTGATGGTTTTGGCTCTGAGGGTCCAGAAACGATATGCTCCGGCGTCGGGTATGGCGTTGATGATGCGTCCGGAGAGCGGCAGGAAGCGGTCGGGTGTGAAGTTGTATTTGCCCCCGGTGGCGAGCCAAAGGAGTTTTGGGTAGGTGACAGAGCAAATGAGTGCTGTTTTTTCGCTTTCGACGATTCCGACGGGTTTAAGGGGATGTGCCGGGAGGAGATGTTCTCCGAAAAGGCATTGGCGGAGGCGGAAGTCGCGGGGGAGTTTCCCCTGGGAGATGAGGATGCGGTGGAGCCAGTTGAAGGAGCCGGCGCGGTCTTTGATGCGGTGTCCGGTAGCCAGGTTGTAGGCCATGATTTTGGCTGTACGGCAGTAGCCGGCGGCGTCAATCTGAGGGAAAATGATGCGGCCATAGGTGGCGGACTGGAGCCGGTAGGTGTCGATGAGCTGGCGGAGTTGAGCGGCAGAGAGGTGAAGCCGGTCGGCGAGGAAGCGGAGGAGCGCGGTTTGTTCGGGCTGCGAGGCGAGCGCAGAGGTGGTGAACAGTACGGAGGAGATGGTGGAAAAGGTGTCCGGTTTGTCTTCCGGAGGCGAGGGAACGGCGGCAACAGGCGGCGGGGTGATTCCAAGACGGCGGAGGTGGTGGAAGTACTGGCGTGGGGTGTAGTGGTAACCACAGGATTGGATGCGTTCGCAGCGTCCTACTTTTTCGTTGAGGATGTGACCGGTGAGGGTGTCGATGTAGCGGACGAAACGATGGGTGGCTCCACAAGCTGGACAGGTGAAGCGGGAGGAGATGCCGTCGTAGGGCTGGAGTTTGTAGCGATAGGTGTTCATGGCTTAGGTGTTTTGGAGTCGTTTGTATTTGGGTGAGGCGGCGTTTTCGATTTCGGAGAGGTCGAAAAGGGTTCGTCGACCGATTTTCACGGCCTGTATTTTTCCGGAGTTAATCCATGCGTGGACGGTGGAGAGGGTGACGTGGAATTTTTCGGCTACTTCTTTGCGGGTGAGGTAGCGTTTTTCGTCGGGGATGAATTGGTGGAGGGTGCCGGTGAGGGCCTGGTTGACTGCTTCGGTGACGATTTGTTTGAGGTCGCCGAGGGATACGGGGATGATGATTGATTGTTCCATAACTTGAGTTTTAAAGTTGTGGAACAAAAGAATGGAAGAACGGAGGGGATATGAATAGCTATCCATTGCAGCAGGAGGTGCAATATGCTGCAATGGGTTGCAATGTTATTTGAGGCAGTTCCGTATCTGGTCGATGGTGCGGAGGGTTTCGGAGTTGCGGTTTGAAAGGTAGTTGTATTGTTTTCCCCGGAGGGAGTTGTAGTTGAAGGGGCGGTGTTTTTTGTTGCAGAAGCAGAGGTGTGCGGTGCGCCATTTGTCGCGCTGGTCGGATATTCCGAAGAACATGTCGATGAAGTAGGATAGTTCGGCGACGGTGTGAAGCCAGAGGATGGGTTGCCAGGAGGCTGAGGTGCCGATGCCGTAGAATATGTATGCTGTGGTTTGGGGCGGTGTGGTTGGCGGAATGAGTTGGTGTCGGATGAGCAGGGTGTGGAGGTGTTGTGGTTCGGAGGCCTGGAAGGCATAACGGTTGAAGTGGGGTTTTGCCGGCGGGAGGTCGGGCAGGTTGTCCGGAAGACCGGAGAGGGAACGGAGTTGGTCGATTGTGGGCCGGATGTGGTTGTAGGTGTCAGCGATGAGGGTAATGATGCGGTCGAGCTGGGTGTGTTGGTCGGCTGAGAGGCTGGTATGGAGGTTGGGGTTTGTCCATTGATGCCGGATGTTTCCGATTTGTGTTGCGGTGTGTTTTATCTGGCTGTCGAGTAGTTTGAAGAAGAGAAGAAGTTGGGTGGTTGTGAGGCATAGTTCGATGATTTCGGCGGATATGGTTTCAGCTGAGCAGGTTTGGAGGTGGTGGAGGAATTGGGCGAGTGTGAGGGTGTGTAGGCAGGTGTTGAATGTCAGGGGTGTTTTTGTTTTCCGGGTTGCGATGTCGTTGAGTTTGTCGGTCAGGAGGGTGACGAGTTTGAGGAAGCAAAGGGTTTTGTTGAGGGTTTTCATAGGTTTGTTATTTAGGAGGTTAGTTTTTCCAAACGATGGTTTTGAAGGAGTTTGGCGGACCTCCTACAGGATGTGATGGTATGCTGATGCACGCCCTCCCGGCGTGCATCAGGGGGGCTGGCGGTTGATTGCATGGTTTTAGGGGGATGTTGTTTTTTCAAGTGGTTTTGTTGAAGTATTTCATTTTACTGAAACGGATGGCGTTTTCTTCGGCGGTGACACGTATGTATTTCAGAAATTCGGTTTCGGTTTGATGGCCGGTGAATTTCATTATTGAAAGCAGGTCCATTCCGTCTAAGTAGAGAAGTGTGGCTCCTGTACGACGGGCGGTGTGTGTGGTGACGAGGGTGTATTTGGGAATGATTTGTGTTTGTCTTTTGGCTCCTTTTATGGTGGTGTGTTCTATTTTTTGTGTGATTTTTGCCCGTAAACAGATGAGTTTTATGTTGTCGTTTAGCATTTGGCTGTAGGTGCGCGGGAGCTCATTCCGGTATTTTGCCAGGATTCGGGTGAGGCGCGGTGTGCATGGGATTACAACTTTTGCGTTTGTTTTTTGCTGGCGGAGGGTGATGGCTTTTGTTTTGTTGGGGAGGGTGATGATGTTTTCTTTGTTTATGCGATGGTAGTCGGAGTAGCGTTGGAGTGTTTCTACTCCTACCAGGAAGATGTCGCGGCATATGTCAAGCTGGGCATCTTTGGGCGCGCTTAGGTCGAGTTTTTCGATGGCTTCGATTTCTTTGTGGGTGAGGTAGATGGTGTCGGATTCGCAGCTCATGATTTTAAAGCCTTTTTGCAAGGTTTGGAAGTTTGTATGCAATCCTTCCTCACGGGAAGCCGCCATGATTTCTTTTAGTGATTTGATGTGTTTCCCGGTGGTGTTTGGTGAATATTGTTTGTTGTTGAAGTAGTCGACGAGGTCCCGGTATAGTTGCATGTTTATGTCGTTGAAGTCGTATGTTTTGCCCCGGAGGTTCTGGAAGTTGTTGAATTCGGTCTGAAAGGAGGTTTTGTTTTTGATTGTGCCTTTGGCGTAGTTGATTTCGTATTGGCCGTATTTTGTTTTTTTGATGGCTTTACGCTTGCCGGATTCCATTTCGTGGATGTAACGGGCGATGTATTCGTTTAGTGTTTCGGGTTTTAAGGTTTCGATGAGGGGACGGGTTTGTTCGTCTGTGTATTGGTCGATGATGTCCTGTAACCATTTTTTCGGGAAGTTTTGGTTGTCCGCATTGAATTTGGCAAAGACACGACGCTCGATTTCGTTTAAGTGGTCGATGATTTGCTGGGCTGCCTGGTGGGTGAAGGTGTTGTCGTATTTGGCTTTTTGGCTGATGGTGGATTTTTCGCTGTCCCAAGCTTTTACGGGGATGATGTAGGGGGTCTGAGCATAGAGGGTTGTGCCGCGATGGGCAGAGAAGTAGGCGCGAATGGTGGCGTGTTCGCTTTTTTTTGATACTCTGATGTAATAGTTTAATGTGGCCATGTCTGAAAGGTTTTGGGCTTTGTACAAATTTAATGTTTTGCAGAACATTTGCAAAACATTTTCTGTATTTTGCAAAACTTTGTTTTATTTCAAACATGCAGTATTTTCATATAAATCTGATTTACAGCATATAATAAGTATATATAAGTTTAGATAGATTAATGTTTTGAGGTACAAGTGGGACTACATTAAAAATCAAGTAGTTACAAAAAAATGTAACTGCTTTTCTTTTTTCCTTATACATGCAATTTGCATGCAAACTGAAAAAAACTATTCGGTTCTAATAGCCACGTCCTAAGATTAATAACATGATTAGATTCTCCCTTATTTTGCGAGGGGAAATATATATATTCTATCGGGATAATTTTAGAAGAAATCATACAAACGACTCATGTAAAACTTCCACACGTACACAAGATAATCAGACGTTGTACCTCTGAACATCCTATCCAACGTTACACAAGCACAGACGAAATCATTCATTTGTTCCATTCAAAGAATAAATATTTACCCTATTTATCCATTCTTTTAATTACAATTCTAACTACGGGTGGTTTACTACTCGGATATCACTGGGGATTAAAACAAAATAGTAAACATCATTCTCAATCCATCAATATCTATAATCAAATCGTTCAGCAAACACAGCATATAACAAAACTTCGTTGTCAAAAATTGTACGATTGGTATGACTCCATAACAACGGAAGATTCATTATCACTTTGGCTAAATGAATACAGTAACCTAGTTCAGGAAATCTATCAGCAAATTGATTCCATTCTTAAACAAAATATGTGCCCCGGAATATCATCTATACAAGACAACCTTAAACAAACTTGGGAAAAATATTTGGATAGATTATTATAACAAAAATCAAAAAAAATCCTTGACTTCTCCACCTGCTTTAAGAATAAATAATGAGTGAAATGAATAATATACCATTTCATAAATTCAAGAGCCACTTCCAAACTGGAATAATCTCGATGACTTTATGGTCTATCTCTAGGACTTGTTCGGAATCACGCGTGATCACCATTAATTTTTTACATTCCAACACATTCGATAGCTTCAATAAAGCACTTATTTCCCGGTCAAAAGTACCATCACTATTATCAAGATTATAGCAAACTTGAATAGCTACCGCTTCATCCGGAATATAAAAATCCACTTCAACTGCCTGGTTATAAAAAAACACGGCATCATTTCGTCCATATTTACGTAACAAATTGATGGCAACGAGATTTTCCAGCAATGAAGTTTCTCCGTCAAGTAAAAAAAGATTCAGAATCCCGTTATCTGTGAAATAATACTTAGGATTAGTTTCTTTGTCAACAAGCTTACCCGCTATATTTTGGATGGAAGAAATCAACCAAGTATCTTTCGCATATTCAATATAATTGATGATAGTTGTTTTACCGACTTTTACCCCTGTCGAGGAAACGATATTAGCAACCCGAGTAAATGACATAGGTTGCTTTACACTTTCAGCCAACTTTTTAAACAACACACGCAACGCAAAAGTATTTTCCACCGAATGGCGGGCTGCAATATCCCCTAAATAGATCTTTTGATAAACACTGGTCAGATAATCACGCTTGGCTGAAAATTCTGCTCCTTCAGGAAATCCGCCATAGTAAAAATAATCATTGAATTTTCTCAATATCTCCGCTCTGGTTTCAGTCGCAAACAAAGAACGATCATCCACCCTGATATGATTTGCATTCAGGAACTCCTTAAAACTATACGGGTAAACATTAATCGGAATATAACGTCCGCCTAAAGTAGTTTGTATGTCCTGACTCAACATTTTAGCGTTACTTCCGGTAATATAAATCCGGTGTTTGGTATCAGCCAGACGGCGGGCAAATTTTTCCCAACCTGCAACATTTTGAATTTCATCCAAAAAAAGGATGGGCTTCTTTCCATACATTTCCAAATGTACTTCCAAAAGCAAATTCAAATCTTCCAAACACATGCCGACAAGACGCTCATCTTCAAAATTAACGTAAAGCATCTCATCCCAATGAATTCCCTGCGCCAGTAATTGTTGCATTCGCTGATAAAGCAAGAAAGATTTTCCAGCCCTCCGAATACCCACAAAAACATAATTCCCAAACTCCTCAAAAGTGAAATTCCTCGGTATTACCTGATATTTCGGAACCTCTACCTGATTATCTGTAATGACTGACTTTAAAATATTTTTGTCCATCTTGCTACATCTGTCTTGCATACAGGACAAATATAAGCTATTTTTGTCTTGTATGCAAGACAACCTAATTATATCTACACAACTCTCTTAATAAAGATTAGGAGTACCTGCAACGAAGTTATCACCGAATTAAGAAAAAAAGGACGGCTTGAGGATTATGAGAAAACTGAAAAATATTATACCTCAAACAATGTATATTTAACGCTTCGGGATAAGCTCAACAAGGCTATTCAAAACGGCCATAAATTATTAAAAAACACAAAGGAAAATCCTCAATGTTCACATACCCGGATTTTTGAGGTGTTCGACCAATTTCTAAAAATAAATTAATATTCTTCCCCTCTTTTATAACAAAAATTACCGTCCTCTCCTCATAGCATCGAATACAGAAAGGCTACTGACGTCTCCGTCAATCTTCCTTTTTAAAGTTTCCACGTATTCCTTACTCCAAAAAGGATGAGTTAAAAGACATCTTTTATTTTTACTTTCAATCAAGTATAATCCTGATTCTATCTTGTTCACAGTTCCCTTATATTTCTGTGCAACCTTTGTTGCTATTTTCTCTATAAACTTTTTCCAATAAACTATATTAAAGGAAATTTCACTTCCCGATTGCTGGGACAAACGGGCCATATCGAAAGCCAACCGCCAATCCAGCACAGAATGAAACTCCTGATTATAATAATCCCTCAGACAATCATAACAAGAACCCATACATTCTTCACCATGTTTTTCAAGTACCAATTCTTTATAAAGCCGCCCATCCACACGGAGTGGGTCAATCAAAGCTTCCCGTGCAATTTTCGCATCACTGTTCAGATAATTGCAATAACCGGCTCCATTTTCCAGCCGTTCCACAAAAAACACCTGCCCTTCTTTATTAGCAATACGGAAACCCAGGTCCAGTTCATTCGACTCTATATCCAGGCAATCGCAAACCGACTTACGTAATAAATATCCCCAGGATAAATAAGCAGCCCTTACCGCTTTATGATTTACATTTTCTGCCAAAGGATTCAAATCAATATACTGATCTACAGAAGCAATCGTAGCCACTAATACCCCAGTGGTTTTACTGGCAATCAAAGCATAGTTTTCACAATTCTCAACCCGGCCCGGAAGTATTTCCGAAGAACAAAAACGTCCGGAACTATTTTTTAACTTGCCGATTGGAAACAATTGTCCGTCATTGGTATTAATCTGATGTACCAAACCTGTTTCCGGAATCTTATTGGTACAAATCTTCAGTTGGTCCACAATCCGTTCCGTTTCCATTTTCGAATCAGCATCGAGGCAAATCCCGCTCGCATGGGAGGTCCATTCAAATATTCCATTAAAATCCTGTGACGGATTATCGTAATCTACACAAAAGCCCAAAGGAGAACAAACTTTCGCCTCCTCCATTCTCGTCTGACAAGTAGGACAGACGATACGATCCATTTCTTTCACCGTAGTGAATCCACAATTCTTACACAAATAAACTTTCGTATTCAACTCATTCAATCCGTTTTTTTCTGAAATTGCACCGCGATAGGGTTCGTAGTGTACAAAGCCTACGGACTTGAAAACCTTTTTATCTTTCACGACCTCACACCCCGGAGCAAAAGTACTGATAGCCAAATCCAGATTCCGGTCAATCACATGTTCCGGCGGCCATACTTTCGGAGCACATTCATACAAATAACGTGTCCGTGTAGGGAAACCAAACATGGGAAGCAAACCGGCATTACTCAAACGTTCACTTAAAGCTTGTTGCGGATAGTGTTTGCTGTCTTCACAGATACGGTCTACTTCGGAAACGAAATCATTACCAATAAATTTCTCGATGTTTTGCTTATCCGCCCGGGAAATATTAGTTTGCCGACATACCACCTCAATGATTCTTTTGATTTCTTTCTGATTGGTTCCAATCCAACTGATTACCAGACTTCTATTTTCCCTCCATTTTGCAGCAAGACCAAACTGACCATGTACATTATCATTTTCACGCCCCGGTCTGTCGAAACCTGTGAAAACCTTATTCAACATCTGTTTCACCACCATTCTCCGGGCTATATCACTACTCCTCAACTCCAGATACGGGTCCCTTGGTTGGGCAGCTACCATTCTCTCGGTTTGTATATAATGCGTCATATCATGGCTATTGGCTTTTGCCACCGTCAACGCCACCGACAAAGCATGTCCACGCCGACCCGCACGTCCGACCCGCTGCTGATAATTAAAACGCTGTGGCGGGACATTCCCCATCATTACAGCAGAAAGGGAACCGATGTCTACTCCGGCTTCCATAGTCGTCGTGACACTTAGCAAATCTATTTCGTCCACTTCGGGTTTCTCATTTTTCAGGAATATTCCCTGGAATTGCCGTTGCCGCTGCATGGAATCCAGTCTGGAAGTTTGTCCGGTCAGTTCCTCACAATGCAAACGATAAGGTTTTGCCGTCGTTGCCAGATACACATAATAATCATCCGTATTTTTTATATCTTTCTCACTAAGCACCGTCGCCGCCCCTAATTTTGCAAAGCAGTTACAACATACTCCACAAGAGGGATTCAAATGTACCGTTTTACACTTAGGACATATCCAAACCGGATCGCCTTCCTCCGCCTTTTTAAAAAAAAGCCCTTCTCCGGTCAAACGGACTTCCTGTTGTTCAATTATATTCTTATTCAACAATATATCCTGCAATTTATTCAGATGATGACGGTCTGTTTTTCGATAATAACCGTCCTGAGGATAAACAGCCTTTGAATAACGAATCACCTGGCGTGGGAATGCACCCGAACGATACCTGGACTCATGACCGCTAATTCTCCATTTTTCACCCAATAATCGTACGACCACATCGGCAAACTGCCGGAAAGTTTCGTCTTCACCCGTCAGATTCAAAGTCATATATCCTAATTTCAACGCCTCAAACGACCTGTTTTTATGAGCAAACACGGTAATCAATTGTTCGATAGAACAACGCCGGACAATACGGTTCCAAAAATCGGTTTCCCGGCCTTCCAAAGGTCCGCTGGCTTTTCCCTTTTCCCATACAAACAAATCCTTCCATTTCATATTCCCGCTTTCCTGGTATTTCGGATGCGGTCCTGCCGGATTTACACCAAGGTTTAATAACTGTTGCCGGACCTTGTCCCCGATAATATACAAAGGAGTTATACCAGCCTTTAGCTGTTTATCCACATTCTCCCTTTCCGCAGCAGACAATTTGTGATAACGGAAAACTTGTAACACCAATCTTGGATGAATTTCTTCCATCCGCTCCAAAACCACTTTCTCCTCCTCCGACAAAGCCTCCTCTCCCTTATCCCTCACCTTTTTCAATACAATCAAAGAAGCATCCTGTGCTTCCAGTGAATTTAAAACAATGTGCCGGAGAATATCCCGGTAATGATCCAACTCAACCCCGGCAGACAATTTCGCCGCAGATTGGCGGCTATCAGAAAACAAAACCAGCTTTGCCGGTTTCCTTTCCTCTTCTGACAATACCCGAATCAATGCATCAGCCAATATCTGGTTTACTTTCTGTACACCCGTATTATACTGGCCAAGCGGAGTAAGGGTGTGCTTATCCTTTACAGGATAGCTTGTTTCGCAACAAGGACATATCTCCGGATATTTTACGGGATAATCTTTGTCGGAGATAAAAACACCACAATTCCCATCCCTGCTCATTTTGACAGTTCCAAATTCCGAATCATAATTACATTTTACCCACTTTTCTTTTTCCGGTAATTCCTGACTACGAGGCCAAAGGGTGTAATATTTATCCGGTTCATCTGTTTCTATATGATCCGGTGACAAATAAGTATGTCCGTGCTCTTCTGCCGCATATCCCCCTAAAAACATTTCTCCGCAATTCCGGCAAATCACCGCTTCCAATACCACGCTACCACATTCGCAAAAGGTTTGAGGAGAACGGTACAATTTCCCGATTTTCCTTTCCGAAGACCTGAATTCTTCTGCAACAGCAGAACAACGGGGATTGGAACAGGCCCACAATCCTTCTATGTTTCTGAAAAAATTATGCATGCGGATAGGTTGTACGGCCATCCCGGCTGCATTTTGAGCAGTACACAAGAGAATTAAAAATCCTTCCAGGGCTGCTTTCGCTTCATTCAACCCCATACCCGAAAACAAAAGGGTTGCCATTTCATCATATTTTTTGGGTACTAACTGTCGTTCTTCATTTTCCAGTACTTTTTTTAAATATTCAGGAACAGCATATTTCCGTACGCAGTCCCACAAGGTATCACATTTCACTTGCTCTAAAAAATGCATGATAGCCTCCTGTTCACCGATATCGCAGCTTTCAGCGGAAAGCTGAATCAACTCCCGGACTGGCAGCTCCACGGAGGGAACATCGACAGGAACATAAGGAGGATTATAAAACATCTGAAAACGTTCCTTATCCTGCACTCCAAAAAATCCGCTCAAATAAGCCCTTGTTTTTTCATTATCCTGCATGGATGCACTCGAAGCCAGAAACTGTACCTGCGGTGAATCCGGGGTCAAGCCTAAACGGTCCAACAAAAGCCTTAACAAATAAGCCACCTCTGTCCCCGCCGTTCCCCGGTAAGTGTGCATTTCGTCCACAACCAAATGGAATATATGCGAAGAATCTTCCTGTAACCACGCCTTTGTTGCTTCAAAAATCGGAGCCTCCTCTTTTCTCATCAGCATAATATTCAGCATAGAGTAGTTAGTAATCAATATATCAGGCGGGGTCTTCTTCATCGTTTTCCGCTCCCAGAGCTCTGCCGAATCTGCTTCAGTACAAGGAACATGATACAAAAGTTCTTCATTGTTTGCTTCACCGGCCGTTTCACAGGCAGCCCTGTATTCCCGATTTGCAATTTCATAATCAGTACCCTCTCCCCGGGGAGTTAATCCCGTATATCTCCCGAAATAAAACCGATGTCCATTCCGGTGCTCATCCAGCCAATCCCGGGCACCTCCTGCCGTCGCGGATTTACTGTTCAAGGCTTTACGCAAACGAATCATCTGGTCTTCCGCCAAAGCATTCAACGGATATAGAATCAATGTTCTGACTGCCCGGGTCCGCTTCTCTTGCCATTGTCTTGATTCGTTCACTAAATCACAAATAACAGGCAAAAGGAAACATTCTGTCTTACCCGAACCGGTTCCCGTCGTAGCTACGATGTGTTTTCTTGCACCGATTGCATTCACTAAAGCCTCAGCCTGGTGCTTATACAGCTTTCTGGGGTTCCCGTCTATATCCGCAAACAATCCTTTCCTTGCAAAATCGGCAAAATCGGAACCAATTCCTGATTGCTGACAAACAAGTTCCAACGTATCACCTTCAGGGTATTTGGGAACCAGTTCAATAATCGGAGGCTGACAAATCACACCCGGTACTTCATATAACTTCCGGCGTTCCCGCGCCAGTCCCTCATCAGCCAAAGGCAGTCCTACCTCTATATATCTCAGGTACATATCCTTTAGGGTTTCCCAAATTTTATACGGATTTTTCATACGATTATAATTTTATTGTTAAGTCCACCGACTTTTTTAATATTTTCTTATGCTCTTTGTTTAAAGACCATTAAAACATTGAAAGGGATCAGTAATTTTAAACGGTTATCTATACAAAAACCGGATTTAAACATCATTTTATCCTCTTCAAATAATTCACAGGATTGAAACAGCATAGCCCAAAATCCGCTCTAACTGAGTACACATTTTTGGAGTAATACAACTAAAGCGGATATTTTTCCTGGCTTCAACGACACCTTTCTCCAAATGCAGAGAAGCAAGGCGTAACAACCGTTCCAATGTAACAGGTAAATAACGGGTACCTTGAAAAACCAATTCCTGTTTTTTCTGCTCATATTCCACCGTCAACCTCTGTTCATACAAAGCCAAATAGCATTCCACCACATTCATTGCTTCCGAATTCCATTGTCTGGCAGGGATTTCATAACATTCCTTATCGAAACCGGCAAAATACTCCCGTGTTCCATCTTCATTCGAAGTCTTATATCTTCCCGGCTTCAAGTTTTCACTTTCCATTACCCAATCCCATGCAAACCTATAGGAGCAATACCTATATTTCAATACAACCTCCCTTTTTTCAAAGCTCTTTATCACATTTTCCAACACCGGATATTGACTTAACATAGGCAATACCTCCACCGGACTGGTCCTCACGTTCCATTCCTGACCCAATTTCCTAATCTCCTCTTTCCCCGCCACCAAACGAAATAATCCCGGACTTTCTCCGTAAACTTTATATTTTGCTGCAATTTCTGCTTTCATATTTTCCGGTATATTCACAGCAATTCCTCTATTTTCCGGTTTGTTATACACTAAGCAAGGTAATGTCCTTGCATATTTACCCTCTCCCGCAAATTCAATTATTCCGGTCCGGAAAAGCGGATAAAATACAGCAGCCAATACATTTGGAAGGGGTATATTGTATGCCTGAGCCAAATCGCTACATGCCCCCTTGATTTGCTCCCAGGAACGTATACCCCAATGTTCCATCCATTTCAGAAACAGGCCTTGTAATTGTTCCGGTTCTATCATTTATCTTCCAGTATTACGCTCAATTCGTCATTCGTCTCTGTTTTCAATTGCCGGGGCCGGACCTCTTCTCTCAATATCTTAAAATTCCCATAAGATAGCCAAGCATTATCTATCGGCTTACCTTCCCATATTTCCTCCTGCTTCTCCCGCTGTTTAAAACCCCAGGCTCCCCAGTTTTTATAAATCATCCCGTAAAGAGGTAAACCGATTTCCGGCATTTGCACGGGAGCAACCGTTGCAACAATACGCAGATTATCGGGGAAAGCAGTCGCACCGTAAGGAATCGTTCTGCGTACACCGCTTATGCAATCCAATAGCGGACGAGCATAACATTCCGGAGCAGACAGATTAATATCTTCCAATATAAACAAATGTATCATATCCGGACAAGCATAACAGGATTCCCAAAGTTCACCTAAACCCCCATCCCATAATTGCTCAAAATGAATCCAATCCGGCTCCACCTGACGAATCATATATTTTGCCTTACCCACCAAATCCAACAAAGCAAGTCCATAACCTATATCTCCCACCAACATGGCCTTATAGTATAAAAAAGTATCCAGCAATAAATCCTGATCCCGTACGGCCTGGCCTCTTTCTTTCAGGAAACCTCCCAACTGTCTTTCTATCTCATCCCGACTCAGCAATTCCACTGCCTTTACCTCCGGAATAAGTTCTTCCAATAAATAAGACTTCTTTCCTCCTACAGTTCCCAATGCACTTTCCTGGAAAAATTTAAAATCCTGCAATAACCGTTGCTTATTATCCACAACATAAGAAACTTCATTGTTCAATTCTTTTATTTTCCCTTCCAACTTTGACACCATTTTTTCTTTTTGAGCAATCTCTTTCTGCCATTTATTCTTCTGTTGCTCTGCAATTTTCTTTTGATTTTCTATTTCCTCTTTCAAATCTTCCAATTCATTATCAAATTCCCGCTGATACTCCTCCTTATAAACCTGCATATTATGCTGAAATAGCTGTTTTATCTCATCCGAACAATTAATCAGGCTTTGAATCTCCTTTTGGTTCAAATCTATCTCTTCCCACAATTTCAATATCCGCTCACACCTCACTTTTTCCAATTCCGCATCTTCCGTACTTACATTCCCAAACAAATCCGGAAAATATTTTCTCCATTCCGTTTCTTCATCCAAACGTTTGACTACTTCCCTTTCCTTTATTCTTTCCCTGAACCATTCAAACAACTGCGTATTCGTCATAGCATCCAGTACAATATACTCACTTTCCGGTTCCTTCAGCAATCTCAATTCCTTTTTGCCATCATAAATAAGACAAGTATCCAAATCCCACATCCGGATTCTTTTTTTATAGGCAGGTGATATGATTCCGGATTTTATGCGCAGTTTACCAATTAAATATTTATCTGTATAAAGATAGAAATCGCCCTCATAGCCATTGAAATCTATACTCAGCTTTTGCAAATCAATCACATATTCAGCCTTAAAATCCATCTGATTCTCTAACCGGAATAATTTGAAAACAGAATATGTCTCCACTTCACCACACAATACGTATTTATCCTTACCTTCATCACCTTCTTCCAATTTTGTATTCACGGTATAATCAAAACGAATAAAATCACCTTCTTCAAAATTATACTTTGTAAAAAAAGAAATCCCGAAAACATGTCCTATCCCCGGAAAAAGTTCCGTTGCTTCTTCGGTACTCAAAAGTTGAATTTTCTTATTTTCCTGTTCCAAAGCAACTACCTTAATCCGGCAGCAGCCACCATTTAAATGTTTGCCTACAATGCCGACAACCTTACTTTTTCCCATACTTACGCCGATTAAATTGTGTTTTCATCAAAGGGGAAGAATATCTTCCCGGTCTTCTATTTATAACTGTCTCCAACCACGAACGATAGACAGATTCCTGCTCCATCAAACGTTCATGCATACCCATTCCCAGCATACACCAATCCTTATCCGAATACAAAAAAGGAGGACTATCCCTTGATATTTTCCATCCCTTATTTACATACTCCGTCTGTAGCTCGGGTTCCCTGATATAAAAACACACCGGGGTATGATCTTCCACCACAAGTGTATAATCTCCCAAGGGTGAAAAGGTAAAAAACAACGTTCCATTCTCATCCGGAGTCACTCGTTTCCCATTCAACCATACCCTTTTATTATTTGCCACTCGGACTAACGGCCCGGCTCCTTCCATCCAGATTTTTCTGCCAATCCTCAAACCACCCACAAACTCGATTTTTGCTGCGGATACAGAAAAATAATTTTTGAATCGTCCCTCACAAACTTCTTTTGAAGAAATCAAAATCTGATACAAGAAATACCGGTCATTTGCTATTTTCTTAATCTGATATTCCTCTTGAACAATATCTTGCATAAAAAGCATTCTTTTGCTCAAAATCAATCCTTCTTCTCCTTCTGTAAAATACCTGCATTCTATCCAATCATTATAAATCTTATCCCTGGTAAACCGAAGCTGTCCGTTCACTGATAAGGAAACATATTGACTTATCTTTTCCCAAAGTTGCGAATCATCCAGCGTAATATCCGCCACTATTTCCGAATCATTATTTTTCCTCAAGGTCAGAGAACTGAAATTCTCATCAACCACCCAATACTTTCTGGAATGCTCTGTTTGTCCTCCTTTTTTATACCCTGTCTTATTTCCCTTTTGATTTTCTTCCGGAACTCCCCCATCCCATTGGGTATAACAGGCAAACATTTGCCGCCATAGGGCTTCTTCCTCCCCATTTTCTTTTAACTGGCTTTTTACTCTATAAAAATGCCGGGGCAGGAGATTCGATTCAACCGATTCACCCCACAAAGCCTTAAAATCAGAAAGGTCCAGGTCCTCCCCCGCCTGAAGTCCCCTTTTCCGGAACACCAAAGGTAAATGCTCCAAATCATTCCGGTTGAGTAATGCCTGAGATAAAGGATACTGTACAAAACGCCCGTATCCGGTTTTAGGTTCGGGGATTCGCATTAACATTTGTCTGCTCTCACTCCAGACTTTCAATTTTTCCCATATTCTCTCCTGATAACGGGAATATAATTTTTGAAGCTGATTGTTATCTGGTATTTTCAACAATTCTTTCAGCCGTTCATTATAAGCTCTTTCCGTCACAATTTTCTCCGTCACTTCCCCCTCCCGCATCTGATAAGCAGCAAAAACCTGCAAGGCTATCAGTCCTAAGAAAAGAGGTATTTCCGCTTCTATCTCTTTTTCCACCCATCCCCAGTCCTCCTTAAACAAAACAGAATGCTCTATATCCCTGTAGAAATCTTCTAAAGCCATATTCTCCTGCCGGCAAAAGTCCTGCAAACATTTCTCATCCACACACAGGGTCACGTAATTCCCGGCTGTTTCAACTCCGAAAAAGCTCTCAAAAACAAACCGATTAAAAACAGGATAACATTCCATCCTTCAGATATTTCTAAATAAAAGCCCGTCCATCCCTCCAATCTGCCCTGAAATAGTGCTCATACAACTGTACATTTTGTTCTCCCAAATCCCGGATATGGTCAGCTACAATAACCTGAGGCAGAAAACCTGCATCCTGCTCCGTTTCCTGTAATACTTTTAATATTGTCTCATAAATCTGCGCTACTTTCTCCAAATCTTTATTATCCGTTCCACTTGGGAAATAGGCCTGACTCGGTTGGTCAAAAAACAAAATACCCGGAACCTTAGAATTTTTCTCTACTGAAAAATAATGCAAAAAACTCAGAAATAATCCGACATGACAGGCAATAGAATTAGAAGCACTTCCGATTTGCGGGAGAAATATTCTTTCATCATTCAACTCATTATGATATAATTGGAAACAATCGTCTTTTTCAGGATTCAACTCAAACCGTAATTCAGGAGGAGTATGTTCAAAATCAAGAGAATCAATCACAATATTCATATAATCTTGCAACCGGCTTTTTTCATAGACATATTTTTCACCAACATTATAGGTCTTCAATCTCTCCTTTGCTTTTTCTAATTCTCCCTTTTGTAAGTCCAAATCTTTTTCATCAAAGTCAACCTTCCGGTCACAATATATTTCATATTCCGACATCACTTTCCATTGTGCCTTTAAACGTATTTCATTCAGATTTTTCTGTGTTACTATTTTTTCGATCAGTTCTTTATTCACCTTATATTCCTTTGTATAAACTGCTAATTCTGCTTTCAATGCAGTTAATTGTTTCCGGATTTCTTTCTCTTCCTGATCAAATTTTTCTTTGTATTCAGGGAAAGAACACAGTTCTTTTTTTAACCAATCCCCTGCCTGCAATATATTTAAAGCTTCAATCGAAAGTTCTTCATTTTCTTTTCCGCATATAGGACACACATAGTCCCGCTGGACACCAAACAATTGAGTCCGTTGCTCATACTTTCTAATGAAATCGCTATAATGTTCTCCTTGTTCTTTATGCTGGCAAACTCTTTGCAGTTTCTGCTCCAGGGTCAACTTGTCTGCCCCTAAACGCTCCATCCGTTCTCCTAAAACTTCCTGGCGTTCTAAGATTTTATCATTAAACTCTTCCTTTTTAAACTCTTCCAGATTACGAACACGTTCTTCCACTTCCTCCACAGTCCAGTTCTCAGAAAATTCTTTTCCAATCAAAGCATAATATCTCCTTAAAGCATTAAATAAATTCTGTATTAACGGTTTATTATTTTTCAAGGCAGTTTCCTGCTTTATCTCCAAAGCCTTTATATTCTTTTTCAATTTATCCACGTACCCTAAAACCACGTAATATTCCGGTCCAAACCACCCAGCCAATACAGGAAAATGTTTGGGATTCGGTTTCAGATAAAAAAGCTCCCTGCTATTAGGCAAGGTTGTCTGATGCTGCAAAACATAACACAAAGAATCCCGGATATCCGTTCTGGGGACCTTCCCCTCAATACCCAACTCCAACGCGTTCTCACTTAAAGACAAATCTATGTATCTGTTGATTTCTTTCAAAGCCTCATCCCTCTTTATAAAATAAGTAGCCTCAAAATCATCATACACAACATCCCTGATTGTTAACTCCGAATTCACCGGTTTAACAAAAACATAGTTTTTTCCTAACTTTTCATCCCTGCGCCCGATCAAAAGAGTCTGTCCATTCAATTCTATCAAAAGCGAATATATTTTCGTAAAATCAGTGATAACACCTTTAGGTACATTGCATTTCTCTGCACACAAACACCAGTCGATGATATCCATGATAGCACTCTTACCGGTTTTAGAATGCCCGGATATAATATTCAGCCCTGGCCCTAACTCCAGGTATCTTTTGCCGTCTCCTCCGGCAGCCCGGAAAACAGCAACTCCTTTAATACACGCTTTCATTAAGGAATGACATTTAAAATTTTATACACATCTTTGACAGGCTCCTCTTTCAACATAACACCCAAACGGCAAGCAGCCCGGAAATATTCTTTCACATCAGCAGAATAATTTTCAAAATCAAACGTTTGTTTTATCTGAACATTCTGCTTTAAATCAATAATTTGCTGGTTAGTCAAAACCAACAATGACAAATCCGTCAAATGCTTTTGTTGCCAAATTCTATGCTGAAAATCTACAAATTCCAATTTATTATTATGCCGGAAGTGAGACAATGTAGCCCTTTTAGTAATACGCATCAATTTTACCCGCAAATCTGAATACAGTACCATCGGTAATATCACATAATGATATAATAACGGACATTCCGATTTTCCATATCCCTGATAAAAAGCCCGGAGAATCAGACTCCCCCAAAAAGGGTTCACATTCATTTTATGAATCAGCCTTTCACTCATACAACCATGAAAAATTTAGTTCATCATCTTCCACTATATTCTGCATTGTCCCATGTATAAAATAAGGATAGTCGGGTATTGATTTAAAGGGAGGAACACTCATACACTTTGCATCTCTGTAAAAATGCAAAGCATTTTCATTCTTATCCATTCGCTTATTCAACATGCTCCTCTTTTTATTTATCAGCTTCGGATGCATTACCTCGTTTTTATAAGGTTTATACTCAAAATTGAAAAACGCCGGATTCTTCTCATCTTCTTCAGCCAACAATGTATTGGTCTTCCAATAGTCAATCAAGGCATCTGTTACCTCATCCTCATCACATTCAATCTGTCTCAATTCCGCTAAAAATTTCTTTTCTTCAGAAAGCGTATAATCAGCAGGGCCCGGCTTCTTATTTAAATACTCATCAAAAAGAGGGTCATAATTCTTTTGAAAATAATCTTTCCCTATCTCCTGGATAGTCGCATAAAACTGTTTATCTTTCACTTCCCATCGATCCTCACCCATCACTTTCGACACAATAAATCCGACCAATTTTTCTTTTATCAGCTTTCGATACTCATTTCCCGACTGACACGGAATGATACGCAATCTATTGGAAGTAGCCAATTCATTCACTAATTCCTCATCAATCGGCTGATTCCATTTTATTTGTATCTTTGATACAACAGAACGTAACTTTTCTTTCTCCAGAGATAAAACAAACCTTGAATAATTATAACACCTGTATGCCTCAGTATTTGTATTCTTACATTCTCTCAGAACAACAGCTTGTTCTTCCTCTGATATAGGATTCTCTCTTAAAATCTTCAACAGAGCATCTTTAGAAAATACTTTATTCTTATATGATTTTAGGAGTACTAACGTTTGCTTATCAAGATTGAAATTTTCCAGTATACTCAAATTAATAGCTGACAGGCAATACTCATGAATAGAATCAAGATTATAATTAAAATCAACCTTTTTCAAAGCATAAAGCCTCCTATCTATACTTAATGTATTCCAATCTCTTAAGAGTGAACCTCTCGAAGAAGGATGAGAAGTCGTATACAGAATCAACTGTTCATATTCTTTCCCCTGAGTACACCAATTATATAACGTCTTCCAAAAATCTTCGTGTTTATCCCCCATGGAAGGCTTATCGGCATGATGTTTTACTTCAATCTGAAGTTTCGAATCAAAGGTAACATCCCCCTCATGTTCAATGGTCAAAAGGTTAAAGTGCTCTAATTCTAAAGCATATTTTACAGCTACAAGGCACTGATAAGCCACTCCTCTTATCCCTTCTTTATCATCATTTTTTTGTTTTTTATTTTCCATCAACTATATACTACCTTATCACATACAAAAGATAAATTCTCACACATTAACAAAGATATAAATTACTTTATTATATTATCAAGCGAATCGTAATTATTAGCTAAAGTCAGTTATATTAAACTAAAATATACTTATTTAATTCAATTTTGGAGCTTACTAGATTTATTTGATGCTCATATTAAAAGTTGTATACTTTCAGACTCTGTTTTACTGAATTTTATTATCTTTGCAAGTAATACAATAATATTGATTACATCCATTATTTCAATATAAAAGACATTATAATGAATTTTATATATGATTTTACTCTAGATTCTGTCGAAGATTTGATGCAGATGCTTTCCCGGAATCTGCAAAAACGGAGGTTAGAAAAGAATATCTCCCGTGCCCTGCTTTCCCAATTAAGCGGAGTACCAGCATCTACGATTGCAAAATTTGAAAAGGTACATAAAATCTCACTGGAATCTTATGTTGCTCTCTGCAAAGCCTTGGGCTATTCGGATGAAATTAAAAATCTGCTTGCAGAATCGAAATATAGCACCATGCAGGAATTAGACAGAATTCACCGCAACCAAAACAGAAAGAGAGGGCGTAATGAAATTGACAGATAAACTGGCCGTATTTTACCACGACCAAAAAGTAGGCGAATTAAGAATGACGCCTGACAATACTCGGTGTGCCTTCCAATATGAAAAAGAATGGTTGACCGCAGGGTTTTCCATATCCCCTCTAGAACTACCCTTAAAACCGGATCTGTTTATTGCAAAGCCGGAACCTTTTTATGGAAATTTCGGAATTTTCGAAGACAGCCTGCCAGATGGATATGGCAGGTATTTACTCAACCGCTTACTCAAAAAAAGGAATATTGATGACAGTACAATGACTCCAGTTCAAAGGCTCAGTATTATCGGTAATTCCGGGATGGGAGCACTATGCTACATTCCTGAAACGTATATCGGAGAAAATAAATCCTTACCGGAACTGGATTCCTTGCAGAAACTGGCATTAGAAGTTTTGGGAGAGCAAGTAAACGAAGGGGAAGAAATACTTTACTTTAACAGCGGCAATTCCGGCGGTTGCCGTCCCAAATGCCTGTTCAAGGATGAACAAGGATCGTGGTTAGTGAAATTCCGTCACTTGTATGATCCTGAGGATATGGGACAAATGGAATACGAATATAACCTTGCTGCCCGGAAATGCGAAATACAAGTACCGGATTTCAAACTGCTGGAAGGTAAATATTTTGCCAGTAAACGATTCGACCTCTCCGGAAAAGAAAGATTGCATATTGCCACAGCAGGAGCCTTGCTGAACGAATCCATCCGACAACCGAAATTAGATTATAAAATCCTGCTGCATCTTACCGGCTATCTTACCCAAAATCCTGCTGATGTGGAAGAAATGTTCCGTCGTATGGTCTTCAACGTATTGACAGATAATAAAGATGACCATGCTAAAAATTTCAGCTTTATATGCAGAGCAGGCAAATGGTTACTCGCCCCGGCCTATGACCTGACACTGTGTAAAAGCGGTTATCATGGTGAACATGCTACTTCTGTAAACAACAACGGGAATCCGTCTATAAGTGACATGCTTATTGTCGGGGAAAGTATCAGGATTCCCAAGGAGAAAGGCATGAATATTATACATAGCGTGTATGAAAATTGTCAAAATATACTCGCCGAGGAATGGAAAAACAAAATAGAAATAAATATCCCCAGAAACCAGCAAGATTCCAAAAAAGACGAGGATTAAGAAAGATTGTAAAATAAACTGTATTAAAGGTAATTACTATTTTTACTACCTGATACAGTTTATTTTAGATTTTCAGTGGTTTGAAACAACTATTTGAGAAACAAACATTTAACGAAGTATTTGAGAAACAGCGGTAACGAGTTGGAAACCGTGCGATTTTCAGCGATTTGCGGTGCTATGCTGTCAAATAACTCTTTCTATGTGCAAAGGTAACATTATTTTTGGGAAACATACTTTTGTTGTAAACAAAACAATGTCTATCGTGCGCTAAATCATAATTTAGAGGCGATGGCGAAGCAACTCTACGATTACTGGTTTGTGCA
>ERZ778513.649-NODE-649-length-26036-cov-8.272892_pt1 | contig 26036 bp, 23 predicted proteins | sample MGYA00510345_ERZ778513 | MGnify/ENA primary metagenome ERZ778513 (study PRJEB29527, sample SAMN07138966) | mouse gut metagenome | material: feces | host: mouse | place: China:Nanjing | collected 2016-01-25 ... | reverse complement strand
TTCTCATAAGAGAGTCTTCCTGAGGCGAAAATCGCCTAACTTAATGACATTGCAGCATATATTTTCTCCTTTTATTATTAATATTTTATCAAAATAATATTATTTATTCAATCTAAAAACAAAAAAGAAGAGACCCGAAATTCGGATCTCTTTAATTTAATACATTAAGCAACTTTTGCTTTCAAAGCATCAAGTTCCTTATATACATCGATCAGCTGTTCAACCATTGCTTTGAACGTTTCTGCGCCCATCATCTGGTCTTCAGCATGAATAAGGATCAATGATACTTCCGGAGAGTGTCCTGCAGCCTCCTGCTGTACTAATGTAGCATGTGGAGCATGACCCTGATTGAGCATTTCGTCTCCTTCTTTGATCATGTTCTCAGCTTCTTCGTAGTTGCCTTCTTTAGCAGCCTCCAAAGCAGCCATATATGCGGATTTCGCTCCGCCGGATGCTGAAATAATTTGGAAACAAATCAATTCTAAACCTTCCATGAAGTGTTTTCCTTTCTTTTAATTTTTTATTGTTCGGCTTCCTGCTCTTCTCTGTACATCTGGTTGTCGTACATCTTAATGAATGGGAAGTAAGTGAAGAACGAACCAACGATTACGATGATCTGCCATACCATGGTCTTCCATCCGTTTACCAATAGACCGGAGATAATTGGAGGAGTTGTCCAAGGAACAACGACACCAGTAAACATAGGGAGAATTCCCCAGTCGATCAACAGGTAAGTCAATGCACCGGAAAGTACCGGAGTCAAAATGAACGGAATCGCAAGCATCGGGTTCAATACGATCGGCGTACCGAACAGGATCGGTTCGTTAATGTTGAAGCAGCCTGGACCAATACCGAGCTTACCGATCGATTTCAGCTGTTCCGACTTAGCGAAGAATACCATGTAGACTACAAGTCCCAGAGTCAGACCGGAACCAGTAACTGTACAGAACTGGTCGATCAGCTGCGAAGTGAAGATATGTCCACCGTTGGCAACTGTCAGTTCGCGACCGGAGTCGAGAATCGCCTGGTTGTCCGAAACGTTGGCTGTCAGGATACCACCCATGACACCACCGACAACCGTCGCACCATGGATACCGAACCACCACAGGAACGTAACGAGGAACTGGTGAGCGATGACACCGCCCAGGTTGTCCGTCAAGCCTTGCAGCGGAGCCTGGATCGCGCTGTAAACCAACTCCATAACCGTCGTACCAGCGACTAATTCAACCACGTAAACGATCGCCGTCCATCCAACGATAATAACCGCGGCTGGGATCAACGCCGTAAACGCGTTGGCAACACCTTGTGGCACGCCGGCAGGCATTTTGATCGTGATGTCCTTTTTCAGGAACCAGCAGTAGATAATACCAACGATAACACCAAAGATCAGGGCACCAACCATACCTTGACCAGCAAGCCAAGTACGGTCAATGACGCTTCCAACGGCCTCGTCGTTGAACATGACCGACTGCGGTTGGGACATCAACCAAACAGACAGCGAGATAACCGCGGCCGGCATACCTTCGAATCCTTCGTTTTTCGCGTAGGTGTAGGCGATACCCATGGCAGCGATCAAAGACATAATGTTAAACGTGTTCGCGTACGTCGTCGTGAAGATGTCGTACAAACCAACATTGGTCAAGAAGTCACCAACTGCAGAAATTGGGAACTGTTGCAAAAGCAAGAATACAGAACCTACGATCATCAGAGGCATCGAATACAGCAAACCGTCTTTCAACGCCTGCATAGGTTTCGTGTTGATAAAGCCCATCACTGGAGGGATGACTTTATCATTAATAAATTCACTCATCTTTTTCTCTCCTATTTTCCTTTTCTGTTTTTTGTTTTAAAACCTTATTTTTTCGCCAGTTTCTCAGCAAGCCCAAGAACCGCTTTTCCGTTGCAGCGTCCATAATCGGCCATTGGGATCACATCGAGAGGAACTCCCGCGTCACCGGCGATCTTTTGTGCTTTTTTCTTCATGTAACCAACCTGCGGTCCGAGCAAAGCAACGTCCACGCCGTCAAGACGACGATCCAGTTCGTTTACAGGATAAGCAACGATATCTACTTCCTTGCCTTCCTTGTTTGCTTCCTCGATCATTTTGTTCACCAGCAAGCTTGTTGACATTCCGGCAGCACAGAATAATCTTACAGTTAACATAGCAATACTCCTTTCTTTTTTTATTGGCACCGTGCAGCGACGGTCTCAACCTCCATAAATGTGAGCGTTTTCGAAGCTCAACACATATTTCATTATATGCGTTCGTTTTCAAATTACCACATAAATATTTACCACATTTATATGGTAAGTAACCGCTTCCAAAATCATTATACTCAACTATCCTTTAAGTATCCACATATTTCTAAAATTTGTTCCCTTTTTTTCACATAAATTATACAAAGTATACACTTTTCTTCCACATTTTTATTCAGACATTTTCCTGCGAACGCTTTATGTCCCTTTTGAGAAATCCATTTGTTATCAGCCGGATCAAAAGAATTTCCGGACTGCCACATTCAAACGGCCAAAACGCCTTCAAAAAAGAAGGTCTGATCCGCAGCAGGCGGAACAAACCTCAAGAAAATCTCAATGTGGCAAGATCAGATCCCGAGCAGTTCGATGAACTTAGGGAACTGCGGATCGTTGATCAGAGCCTCAACCGCATCATGATCGAGCGCGAATTTTGCTGTGATCTCGTAGAACTTCTGCCGGTTCTTGCTGTCCTGGGAGCCCGGAGACGAAAGCAGGACGACCCGCACCATTTCATCGTTCCATTCGATCGGCTCGTCCAGTACCGCAATGTACGCGAATGTATACGTGGAACAGAGCCTGCTGGGGTGCGGCAGCGCGATCTGGTTTTTATACATCATGTGAGGATATTCCTCTCTTTCCATGACCAGATCGTAAAAATCATCTGATACATCTTCCTGGATCTCGATAATCTCGCACATTTCCTTGAGCACCGACTGCTTATCGCGGCCTCTTAAATGGGTCAGGAACCGGACCGGAGTATAAAAACGGCGAAGCTCATTGGACTGTGCCTGCCAGAGCGCCTCCTCGATGCTTTTTATATTGTCCCGTTCCATGAACGGATTGATCTCGAAGATCGGCTTCGGGATCTCGATCATGATCGGCAAAGTGGAAAAGACATAGTCCACGAGCGAAAAATCGAAATTGCGCAGGCCGATCGGATCCGAAATATATAAATTGTTGATCGATGAAGAAAAGATCTGCTCAAATTTCTGCTTGAACAGGTTCATGACCGACACATTTTCATTCGAGACGATCAGAACATTCGATTTACGGATCGGATTATTGGAATCCTTGTCGATCTGCAGCGCAAAGATCAGTGCCAGATACCCGATCTCGTCTTCCGAAAGATCGCTGTGATAATGTTCCTTTAATACACTGGACGCCCGTATCGCCATATCGTATGCCAGCGAATAATTTTTCTTGATCTCGTCGATCATCGGATTGATAAGAGGCAGCCCGTACCGCATCCGGATATCAAGCGGGACAAGATGCCGGTTCAAAGTCATCCTCAGTTCAAAATTGTTTGAAAACGAGATCTGGAATTCCTGACGCAGCAGCTCGATCATGTCATAGGAAAGCTGATCGATCTCCTGGTTAAAGATAAAGTTGTCATCGCTTTCGATCGAATAGTCTCCGCTTCCTGTCATCTGCTTGCCGCCCAGATACAAAAGGATATAATTTTTTTCATCCCGCGTATAGGTGACTCCGAACTTTTGTTCAAGCAGGCTCACAAGCTCCGTGCAGAACGAGGATTCCTTGATCCCGATCGCGCTAAAGCTTTCCACATTCAGTTTCAGGCTGACAATATGGCCGTCAAGGATCCGGTCCATGCCCACATAAACATAGTTCACAAAGTTGTTGAACGCCACTTCTGTCAGATGAAGATCATATTTGTTCAAAAGCGAAACGATCGTCTGACCGAGCCATATCGAATTTTCCCCGGCAGGAAACGGTTCTTCAAAAAAGTGATACTTCATCTTGCAGTAGCACATCAGACGCCTTATATCAAATTCATCGCCGATGATCCGGATCCCGAATGCCGGTTTGCGGTCAAGCTTGAGCTTGTACTGGGCAAGGAGCTCGTCGATCTGTTTCAGCGATGTCGTTATACTTGAACGCGACAAATACAGCGTATCGCACAGCTCGTCGATCTTGATATAGGAACTGGCATGAAGCAGTGCGCCGAGCACCTGCGCGTTCCTGTTCCCGTTCTCCTGCAGCCGCGGCTGCAGATTCTTTTTTTCCCGCCACGCATTGTACTCTTCTTCATTGGCTACCAGTATGCGGTAGCCGTTATGTGCTTTCGAGTCTACGGATGCCCCGCAGTGCTTTAATTCGCAATCCAGTTTCTTGATATCGTTTCTTACCGTTTTCAAGCTGACATTCAGCTGTTCGGAAAAATAGGATGCCGGACGATATTCATCATGACTCATCAATGAATACAATTCCTGCAGACGAACCCCCATCATAGATTGATCTCCTCTCTATCTCTACCTCATTTACTATATTGTATACCAGAAATCGCAAATATTACCACATTTTCCGTACAGAACTGCTCCGCGCAGCTCAAAAATTGCCACATTTTCCGTAGAGGAACAAAAAAGACTGCCGAAGCAGTCCTGAATAATTATTTAAACAAGAATGAAAGCAGAGGTTCCATCTGAATGAGCACCGGCGCAAGCATGAGCGAAATGACCGACATCAGCTTGATCAGGATATCCATTGCCGGTCCGGCCGTATCCTTGAACGGATCGCCGACCGTATCCCCAGTAACGGCCGCTTTATGGGTTTCAGACCCTTTTCCGCCAAACTGGCCGCTTTCGATAAACTTCTTCGCATTGTCCCATGCGCCACCCGCGTTGGCCATAAAGACAGCCAGCATGATAGCCGAGAACAACGCGCCAAGAAGCATGCCGCCAAGACCTTCGCAGCCAAGCAGCAGACCGATCAGAACCGGAGAAACGATCGCGATACATCCCGGAATGATCATTTCGCGAAGCGCTGCCTGGGTGGAAATATCGACACAGTTGGCATAATCCGGCTTCGAAGTTCCTTTGATGATGCCTGGATCCTCCTTGAACTGACGACGCACCTCATTGATCATATGGTTGGCAGCACGTCCGACCGACTTGATCGTAAGGGCCGTGAAGAAATACGGAAGCATGGCGCCAAACAGCATACCGACCAGAACGCCCGGCTGCAGCAGCGAGATCACCGAAAGACCGGCAGCCTCGGCAAACGCCACGATCATCGAAAGCGCTGTAAACGCAGCCGATCCGATACAGAACCCTTTTCCCATGGCAGCTGTCGTATTTCCGACCGAATCCAGACGGTCCGTGATCTGGCGCACATGCGGATCAAGTTCCGCCATTTCGGCGATACCGCCCGCATTGTCCGCGATCGGTCCGTACGCATCGACCGAAACCGTGATACCGCATGTCGAAAGCATTCCGACCGCACCTAAGGCAATACCGTACATATCGAAGAACAGGAACGATAAAACGATACCAAGAACGAGAACGACAACAGTCATCATCGTCGATTCCATACCAACCGAGAATCCGGAAATAATATTTGTTGCATGACCTGTCTGTGATTCGGAAGCGATCTCCTTCACTTTTTTATACTCGTCCGAAGTATAGTATTCGGCGATCTTGCCAAGCAGGATCCCGACAAGCAGACCAGTCAGTACGGACAGGAACGGATTCATGGTGCCAAACAGCCATGTACTTGCCAGATAAGAAGCAATGATGACGATGCCCGTCGCCACATATGTCGCAATCGAAAGCGCCTTCTGCGGATTTTCCCATGTTTTCAGGCGTACGAACAGCTGAGCAAGTATGGAAGCGATAATACCTACTGCCGCAATAATGAATGGGAACAGGATCGCCTGCATCGTATAATTATTTCCCATGATCGTTACGGTCAGACCAAGCGAAATGGCAGAAACGATCGCGCCGACATAAGACTCGGTCAGGTCAGAACCCATACCCGCAATATCGCCGACGTTGTCGCCCACATTATCCGCGATAACCGCCGGGTTTCTCGGATCATCTTCAGGAATGCCGGCTTCGACCTTTCCGACCAGATCTGCACCGACATCAGCAGCCTTCGTATAGATTCCGCCGCCGACACGGGCAAACAGCGCAATGAACGAGCAGCCAAGGCTGTATCCGGCAACGACCGGTACCGCCTCGATCGGATCGCCAAGGACAAACGTAAAGATCATATAAAGCAGCGCAAGTCCGAGCAGTCCGAATCCTACGACACTGATACCAAGCACCGATCCGCCATTGAAAGCGACATTCAAGGCTTTTGACATGCCGTTCTCGCGCGCAGCCTGCGAAACCTTCGCATTGGCCATCGTGGCTGCCTGCATACCGATAAAACCGGCAACCCCGCTGCTGAGTGCTCCAATGATAAAGCAGACCGCCCCGTTGATCCCGACACCGTCAATTCCCTGAAGTGACGGAATGAATCCGAGGCCTGCCAGAAGCAGGGCAATGATTACAATGAAAATAATGATAATTTTGTACTCGCGCTTCAAGAAGGCCATTGCCCCTTCATGAATGTACGAACTCAGCGCCTTCATGCGCTTGTTTCCCGAACTTTCGTGTTTTATGGTCACGAACAGGTTCGCAGCATAGCATAGCGCCAAAAGCGTGATTGCGATAACGACCAGCAGGATCGTCCGCATCTGTGAAGAATCAAACTCCATTTTTCTTCCTTCCTTTCTTTTTTTCAAAGATATTAGCATTGTATACCTTTGAAAAAAATATGTAAACGCTTTAATTGACTTCTAACCATTAATTTCCCACAAAAAAACCGATTTTATTGAAATCGGTCACCAGAATTTTGGACGTATGCCTAAAATAGTAAACAGCTTCGTATAATTATCATACGTATTGATTCCCCCGGCAGGATCACCCATCTTTACATTGGCAATATACTGCAGAGCTTCATTATTCGTAATTTTCGTACGGTTTCCCTTTTCATCCTCGAGATAATAATCGGCCGGATCGGTATTTGTATTGACTTCGGCCGGCCCGATCTTATAACCGTATTCACGGATCGCGTCATGATGCGTTTTTTCAGTCATGAGAAAACCTCCTTTATTTAGGATCATCATAACTGAAACATACATCCCGTTCAAATTACATGCCTAATGCGGAGTGTCCAAAAAGAAAGTAATCATAATCAGAACAGCTGTGAATATTGTCAGCCCAAGCTTCTGCATACGCCGCACTTTCAAACGCTCTTCGTTCATCTGGTGGATCTGTTCATCTTCAAGGCGCGACTCCACATTCCTGCTGATCATATTCATAAATTCATAACTCATAATAATACTTCCTTTCTACTGTTGATTTATACATATTATCTGTACATTTGCATATTATCACAGGTAGAATGGTTCTGCAACCATATAACTGTCAAATTTTCTGTTTTTCTATTAGACAACGGTACAGGATTTTGCTAATATTAAAACAGGAAGAGTCTGCTATTTTAGTACTCTGAATCGAATAAAACTAGAAAGGAAGCGTCCCATGACCTAAGCCATGGTGACTGGTAACAATCATGCCACTGCAGCAACAAATCAAAAAAGCCAGAAAACGAAGCAAAATTACACAGGGCGATCTTGCCAAGATGCTCGGCAAGACAAAAAACGTGATCTCGAACTGGGAACGGGGAGACAACAAGCCGGATGCGGATACGATCCTGAGCCTTTGCCGGTTGCTGAATTCGAATCCGAACGAACTGCTTGACTGGCAGGACGAAAATACACTGACAAGCTTTGAGCGTTTTCATATCGAAAAGTATCGCAGCCTCAGTCCATGGGAACAAAATATCGTGGATGATCTGATCAATAAATTTCTTGATCATGCGACAGTTGCCGAAGAAGAAGTGCCTGTCTATCTCACGATTCCGTTTTTCCAGGTTTCTCCCGCCGCCGGAGCAGGAAATTATCTCAACGACGACATGGCGACAGAAACCGTTCAGCTCCCGGATACGCCGGAAAACCGCAAAGTGGACTTTATCCTGCGTGTAGACGGACATAGTATGGAGCCGAATTACATGGATGGCGAACTGGTCAAGATCGTGAGTCAGCCCTCGATCGGGATCGGCGAAGTCGGCATCTTCATCGTGGACGGCAATTCGTTTATCAAGGAGTACCGCGCCAATTCCCTGCACTCGCTCAATCCCGAATATCCGGACATCATGTTTACCCCGGAAATGGATATCCGCTGTGTCGGAAAAGTCATCGGCACGATCTAATTTCGAAAAGCACTTAAATTTATAAAAAAAGATACAGAATTCTGTATCTTTTTTTATTATTTGTGCTATAATCGTTTATGCACATGGCGCGTTCGGCAAGCGGTCAAGCCACAGCCCTCTCAAGGCTGTATCACGGGTTCGAATCCCGTACGCGCTACCATTTTTATAAAAAACAAAGAAGATGTTCGAACATCTTCTTTTTCATTATTATTTATCTTTTTGCGTTTTTCACATTCATATAAGCCCCGGCAATATACAGGACCGACAGCACGAGAACGATCACATAAGGCCACCAGCTGATATTCTGGTTGGCGCCAAGATAAAACAGCGCTTCGATCACAAATATAATGACCAGGCCGATCCCGTAGTACATCAGAGTTTTGGCATACAGCAGATTCGACGACATCTTGACCGCCATATACCCTGCTGCCATCTCCACGACCGATACGAGCATGCCGACCGCAAGCGAACCGGAATCAATAATAAACATCTGCCCGATCACATTGGACTGTACCGTGCCGATGATATCATCCGAAATTAGGCCTCCGATCTGGATACATAAAGCTAAAATGCCCAGGATCACAAAAATATAGCCAACGACTTTCAATAAAGTGCTTCCTTTTGCTTCCATAGATAATTACCAATCCTTTCACAAATAGTTTACACTTTATAAAAACAGACGTTAAATGTAACGCTTATGATAAATCATTTAACGCATTCAGCTCGTCGATGCAGCGAAGCGCATCCTTATGATCCACTTCCGGCTCGAGCGATACGGCCCCCGCATATCCATGATCTTTCAAATACGCAAGGATCGGGACAAAATCGATATCTCCGTCAAGGAACGGCACATGCACGAACGGTTTTTCGCAAGCCTCGTCATATACATAGTTTTTCAGGTGCACATGATGAATATATGGCAGGAGTTCTCTGGCCTCATCCAGAAGCGACCACGTTTTATACTGATCCGGCACCTGTTTTTTTTCGGCCCGATAGGAATTGGCCGGATCCCACAGCAGCCGGATATACGGACTATCCACTTCTTTGATCAGCTTAAGTGTCATTTCCCCTTTCGGCAGATGAGAATACGGACAGTTCTCCACCGCAAAGACAACACCTTCCTGCTCGCCCACCTGCGCCAGCCGTCTCATATTCGCCACGATCTTTTCATAATCGGCCGGCGTTCCGAACGGACCCTTCCGATTGTCCGGCGCCCGGAACGGAAACGAACGCACGACACTGGCTCCCAGTTTTTTCGCGATCCTGCAGGCTCTTCCCGCATAGGCAAGATGCGCATCCGCATCTCCCTCGATCGTATAAAAAGCAGGATTGAACAGGCTGACCTGGTCGCTTTCATACAGCGGGCACAAAAAGAATATGGTCGATGCGATCGAGCTGACCTTCATCCCGTACGCATCAAGAAGCCGTTTGATCTGTTCGATTTCCTCATCGCTGCATGCCTCGATACTTTTTCCATGCACATTATGCAGTTCCACACAATGAATTCCTTTGTCCCTGATCTGCTTCAGAGCACTTTCAAGATCATCATCCACCTGATCGGTTATGATACATTTTTCCATACTACACCTCTCTCATCATTATGGTATATCTTTATATCTTAAAAGTCCATCCCAAAAAAAGAATCGAACGAATCGATCCTTAACGGAACATATCTTTCTTCTTGAAGATCATGACCGCGAACAGACACAGCACGACCGCAAGCACGATCGGAAACCATGCATGCGGCAGCAGCAGCCCATCCACGTTCATTCCGTAAAATCCGAAAATGAGATCCGGGATTGCCATCACGATCGTGATGACCGTCAAGATCTGCATGATAAAGTTCAGATTATTCGAAATGACATTCGCGAACGTATCCATGGTGCTCGATAAAATGCCCGAATAAATGGAACACATCTCGATCGCCTGCTTGATCTCGATCATGACATCCTCGAGCAGGTCCTCGTCATCTTCATACAGCTTGATCTGCCGGCCGCGCATGATCTTGGAAAGCGTCAGCTCATCCGATTTCAAAGACGTAGAAAAATACACGAGAGATTTTTCCAGCCCAAGCATATCGATCAGCTCTTTATTATCGGGCGTCTGGTACAGCTTCTTTTCCGTTCTCGAAGAGAGACGGTCGATCTGCCGCAGATAGATCAGATAGCGCTGGGAAATACGCAGCAGGAGCAGGAGCAGGAATCTTGTCTTCAGACGCGTATCCATCCCTTTGACCCGTCCGGAAGTCAGATCATCCACATTGCTGTTTTCATACAGACAGATCGTTACGATATACCCTTTGAGGATCACCACCCCAAGCGGAAGCGTCATATACTGCAGCGTCAGCTCCTTTTCCTTTCCGGAATGCTTGCGGATCGGATCATCCGCGTCATTAACGTTCGGATAGTCAAAGATCACCAGGGTCTGGTCCACATCATCGTCATAATCAATATGAGAGCTCTCCTCTTCATCGAGCGAGGATTTGATAAACTCAGGAAGGATCCCGATTTTTTCGATCAGAAAATCCCGTTCCTCATGGGTCGGAGCGACCGCGTTGATCCAGCAGCCCGGTTCCGGGTATTCAATTTTCAAAGTAGCTCCATTTTCGTTTGTTTTGTAAAACTCTAACACATTACTACCTCCTATTCATTATTCGCCGGAGGCTTTTGTGCTGCCTCCATATTCCTCTTGATTCATACATAGTCGCTCATGCGGGTCAGGAGACATAGTTCCACCTTCTTTCTGTTGAGTATTGTATCACTGAAAATTAAAAAAAGCGAAACAATACGTTCCGCTTTTCTCTCTAATTCATAAGCCATGTTCTGTTCCGGTTGCCCGGCAGCAGCTATTTATCTATGCACTGTACAAAACAGCGCATCCGGCATCCGCTTCCTTATTTGCATTTGCCAGTTCCCCTACCAAATTTGGGTTTCTCGCTTGCGGGGTTTACCCGTTCCACCCTGTACGTTTCCGTACAGGCTCGTCTCTGTGGCACTTTTAAAGGCTCTTTTCCATAGCACGAAGCCTTAGGAATCGAGCCAGCCGTCACGCCATAAGCGTGCCTGGACTTATTGATTGATCCAGCACAAACACTACAGTCATCTCAGACTGTGCGAGCATGGACTTTCCTCTAACCTAGCGGCCAGCAGCTGCCGAATTAGAAAGTGTGATATTCTCATTTATTAGTTCTGATTGAATACTGCCTTTTCCAGACGGGCAATACGTTTCAAAATATCAACCTGATCCGTGTTGGCATTGACAAAATCCTGCTCCTTCTGCTCCTTAAGATTCTGATTTTCTGTCTGGAGCGCAAAAACCTGCTGCTGGAGCTCTTTGATCTTTGCTTCATATCGCGTCAATGCACTGCCAAGCTCTTCGATCTTTTCATCGTAATTCTGATAATCTTCAATAACTAAATCGAGGAACTCGTCAACTTCACCCGGTGCATAACCTTTTAAGTCAACGTGAAATTCTTTTTCGTAAATCACCTGCGCTGTTAAATTCATATCTTTAGACATCGTGATCCCTCCCGGTATTAACTATTATATTATGCATTTTCGCAATTAAAAAATCAACACAAACCGTCTCTGCCTTCATTCTGCGGTTTTCTGACTCCCCGCTTTGCCACAGCCCGGATCCCTGCGGAAATAAAATGAAACCTCACTTTTTCATTTTTCATACAAAAAAACTGCATCTTTACGGTATAATGTGTTAGATGAGCACAATACAATATCCCAACGGAAGCGGCGTCTGGCACGAAGCAAAAAATCTGGACAATCATTCAGGCCGCGGCGCCACATTAGAAAAAGATATCAATGCATCGAACACCTATTACAGGGAACTCGATATTGCCCTGATCTACAAGAAGCCGACCCCCATACAGGTCGTAAAGGTCGACTATCCGAGAAGGGACAGGGCCAAGATCGTCGAAGCGTATTACCGTACGCCTTCGACCACCGATTACAACGGAATATATAAAGGAAAATATATCGACTTTGAAGCCAAGGAAACGAAAAACAAAATGCGGTTTCCCCTTCAAATGATCCACGCCCATCAGATCAAGCACCTCCAGCTCGTCCAGAAACACGGAGGGATCGGCTTCTTTATCATCCGTTTCACGTATTATAATAAGACATATCTAGTCGATGCTGGGCTGCTCATTGAAAAAATCAGTCAGACGACCGAGTATGCCATCCCGTATGAATGGTTCGCCGCCAACGGACACCTCATACGCGAAGGCCTTTATCCGCGGCTAAATTATCTGAAAGTCGTTGAAGCAATATATTTTAAGGAGGAAAATTAATGCCGGATAAACCAAAACAATCTAATGCATCGGCACCGAAGCCGAAAAGGCGAAAGCTCGATATCTGGAACAAGATCGCAGTATGCGTGCTATCCTTATTTCTCGTTGGATGTATATCCGTATTTTTCATACTCGTCAATATTATTAATGATCCGGAAGGAATGAGATTCTCCCAGGACGGACTTTCCACATTGTCCAATTCCCGGATCTTTGACGGAGCAGGCAATCTCATCTTCGAATTCGGAGACGAGATCCGCGAGGACGTTACCTACGATCAGATCCCGCAGTCGCTTGTCGACGCCTTCCTGTCGATCGAGGATTCGCGTTTCTTCGATCATAACGGATTCGACCTGCCGCGCTTCATGGCAGCCGGGATCGCCAACCTGCGAAGCGGAGGCTTTTCCCAGGGCGGATCCACGCTCACCATGCAGATGATCGACAATGCATTTACCAAAAACCAGGAGGAAAAGCTTGAAAACGAAGGCAAGTACAACAAGCTTACGCAGCTCAAGCTCAAGATCCAGGAAATCTACCTGGCCCTCATTGCCGAACAGAGCATCAGCAAAGAAGACATCTTCGACTTCTACGTCAACCGGATCTGGTTCGGTTCGGGAGGAAATACACGCGGCGTGCAGAAAGCAGCCAAGTATTTCTTCAAAAAAGATGTCAGCGAGCTCAATCTCGGAGAATCGGCGTTCCTGGCCGGAGCCATCAACGCGCCGTACAACTACAACCCGCTCAACAACCGCAACAGCACGGAAACCGACTTTTTGAAAGCCGCGACGAACCGCCGGAACACGACGCTGCAGCTCATGCTCCAGCACGGCTACATCACCGAAGAGGAATACGAGCTGGCAAAAAACACAAGGCTCGAATTCCAGCTGCAGACCAATCTGGAAGTGCAGATCGACCCGAACGCAGCCTACATCGAACAGGTCATGCAGGAAACCAAGACGCTGACCGGACAGGATCCGGCCGTCATCCCGATGGATATCTACACCGCGCTCAATCAGGACGTGCAGAAGCAGGCAGACGAGATCTGCAACGGAAATGTCATTCCGTTCCCGAACGAAGCCTTCGATGTCGGATTTGCCGTGGTAGACAATGCCAGCGGCGAGGTCATCGCAGTCGGTCCGGGAAGAAATTACCACAACGATACGAACCTCGATACTTCCATAAGAGCGCAGCAGCCAGGATCTTCCATGAAACCACTGCTCGCTTATGCGCCGGCCTTCGACCTTCTCGGATGGTCGACCAAGCACACCGTACAGGACGTGGCCAAGGACTACTGGCACTCCGGCACCAACCTGAGAAACTCGGACGGCCGCTACCAGGGAAATATGTCTTTGCAGGATGCGCTGGGCGTTTCCAAGAACACGACAGCTGCCGCCACGATGGTCGAGCTTTCTACCAAGACCGGCTATGAATACTGGCAGGACTACTGCCGCAAGCTCGGCTATGACGAAGAAGTGGCCGCCAACTTCAACGATCAGTATGTTATCGGCGGTTCGGATATGTATGCCTCGCCAATACAGCAGGCAAGTGCCTACTCGACATTCGCCAACAAAGGACAGCATATCGACGCGCACCGGATCCGCAAGGTCGTGCGCCGCTCCGATCAGGTCGAGATCGCGTCCAACGCGCAGACCAATGAAGTCATTTCCGAACAGGCTGCCTTCATGATCTCGACACTGCTCGAAAAAGTCGTTACGGGCGGCTACAACAACTTCAATCAGATCCTTCAGTCCAGCTATCCGGTCTATGCCAAGTCCGGAACATCCGACTGGGAAAACTACGGATTACAGTACGGCATTCCTAGCGGCGTGATCAAGGACGAATGGTCATGTGCCTATACGAGCCAGTTCTCTGTAGCTGTCTGGTCCGGCTATACCGACCAGTACCGGCAGCAGGGCTACTATATCGATATGGCCCAGCTGAACCAGGCGACCGCCTTCCATATTGCCCATTATCTGCTGGACTACTGCCAGCAGTACGGCGACTACCACGCGATCGAAAGACCGGATGGCGTGAGCGACTATAAAGGCGGCTATATCAAGACCGAATTCCTGAATCAGGGCGATTCCAGTTCGGCCAGCACGACATACGATGCCCAGACAGCCTGCGCATATCAGGGCGGAACATGGGATGACGAGGCTGGCATCTGTATCACCAAACAGGAAGAGAATACCGATCAGACTGCCTGCGAAGGAAGCGGCGGTTCCTGGGATAATGGAGCGTGCAGCTGTCCGGACGGATATGAACTGAACGGCAACGCCTGCCAGGCAGTCCAGGAAGAAGAAGAGAAGCCGGATGACAGCGAACAGGCGGCCATCGACGAATGTATCAACAATGGCGGAACCTACTACAACGGTGTATGTACCTATCCGCCTGTCGATGATCCAAACCAGGGCGGAAACACCGGCGGGACCGATGTTCCCGGAACCGAGACCGGAGGAGGCGACAATCCGGGATCCAATACCGGAGGCGGAACCGACGTTCCGTCCGGACTGATCTTCCCTCAGTTCAGAGGCATCTTCAATTTATTCAGCTGGCTGTAAGTCACAACCAACCCGTAAAGCAAAAAGTTTTACGGGTTTTTCTTGCGATATGCTAAAATAGGAAATGCACATAAGGAGAATAAAAACATGAATATATTGTCTTGGATCATTACGATCATCTTAAACTTAATCGGGATCTACATGTTCTTCATGAATTCCAAACGGTACAATGACTATCGTAAAAAAATGAAAGTGTATCTGGATAACCACAAAGATGCGCAGAAATTCGATCATTCGAAAGGAACGATCATTCTTGAGATCATTTTGATCGTGGTCTGCTTTATCCTGGCCGTCGTCCTTCCGGCTTCCGCAGCCACAATGTCCGAGCGATACGGAACGATGCTTCTGTATACCGCCATCATCTTTCTGGCCGCCAGCATGGTCATGGAAACGTATACGACCAAAAAGATCTTCTTTTCGCAGGACACCTTCTTTTATGATCAGGAAGCGTACAAATACAAGCTGATCACCAAGATCGTTCCCGCTTCCGGACTGTTCAAGCCGGCCGTTGTCTCTTTTGGCAGCAAGGAAATCTCGGTACCGAAAAAGGTGGCCGCAAAGCTTGAAGAACAGTATAAGCTATGGAAAGCTGCCAGAAAAACCACAAGACGCGAAAAACGAGGCCGCCGCTAAGCGGTCTTTTTTCATGCAAAAAGCGCCCGGGAATTGCCGGACGCCATTTATAAAACAGAAAGACGAAATGCTTTCGATCCGGCCGGAACCGCACGGAAGTCATTCGTATGATGATCTATTATGCTTTGTATCCTGCGATCCGGGACCTGCGCATGATCTGACCACTTCGCCTTTGAGCACTGCTTCTTCTTTACATTCAAATTATCGCAGTCTTTTTGATCAAATTCGAATGATTTGATACATTCTGACAATGTTTTTTCAAAAATACTTTCAAAGTCTGAAAAAAACTAAAATGATTTTCCCGTATGGAGAAGCTCGTTCGCCCTTTTCACATCCTGTGGCGAAGGCGGATCGATCCCCTCCAGAGGGTATGCCATGCCAAGCTCTTTCCACTTGTAGGCTCCCATCGTATGATAAGGAAGCACCTCGATCCTTTCCACATTAGATAAAGAGGAAATAAAATCATCCAGCCTGGTCAGATATTCCTCCTGGTCATTTATGGTCGGGACTAGGACATGACGGATCCATACCGGTTTGCCGATCGAATCAAGATAGCGGGCAAAATCGAGAATGTTTTCGTTCGGATGACCGGTCAGCTGCTTATGTTTTTCAGGATCGATATGCTTGATATCGAGCAGGACAAGATCGGTAACCGCCATCAGTTTTTCCATTTTTGCCATCCTCTCTGGATTGGCGGAGAAGGGCTGTCCGCACGTATCCAGCGTCGTATGGACCCCTTCCTTCTTTGCCAGCTCGAACAGTTCGGTCACAAAATCGATCTGCAGCAGAGGTTCTCCGCCGCTGACCGTGATCCCGCCTCCGTTGCGCCAGTACGTGCGGTAGCGCAAAGCGCGCTCGAGCACATCCTGCGCTGCCGTATCCCCCTGGCATATCTGCCAGGTGTCGGCATTGTGGCAGAATTTGCACCGCATACGGCAGCCTTGAAGAAAGACCACAAAGCGCACACCCGGTCCGTCGACCGAGCCAAAAGTTTCAAATGAATGCACAGCTCCTAATTGAGTCATAAAGTTCTCCTTTCATAAGAAAAGCCCGAGCTTGTCGGACTTTTTATTTTATAGATGATCGTGGCACGTTCTGGCAATGACATCCAGCTGCTGTTCACGAGTCAGATCGATAAATTTGACAGCATATCCTGAAACACGGATCGTGAAGTTGGCATATTCTTCTTTTTCCGGATGTTCCATCGCATCATACAGTTTTTCCATACCGAACACATTGACATTCAGATGGTGAGCGCCCTGGTCGAAATATCCATCCAGAACATGGACAAGGTTTTCCGCACGCTCCTGCTCATCGTGACCAAGTGCCGAAGGATTCATGGTCTGTGTATTCGAAATGCCGTCAAGCGCGTATTCGTACGGAAGCTTTGCCACACTGTTCAGGGATGCCAGCAGACCATTCTGCTCCGCTCCGTAGGAAGGGTTGGCCCCAGGAGCAAGCGGTTCTCCTGCCTTGCGGCCATCCGGCAGCGCGCCTGTCGCTTTTCCGTACACGACATTCGATGTGATCGTCAGGATCGATGTTGTCGGTTCCGAATCGCGGTATGTATGGTGTTTGCGGATCTTGTTCATGAATTCCTTGAGCAGCCATACTGCGATTTCATCGGCCCGCTCGTCATCGTTTCCGTAACGAGGGAAATCCCCTTCTGTTTCATAGTCCACAACAATTCCGTTCTCGTCGCGGATCGTTCTGACTTTCGCGTATTTGATGGCGCACAGCGAGTCAACGACATGCGAGAATCCCGCGATACCGGTCGCAAACGTACGGCGCACATCCGTATCGATGAGTGCCATCTGGCTCGCCTCATAATAGTATTTGTCATGGAAATACTGGATCAGGTTCAAAATATTGACATAAAGGCCTGCCAGCCAGTCCATCATGATGTCATATTTATGCATGACTTCCTCGTAATCGAGGTATTCGCTCGTGATCGGCTTGTATTCCGGGCCGACCTGCGTTTTTGTCTTTTCGTCCACACCGCCATTGATCGCGTAAAGAAGACATTTTGCCAGATTGGCGCGCGCTCCGAAGAACTGCATTTCCTTTCCGGTCTGGGTCGCGCTCACGCAGCAGCAGACTGCATAGTCATCGCCCCACTCGACCCGCATGACATCATCGTTCTCGTACTGTACCGAGCTGGTATCGATCGATACTTTTGCCGCATACAATTTGAACGGCTCCGGCAGACGGGAAGAATAAAGCACGGTCAGGTTCGGTTCCGGGCTCGGTCCCATATTTTCAAGCGTATGCAGGAAGCGGAAGCATGTCTTCGTGACCATGGAACGGCCGTCAATGCCAAGTCCGGCCACATCGAGCGTTGCCCAGACCGGATCTCCCGAGAACAGCTGATTGTAGCTAGGGATGCGGGCAAATTTGACCATACGGAACTTCATCGTCAGATGGTCGATGATTTCCTGGGCCTCTGCTTCGGTCAGCGTTCCTTCTTTCAGATCGCGCTCGATATAAATATCGAGGAACGTGGAAATACGGCCGACAGACATGGCTGCGCCATTCTGCGTCTTGATGGCTGCCAGATAGCCAAAGTACAGCCACTGAACTGCTTCCTTCGCATTTCTGGCAGGTTCTGAAATGTCATAACCGTAAAGCGCAGCCATTTCCTTCATGCCTTTGAGCGCTTTGATCTGATCCGCAATTTCCTCTCTCTGGCGGATGACATCGTCTGTCATCGTTCCATCGCCGCAGTATGCCAGATCGTGCTCCTTTTCGCGGATCAGAAAGTCGATCCCGTACAGAGCGACACGACGATAGTCGCCTACGATACGGCCGCGGCCGTATGTATCCGGAAGTCCGGTCACGATCTTGTTGCGTCGTGCCAGGCGCATTTCCGGCGTGTATGCGCTGAATACCGCATCGTTATGTGTTTTATGATATTTTGTGAAAATTTCATGCAGCTTTTCACTTGGCTGATATCCGTACGTCGTGCACGCTTCCTCGCTCATGCGGATGCCTCCGTACGGCATGAAAGCACGTTTCAAAGGCTTGTCTGTCTGCAGACCGACGATCTGCTCGAGATCCTTCATGCTTTCGTTGATATATCCAGGGCCGTAAGAAGTCAGGCTCGAAACTACTTCGGTCTCCATATCGAGAACGCCCCCTTTGGCACGCTCTTCCTTCTGCAGCTTTTGAAGTTCGCCCCAGAGCAGATTGGTCGACTCTGATGCATCCTCTAAAAACGATTCGTCTCCATCATATGGAGTGTAGTTGTTCTGAATAAAATCACGGACATTGACTTCCTCCTGCCATTTTGTTCCGTGAAATCCACGCCATTGTTCTTTCATATGACTCCTCCCTTAACAATTTTTTATCCGCCCCGTATCCGGAGCGTACGCTATAAATATACCGATAAAGAATAGTAAAGTCAACGAAAGTTTGTCACTGCTAACCTTCAAGGCAGCCATCCCGGTCTTCAGGACAGAGAATGTATCCATTCCTCAGGCGTCATGACCTTTTTGACCGTCCCTTTTTCCATCATGATGATCTGATCGTAATACTGGATATTTTCCAGGACCGGCTTATGGCAGATCGATACAACCGAGAGCGCAGGATCCGTTACATACTCTCTTTCAAGCAGACGGGTCGTTTCATGATCCAGCGCGGAAAACGCCTCGTCAAGAAAGATCCACGGCCTGTTCTGTGCCATGACACGTGCGAGCAGGACCCGCTGTCTTTCTCCTCCGCTCATCGTGTCATGATCAAGACGGACCGGCCGATCCGGATCAAGATGAGACAAATGAACCCTGGCAAGCAGCCGTTCGATCTCTTTTTTGCCGATCGGTTTGTTCAAGGCAATATTCTGCGCCAGCGTGCACGGAAAGAGCGACGTCTTCTGTCCGATCACACAAAGCTGTTCTTTCATCGATTTTCCGGATCGATCATTGAGACGCACACAGGCAGAAGGGATCGTTCCTTTCAAAGTTCGAATAAGAGTCGTTTTTCCGCATCCGGACGGTCCGGTTATCATATATTTGCCACCTTTCTCGAACCGCAGATGAATGTCATGCAGCAGTTTGGCATCGCCGACCTGGATCAGCGGCGCATCCACTTCGATCGTGTCCACCACCTCATCGATTTCCTCAGCCGTCTTTTCCTGCCTGTCTTTTCCCATGGAAAGCAGCCGTTCAAGCACTGGCTTCGAAGCGTTCAGCCGGTTCCAGATCGTCGTGAAATTAATGATCGGATTGACGATATTGTTGGTCAGCTGTACGGCAGTGATCGCGATCCCGGCCGATATCGTCCCGGAAAACAAGGTCCCGCATAAAACGATCAGCCCGAAAAACAAGGCAAAACCGATTTCCAGATCAATGGAATCAAGGTTTGCCAGTTCGATGCCCGCTTTATAATACGCTTTCACATTGTGCATTCCTGCCCGTTCAAGCACTTCCGTTTCCTTTTCCTCCAGTCCGAAATCCTTGATGGCGGAAAAGTTGCTGAAAAAGCTTTGAAGCGTGCAGATCCATTCATTTTTCGTTTCCAGGATAGACTGCTGGTTCCTGGCCAGCCGCGCCTGGCATATCCTGTTGATCGCAAGCGTAACCAAACTGCCGGCATACAGAAACAAAAGCATCCGCCAGTCCAGAAACAGGAAGTAAACGCTTCCCAGGACAAAAGACGTGATCAGCGCAAACGTATTGAGCAGAGGCGTAACGTACTGATCGATCACCATGTCGACTTCAGTCGTCATTTCATTGATATACACGCTCGTTTCCTTTTTCTCGAAAGCGAGCTCGTCCATGTTCATATACGCTCTGATCCCGTTTTTCAAAAGAAAGCCGCGAATATTTTTCTTGAGCGACTCCTTGGCAAAATCGATATACAGCGAAGCGGTCATCGTTAACACAAGATACAGCACGACCATACCAAGAAGCCACGGCTGCATGATGTCGGATAAATGATCGAATAAAACGCCAAGCAGCGAAGCTTGCAGGATGTTCAGCACCGAATTCATGACAATGGCTGTGATCGCCAAAACAAATCCTTTCCTGTTTTGTGATATGAGAAGTTTCATGATCTTTCCTTCTTTCCTCCTTTACGATAAAGCAGGAAAAACCGAAAAGCGAACGCTTTTATGGCAGACATGGAATACAGTTTTTATGTATATTTATTCTTATATCAACAATTTCAACCATTATATTTGTATTTTAAACAAAAAGCGCATCACACGGCTACCTGTCGCGCTGAATTTCGGCAGACATTTCGTGACATCCTCCCCCACCTATAGAGGCAGGAGTCTTCTTTCTCAAGAATGATAAACATGATAAGATAGTAAAAAAGGAGAACAATATGAATCAGACAGAAGCACGGATCTTCGGATTTTTTGTAGCGACGATGCGCAGAGAGCAGGAATGGACGCTGGAAAGCCTGGCCCACGCGACCCATTATTCCTATTCCATGATCCGTTCCATAGAAAAAGGAACGAGCCAGATCGACAAAGAGGGGCGCGACCGGTTTGCGAAGCTGTTCGGCTTTTCCGGATTTCTTGATAATTACGACCAGAAAGATACGATGCAGGAAAAGCTTCAGCACATCCAGAATGCTCATAATTCTCTGCTTCGCGAACGCAGACAGGCACTTCTTCAGGAAATTCTTTCAGATCGCGCGCTTGCCGCTTCCTTCCTGTTCCCGGAGTATCTGCTCGCAGTGCTTTTCGAACTCGTCCTGAGCGACGGATCTCAATCGCAATTCACCGCCTTGTGCAGGCAGATGGAACCGGCACTTGAATTTTTCTCTGTCAAAGAGCTTGGACAGTATTACGATCTGTGCGGTATGCATGTGGAAGATCCGGCCCTGAAGACCCGCTATTTCCAGCAAGCGTTCCGCTATGATCCGGACTCTTTTCTGATCAATCTGCATATGGCGATGGAGGCGTACTTTCAGCAGCATCTTGCCGAAGCTATGACCTGTCTGGACCGGTGCAAGGCACGCGTCTTTGAATTCGGATCGTATTCGCGGTTTGTTCAGATCGCCCTTCTGGAAGCGCAGATCCAGATCGATCTCGGACAGGTCGACAAAGCGCTTTCCTGTCTTCATGCTCTGCGCGGCCTCGAATGCAAAAAGCTCGATCCCTATTCTTCCAGCGAAGTTTTGTCTTTGATGGCTTATGCATCTATGCGTAAAAATGATATGAAAAGCGCACTGGGCTATGCGGAAGCGGGCCTGCAGGAAAGATCGGGACATCCGACCCTCTATATGGTGGCGATCTTTGCAGCGTTTCGGCTTCAGGACCCCCGCCTTCCCCTTTTCATCCATCGGGCAAAGGACAACATGAAACTGGACGATCCATTCAGCCGACGCATGCCATGGAATCATTTTATCGATGGCATCGCTGCCTGGAATGAAAAAAAATACCGCGAAGCGATCGGTCAGCTCGAACTATGCTGTCAGACTTTTGAAATGGACCCGTTGCGCAGCTGGATGCTGGACTGTCTCATCGAACTTGCCCGAAAAGCAGAAGATACCGAGCTCGCTTTTCATTATCAGCAAAAAAGGATCGATCTGTTTCGTATCCATATGATCCGCGAATTCTAAGCGGATTTTTTTACATAAAAAAAAAGCCGACCGAAGTCAGCTGATCTTACATGATGGCGCCTGAAACAAGACTCGAACTTGTGACCTGCCGGTTAACAGCCGGATGCTCTACCGACTGAGCTATTCAGGCAATTCCTCAATGCCCATTTATAATAGCACGCCCTGTTCCAAACCGCAACCACCAATAATTAATTTTCTTTAAAACGATTAACGAGCTCGATCGCTTCCTTTCCGCTCAAATGTTCTATCTTCATTTCAAGGATCGTCAGCGCTTTCCAGGTTTTTTCGATTTCCATATCCACATCCGCCTGCGGCTGCTGGGGAGAATATTTACGTGCCAGCACTTCGATCGCTCTTCGTTTTTCTTTTTCGTCTTCGACAATTCCGATCCTTCCGAACGCGATCACGCTGCGAAAATACGTCGTAAACCGTTCCGGAACGATCTCATCCTGATCGATCACGCAGAACGACGCTTTATCGCAATGGCGGATCGCATCGATCTTGTGTCCGCTCTTTGCGCTGTGGAAGATCAAGGTATCCCCGTCAAGAACGTAACTGACCGGCACCGCGTACGGATACCCTTCATCGCCTGACAAGGCAAGCACACCGGCACTGCGGCACGCCAGGATACGCCGGCATTCTTTTTCTTTGAGCTGTTGTCTTTTTCTTCGCATTTCTCTGAACATCTTTATCCCTCCTGTTGTATTTTTTCCATTTTTCTCCAGTTGCAGAAGCCGTACAGATCATTGATCAGGAAAACGGCAAAGCACAGGATCATCACGATATCGTGCTGCAGCGTCCACAGCACGATCAGTACCAGATCATTGGCAGCGTATCCGAGCGCATAATACGGACTTCGCCAGAAAGTCAGAAGAACGGCCGCAAAGCTTGTGAACACCGAAATCGTGCTCCATTTCAGATGGACAGTATTCAGTTCTTTCAGCACCACGTAAAAGATACCAGTTACGAGCAGCGAAAAGAAAAACAGACAGACGATTTTATTCAGGCTCAGCCGCTCGATCTGCACTTGCGACTTTCCTTTTTCAAAGGGGTGACGCAGCCAGGAAACCATGGATAGAGCTGCCATGGGCCTGCTCATCCCCAAATAAGTAATCATTTCCCCATAGTAGGCGCACCGGAAAGACAGGATCCCGTACAAAATACTGAATCCGATCATAAGTGCCTGTCCGACCGGCTCGGCCCGGGCGCAGAATATAAGAGCACTTGCTCCTGCAAGAGAGGCGGCCCATGCCATTCGTGTGCTTCTTGAAAAAAAAAACACGACAGTGAGAACCAGAAGCGATCCTCCCCACAACAGGCGTTCTTTGCGCGAAAGCTTTTTCCGTATCATGTTTTCTCCTCCTAAAAAAAACGGCACCCGATATCCTGTTCTTCCAAGACCTAACGAACAGGATCGAATGCCGACAACCCGGTGGCTGTATGATCTGATTGCTCCGATCATAGCACATCTCTCTCCATAAAGCAAAAAAAAGCCGACCGAAGTCAGCTCATCTTACATAATGGCGCCTGAAACAAGACTCGAACTTGTGACCTGCCGGTTAACAGCCGGATGCTCTACCGACTGAGCTATTCAGGCAATTCCTTAATGCCCGTTTATAATACCATCTATTTTCAGAAAAGGCAAACAGTTTTTTTAATTTCTTTTTCTCATTTTCCCGCTTCCCCTTTTTTGTCAAAAATCCTTGTTTCCCTGTTCCTTATGATCCCTCACTGCGCCATTTTATGCTAAAATCGTTTGCGAGGTGAAATCAATGATCAAAGCAGTCATTATGGACATGGACGGAACCTTACTGGATCCAAACAATAAGATCTCTCCGGCCACAAAAGAAAAACTCATTGAACTGGAAAAGAAAGGGGTCCGGCTCATTTTAGCGAGCGGACGATCGTATACGCGCCTGCTTCCGTATGCCCGGGAACTGGAAATGGAAAAATACGGCGGCCTTCTGATCGAAGTCGACGGCATTGCCTGGTACGATCTGGAAAAAAAAGAACGCCACATACTCAAACGGATGAAACCGGAGGAAATTTATTCGATCTTTCAATATTTGATGAATTTGAACTGCGAATCGATGGCATGTTTTGATGACGGCCTGTTCGACTACTTCCCGGAAAGCCTGCGAAGCGTCAAGGAGGAGATCCGTCAGCAGCAGCACCTGCCTATTGATTTTCCGTGGACAGCCGGTCCCTGGGGATGGCTTGCCGACATGCGCGACGGCTATCCGAACATAAAATACATACATTCTCCGCAGGAGATCACGATCCCGATCAACAAACTGCAGATCATGCAGGAGGAAGAGCCGCTCTTGAAGATCTACGAGGATCTCAAGGAAAAATACGGCTACGGATTCGAGATCTTCCGTACGACACCAAGACAGCTTGAGGCCCTTCCAAAAGGCTTCAACAAAGGAAAAACGCTACTCTACCTCATGAATCTGAACGGGTGGGGCAAGGACGAGGTCATTGCGTTCGGAGACGGGGAAAACGATGTATCCATGTTCGAAACCGTAACCCATTCATTCGCCATGGGAAACGCTAGGGAATTTGTTCAGGAAAAAGCCTCGCAAGTCACTCTGTCCAATAAGGAAGACGGAATTGTCCGCGCCCTTGAGACGCTCGGACTTTAAAGAAAGGTTTTTATGGCGTATATCTTATTACTGATCGGAATGGCACTGCTCATCAAAGGCGCAGACCTCTTTGTCGACGGCAGCGCATCCATCGCTTACAAATTTCATATCCCGACATTTATCGTAGGACTCACGATCGTCGCGCTCGGCACCTCGCTGCCCGAACTGAGCGTATCCGTGACCGCCACACTATCCGGAAGCAACGAGCTTGCCTTATCCAACGTGATCGGGAGCAATATTTTCAATACACTGGTCGTTGTCGGATGTTCCGCGCTCATGCGTCCGTTCGTGATCGAACGCCGTATTGTCAAACGCGATCTGCTCTGGAACATCTTTATCACATTCGTGCTCCTTTTAGCCGTATTCAACCGCCAGCTCACATGGATCAACGGACTCGTATTTCTCGTGCTGCTCGCGTGCTATATCGCGACACTGATCAAAAGCACGAAACAGCACCAGACCAAACAGAACGGCAGCGAGGATGAAGAAAAGATCATGACCGTCCCGAAAAGCCTGGTCTTTATATGCATCGGCGTGGCCGGCATCATCTGCGGAGGAAATCTGGTCGTGGACAACGCGACATGGATCGCGCAGGCCTGGGGCATGTCCGAAACACTGGTCGGGCTCACGATCGTATCGGTCGGCACCTCGCTGCCAGAACTCGTTACGAGCATGGTGGCCGCAAAAAAAGGCGAGAGCGGGCTCTCGCTAGGAAACGCGATCGGAAGCAACATCATGAACATCGCCTTCATTTTAGGTATCGCTTCCCTTTCGCACCCGATCAGCGTGACCATGTTCAATCTGATCGACATCTGCATATTGTGCATGATCGCCCTTCTGCTCTACTTCATGACCATGCGCAGCGACAAAATGTCCCGCGCGCGCGGCGCCATGATGGTCATCCTGTACATTGTTTATGCCGCTTATATCATCTGTCGATGAAACAAAAGGACCTGCCAGCGCAGCAATGTCATTAAGTTAGATGGATCATCGAACTTAACGCATGATATCCTTGTTAAG
>ERZ778513.636-NODE-636-length-26499-cov-10.529383_pt1 | contig 26499 bp, 17 predicted proteins | sample MGYA00510345_ERZ778513 | MGnify/ENA primary metagenome ERZ778513 (study PRJEB29527, sample SAMN07138966) | mouse gut metagenome | material: feces | host: mouse | place: China:Nanjing | collected 2016-01-25 ... | reverse complement strand
TTCCATATCTCCACACTATGGAAAATCGGAGACGACTCCATTAACCATAATGGTGAATTCCTACAGTATGCGACACCACACGGGAAATTGCAGAAGCATCCGGCTACAGAAGCATCGCGGCGGTACGGCGGAGGGCTGTGATAAAGGCATCTACCTCATCACGCGTATTATACATGGCGAAAGAAGCCCGTACGACGCCCTCGACGCCGAGGCGATGCATAAGAGGCTGGGCACAGTGATGGCCTGTACGCACGGCTATGCCCTGCTTGTCGAGCAGCATGCCTACGTCATACGGATGGGAATCGCCTACGAGAAACGATATTATGGCATCCTTGCCCGGAGCATTACCGAATATACGCACTCCGGGTATCTCTTCTGTCATACGTCCGGTAGCGTACTCCAGAAGTTCGCGCTCATGAACCTCTATATTGCCGTATCCGACAGAGGAAACATAATCGATAGCGCGATGGAATGCGGCTATATCGATAAAGTCGGGGGTGCCGGCTTCAAATTTGAATGGAAGTTCTGCAAAAGTGGTATGCTCAAAACTGACATGGCCAATCATCTCACCACCACCCTGATAGGGAGGCATCTTCTCTAGAAGATTACGGCACCCGTAAAGTACACCCACACCGGTAGGCCCATACATCTTATGGGAGGAGAATACATAAAAGTCACATCCGATGGCCTGAACGTCGACAGGGCGATGACTTACGGCCTGCGCACCGTCAATAAGCACCGGTACTCCGTGACCGTGGGCTTCCCTTACAATCTCCTCAACCGGATTGATCGTACCGAGCACATTGCTCACATGAGTCACTGCCACAAGCGCGGTCTTTTCGTTAAACAACTTGCGATAAGCATCAAGGTCAAGCACTCCGCTGTCATCCATAGGGATTACGCGGAGTGTCACCCCGCGTCCAATCAGCTGCCACGGCACAATATCGGCATGATGCTCCATCACGCTGACTATTATCTCGGCCCCGTCGGGGATAAGCCGCCCGTAGGAAGAGGCCACAAGATTTATGGCCTCAGTAGTGCCTCTTGTAAATATAATTTCAGAGGTATGGGAGGCATTGATAAATCCGCGTACGCGCTCGCGCGCTTTCTCCTGAAGCAGAGTCATCTCCTGAGAAAGGGCATGGACTCCGCGGTGCACGTTGGCCTTGGTATGGTAATAGGCGTGCTCGATAGCCTCCACCACACATGAAGGTGTCTGCGAGGTAGCGGTATTGTCGAGATATATCAGCGGCTTGCCGTATACGGTGCGGTCAAGAGCCGGGAAGTCATTGCGAAATGAAGCAGTGTCCATAGGTAGTCGGGTGGATTATTGCTGTATATGGCAGTCGCCGCAGAAGGATGTGCGTCCGTGAAGGCGCATCTCGACCAGATGGCGCAGACGGTCGCGTAAGCCTTCGAGGCCTACGGTGTCAATTACATCGGCCATGAATGCCTGCATGAGCATGGTGCGTGCAGTCTTCTCCGAGATACCGCGCTGACGCATGTAGAACAGCGCGTCCTGGTCAAGCTGTCCGGTAGTGGCGCCGTGGCTACACTTCACATCGTCGCAATATATCAGCAGTTGTGGTTTGGTATGCATTCGCGCTCCGTCTGATGCCAGCAGGTTGCGGTTGCTCTGATAGGCTTCAGTCAGTATTGCACCGGGGTGTACGGTAATTCCTCCTTCAAAAGCGCCACGTGCATCATCGTCAAGTATATATTTGAACATCTGACGGCTATGGCAACGAGGAGCACGGTGGTTAACTGTCGAATCGTTGTCGATATGCTGCTTGGCCGACCCTATGGCCATACCTCCGAGGAATGTATCGCAATGTTCGCCGAGTATGTCGATAGTGTAGTCATTGCGTGTGGTGCCGTTGCTCAAAGTAGTGCCGTTCAGCACCAGATGCGAACCCTCCCGCTGGGTAGCATATGTCATGCTCCAGCGCGATGTCATAGCCGATGACTCCTCCATGTCGTACAGCTCAAGCGAGGCGTTGCGGCCAACACTTATTTCTACAACCTGCTGCGCGAAGTATGCCCGGTCGCAATCCTGTGTGTGGTCACAAACGAGAATCTGAGCGGAAGCGTCATCGTCGACAACCACAAGCACGCGGCGGAAAGCGGCAAGAGACACACTCGAACTGAATATGTTGACAAGCTGCAGCGGCTTCTCAAGGCGGACTCCGCGCGGCACATACACAACCACACCGTCCTGTACGAGAAGTGTGTTCAGCGCTACTCCGACATTGCCGGAGGGAGCGGTCTTGCCATAATATCGTTCAACAAGTTCCGGACAATCTGCCGCCACTTTCGCAAGAGAACCGAATATGACTCCCTGCGGCAGACGCTGGGCATTGCCTTCAGCCGGTATGAATGAATCGTTGAGCACGAATCCCATGACTGTAGACATCCGCGGCACCTCACACTTGAAGGTTGCGGCAACGTTGACCGGGATATGCACCCGCGAGATGTTTACGCCGAAGTCGGGCGCAAGCATATCCTCGATAGATGTCTTTTCATATCCTTCGGTACGCGTGGTGGGGAGCTTGGCCCCCTCCAGAGCCTCAAGTGCAGCGGGACGCAGCGCATTGATTGCCGGCGCCGAATGGGCGTCGATGTCAGCGGCGTTGTCGCGGTAGAGGCTTATATATTGGTCGATGCTGCTCATGAGGCAAAACGTTTTTTATTGTGCGTCAACTTCCTCTTTGAGCCAGTCGTAGCCACGCTCTTCCAATTCAAGGGCCAGTTCGGGGCCACCTGTGCGGATTATGCGCCCTTTGTAGAGAACATGGACAAAATCGGGCTTAATATAGTCGAGCAGACGCTGATAATGTGTAATCACGATAGTGGCGTTGCGGTCGGTCTTCAGAGTGTTCACACCACCGGCCACTATGCGCAGCGCATCGATGTCGAGACCGGAGTCGGTCTCGTCAAGTATGGCGAGACGAGGCTCGAGCATGGCCATCTGAAATATCTCGTTGCGCTTCTTCTCTCCTCCGGAGAATCCCTCGTTGACCGAGCGCGAGGCCAACTTGTTGTCAAGCTCCACAATGGCACGCTTCTGTCGCATAAGTTTCAGGAAGTCGCTCGCAGAGAGAGCCGGTTCGTTGAAATATTTGCGTTTCTCGTTGACAGCAGCACGCATGAAGTTGACCATCGTCACTCCGGGAATCTCAACCGGATACTGGAACGAAAGGAACAACCCTTCGTGACTGCGGTCCTCGGCCGAAAGGTCGAGCAGCTGTTTGCCGTGAAAGTCTACAGAGCCGCCTGTGACTTCATAACCCGGAGCACCGGCGAGCACCATCGACAGAGTCGACTTGCCCGAGCCGTTAGGGCCCATGATGGCATGTACCTCACCGGGGCGAACCTGCAGGTTGATTCCCTTTAATATCTCCTTGCCGTCGATGGAGGCGTGGAGGTCTTTGATATCGAGAAGTAATTCTTCCATTGATATGATGTATTTTCTATTTCTGTTATTCAAATGTCCGGCGGCATGAATTACGGCCATGGACAACGGTGTCGGGCCTCGACTTAACCGAGGCGTCAGCCTACACTTCCTTCAAGCGAAATCTGAAGAAGTTTCTGCGCCTCAACGGCAAACTCCATAGGGAGCTTGTTCATAACCTCCTTGGCATAGCCGTTGACAATAAGCCCGATGGCTTCCTCTGTGGGTATGCCTCGTTGATTGCAGTAAAACACCTGGTCTTCGCTGATTTTCGATGTTGTAGCTTCATGCTCCACCACTGCGGTATCGTTGAGCACATCAATGTAAGGAAATGTGTGTGCGCCGCAGTCGGGGCCGAGCAGAAGCGAATCGCACTGGGTGTAATTGCGGCATCCGTCGGCGTCGGGAGCTACCTTTACCAGTCCACGGTAACTGTTCTGACTATGTCCGGCCGAGATACCTTTACTGACTATGGTAGAGCGGGTATTGCGCCCGAGATGAATCATTTTTGTACCGGTGTCGGCCTGCTGACGGTTGCGTGTTACCGCCACAGAGTAGAACTCTCCTACACTGCCCTCTCCCTTTAGGATACAGCCCGGATATTTCCATGTGATGGCCGAGCCGGTCTCGACCTGCGTCCACGACAGTTTCGAGTAGTCGCCGCGGCAAAGACCTCGTTTTGTCACAAAATTGTATACGCCTCCGCGGCCATCCTTGTCGCCGGCATACCAGTTCTGCACTGTAGAATATTTGACTTCAGCCCTGTCCTCGACTATGATTTCCACGATTGCGGCATGGAGCTGATTTTCATCACGCATAGGAGCGGTACAGCCTTCGAGATAACTTACGTAGGAATCGTCGTCGGCCACTATCAGAGTGCGCTCAAACTGTCCGGTGCCGGCGGCATTTATGCGGAAATATGTCGACAGCTCCATAGGGCAGCGCACCCCCTTGGGTATATATACAAACGATCCGTCGGAGAATACCGCCGAATTAAGCGCCGCGAAGAAATTGTCGCGGTACGAGACTACCTTGCCGAGATAGCGCTTCACAAGATCGGGATAGTCGCGTACGGCCTCAGAGAATGAGCAGAAGATTATGCCGAGCCGGGCAAGTTTCTCCTTGTGGGTGGTCTTTACCGACACTGAATCCATCACCGCGTCTACAGCCATGCCCGAGAGCATCTTCTGTTCGGCCAGAGGTATTCCGAGTTTGTCGAAAGTGTCGAGCAATTCAGGGTCGACCTCATCAAGACTCTTGGGGCCTTCTTTCTTGCGTGGAGCGGCATAGTAGCTTATCGCCTGATAATCTATCGGTGGAATGTCGAGATGAGCCCATGTCGGCATATCAAGAGTAAGCCAATAGCGGTAGGCATTGAGACGGAACTCAAGCAGCCACTCCGGCTCCTGCTTCTTGGCCGATATAAGGCGTATCACCTCCTCGCTCAGGCCGCGCGGTATGACGTCGGTATCAATGTCGGATACAAAACCATATTTGTATTCGCCGGAGGTGACATCCTTTATTACGTCGTCATTCTCTGTATTCTGGTTATTGTTGTTATCAGAGCTCATATTTACAGTGACAGTTTTTAGTCCTTACTTCTGATATTTATAGTGTATAAACGCGACAGGCATGTCAATTGTTGCTTACGCCAGATAAGAGTATGCTATATCAAGTCGGGCATGGCCACGGATTCGGTACCAATGACTATGCCAAACATCTTCGGAGCAATCTTCATGACCCACGGAAGCATGTCGCCATCCATCAGTGTAGAGGTAGTGAATATACTGCTGCCCGGAGATGCCAGATACAACAGATTGAGCAGAATACTCAGTACAAGCAGCCACTTGAACATAGCAAAGACGCCTCCGAGCAGATGGTCGAGCCATCCGAACATGAGCGCATGGGTAAGCCTGTGGAGCATCGATGCCACGACACTTACGGTAAGCCATACGAGTATAAAAAGCAACACATTGCCTACAATAGCTGCCGAAGTAGCCGATTCAAAAGTGCCAGGCAACATCTCGGCAAGCATGGCTCCTGCCTGCGAACCGAATATGCGGCATGCGACAAGCCCCAGCACGATACCTCCGAGCGAAGCCACCTGCCGTATCAGGCCTTTCCACACTCCATAGGCTATCGAGCCGAAAAGCACACATGTCAATATGATGTCTATTGCACTCACCGATAATTGATGCGCGTATACTGCGACACACTAAAATACCCGCAAAATTAGCAAATCCCCGCGACTTGGCCAATACCACAGCCCAAAGGGTGCGATAAGTAAGTTTTATTTTATCGTAGCAAATGACTGAACAAAGTGCATTCCCGAAATCATCTGTCTGAGACTTCGGGAATGCACTTCATTATCTTTCGGGCATCAGGAGTTGTATCGCCAATCATACTTATTTGCACACACAACTCTTACCGGATATGTAGCAATCATTTAGGCACAACCACATTGGCATCAGCGCCGACTACCGTGCGGACAAAACATCCCTGCGGTTCTACTATTCCACTACCATATGACGTTTGGGGCATAGCGTCATTTCCATATCCTTGAAATCCCATAGTAAAATAATTCAAATCAAATGCCGAAGATTTATTATAGTCTCCTTTAATATCAAATACATAGTCGCGACACCAATATACCGCACCATAGCGCCTATATAAATCATAAAAAAGAGGCCTATCCTTCAGCGCAGCAGCCTGAGCGGAATTAAATCCATAATATTCAGTTCTACCGGCATAACGAAGAGTTCCCGGAGAATCATTATTATTCGCTATATGCCCGGATTTACGCCTACCCAAACCATGTTTTCCTATCGGAAAAAATATCTGGCGGCTGTTTTTCATATTATATACTATCACCCCACGCATACCTTTCTCTGAGTCACGACCATCGACATAATCGTAGCCATATGCATCCTTTACAGTAGTAGCGGTGCCGGTGGCACCATCGGCATACAGCACTCCATATGCGTCCTTTATGTCGGATTGAAGTTCTGACGAGGCAATAGCTAAATAATCAGCAATCTGTGCGATATGCATATCATCATTGGATATTTTCCATGAAGCATCCGGAATATTATTTGTGGGATGCCACCTAAGGGCACTCCAATCGGCTGAAGAACGTATCTGCTCCTCATCGTCGGAGATTTTCGCATCAGGTTTAATTACCCACAAGTCTTTGGAAGCTGTAGCTGACCATTGGGCCCCTTGGAACGGCTTATATCCCTCTCTGTCGTTATTGCTTGCCAGAATTGCCGTATAATTCTGTCCGCGGAAAAATGAACCTTCCTGGAGTGGCGATTTTGTAAGGATAGCTTTTTCGCCGTCAAAGCGGTAGACATTATATGAATACCATTTAGCACCTCCGTCGCGAATCGCAATGGGATCGTAACCGTTGCGACAGAATATGTCGTGCTCGCAGGTATAATTATGATAGCGCACCCTTACTATAGCACAACCTTCCGAGCCATTGAAATTGATAGTAAAATCAATAGGATGCTCCGAAGCACCTTCGATACGCCTCACATTAGTCTGAGGCACAGCGTCGCCACTACCTTTGGTGGTGGAACTTAACGATATTATATTGTCACCACCGGCCACAACCTCTGCGCTCCAAGAGCCGTCGGAATTAAATTCTTCAAATGCAGCATTCGGATTAAGGTGTATGTAGTCATTGTCGGTATAGAGTCGCATCAGCGTTACATTAAAAGGCTCGCGGCTGCCCTTACGGCGCCATACCCCCTTAGGATTTACAATACGACGCACCTGGATTACATCCACATACACAGGGTCAATATCACTTACAGGCACGTCGTTAGAAGCATAGACAACAGTAAATTTGATTTTTTCTTTTCGAGGATAGGCCGTATACGGATTATTACCTGTATAACCGGTTCCGGTAATAAGATTTTTCGCACGGGTATACAGAGGTATGGCAAATATACGCTCTACCGCCACACCATCTTCATTACGCTTAGATACCGACACTCTATAGTTGCCGTCATCAGCATCATAATAGGTTCCTTCCTTTACGTCGTAAGTGCGCCAGCCTCTATCATGGTCTACATAAAATGTTTTATTATCACTTGGCGAGGATCCGGTTACGTCAAACGTATTGGTACGTCGCATTGACAGAAAACTGTTCCAGGGCCCATCGACATTTACATCTCCGTGCCAATAGGCGAAATTGGCAGGAGTTATGGGATCTTTGTCCTTGTCAGGCAGGGGGAAGTCTTTAGAGCCGTCGCCCCATGGACGCCAGTAAGTCTCGCCGGACCCCTCAACTATCTCAGCACGCAACTTATAATTATCATTAAGTATTCCTGATATCTTCACCGTAAGGTTCATCGACTTATTGTAAAGATAACTGATATACTGCGGAGTAGTCACTTGTATGCCCGCCGGCTCATTATATTCTATATGCCAGTCGGCATCGTTGCCGTATCCTTTGAAGCACAAAGTAAGTTTATAATGGGTGTTGCGCAGAGCATTATAATCCTTATCGGTATCCTGCCCGAGCATAAAGCGGTACACGATATCGCCGGCAGTCGCATATGCGCTGTTGGAAGTACAGCGGTAGTAGCCTCTGACCTCCACATATGTGCCAAAAGGCTTTTCATCCTTCCAGCCGGAGCCTTCAACCGAAGCATCGGGATTCGGGAAATCCACCTTATAGTCGGGAATCTCCTCTTTTGTATCATTGTTTATGGCATCCTGTTTCTTCGACTTGCCTGTTCCCTGGCAATTCTCATAGAAAAACAGCGAATGTTCATAATCATGGGCATGATAGCGGTCGATAATAGCGGGGTCATTTCCATTGGTCTCCTCTTCCTTACCCTTGCCGAGATAAGGATGTGAGCCATTGCATACATGCAGATAGTCGGCAGGGCGTATGCCGGACACATCATCGGGAAGATCCTGCACAATTACAGTCTGTCCCTGCGCAAACAACACTTTGTCGCGCACTTTCTCATCACGACCGTTAAGTTCGCGACCTTCGTCATCAAGTCCGGGACGGTTGTTGAGGGCATCGCCCGGGCGCAGTGTGCACTCGCGGGGTATATCCTTTATCTGTATGCTTGTTATGAATACCTGCACGTTATTGTAAAGATCCGAACCATTGAAAGCCACCGTCACCTTAGAGGCCAGACGCTTCACCCAACTGTGGATGGCAGACGTACGGTCGGTAATCACCGACAGCTGGTCGACAGTGGCGTTGCGGTCGGGATCGTTGACGGTAAACACTCCGAACATCTCGTCGTTATCGCCTGTAGCAGCCCAATTGTCGGCATTGTTCCATGTACATTTGTACCCGAGCATCCCCTCACGTGTGGAAAACGGGTCGTAACCGTCCTTCGCAATGCCGGCAACGTCGAGATTGGCCACAGCATAAATATAATAGCGGCCCATAGGTATGGTAAGACTAAAAGTTACCTTACCGGTGGAGATATCGGACAGATCGGGTTTCTCATCGGGCAGGCGGTTGTCGTCAAGTTTGTGCGCTACATCCGACACTTTGATATCAAGCAAATTGATTGAGGGAGTACCGGCTGCCTCTCCATATACAGGATACTGCACCAGGCGATCGCCTTCAGGACTGTATACCATAAGCCAGAGGGTGTGTATGTCCTCAATGGCAGTACCCGATGTGCCGCCGGTACTGCGCGAATTCAGCACAACAGCGTCCGGCGCGTCAAAAGAGGCCGTCACGGGAATAGTGACGCAACCCTCGCCTATCCGGCCCACTCCATGGTCAAACTCATCCACACACGAACTGAGCCCCACCATACATAATATGATTGCCAGAATGGATGATATATGTCGCATAACATTTGTATTCATTTCTTACTTAATTGCCGGAAAACGGATTGGGGATTTCACCCGATAGTTCCACCTTGTCGCCGGTCTGTGTCAATGTGGTGTAATAAGTATCGTTCTCTATGCTGTAGTAATACACAGGTCGTGAAACTTCATTTACAGTAAACTGTATCACGCCTTTCCAGGCTTTTCTCATCACACGTGTCACCTCAGTAGTGCCGTCGGGAGCGCGGAAACTGAAATCAAGCGGATTATAATAGTAGAGCGTACGGCTGTCTGAAACGGTACTTATGCGTGTCCATTTCGATTTGACTTCCTTTCCATCCACAATATCAGTCAAAGTCACTGTAGAGGCCTCGCTGTAGGGATTCTTGATCTGCGTATAGTTGTCGGGCAGATAATATACATTTGCCGACACATCATTGTAGTAGAGAATTGTATTATCATCTGAGATGATGGCGCGTCCGGTACCGGGATCGACTGTATTGAAGGGATTCTCTATCTCATGATTCTTTGACTCGTCATAATACTTTCCGGTCTCCGGATCATAATATATGAGTCCATAGTCCCACTCGATAGGTACAAAGTGTCCCTTACCGTCGTCAATGCCAAAATCGGGATTCAAATCCACTTCACCGTAAGGCACTACCTGCACTACAGCCTCAAGGACTCTGTCGGCCGGTATGGCGGTAATATTGAAGCGATACCAGTGATTGCGTATTATCTTGTCGTAGTATCCGGCCACCTTCCCGTCGTTGAAACTGGCAAAAAACAGGCGTCCTCTTACGACCGAACCATTGTCACCCTTCAGAGCCACAACAAACGAATAGTGGTCGCCTGTCTCGTATTCGGGAAGATAGAATACAACTTTTCCGTCGCGTGCAGGAATGGAAATCACATCATTGTCAACCGAGGCGCCGAGCGGATTGAACGACACCGGGGACTGAGCCGGATTGTCAGGATCGAGAAACAATTTGCCGGTACGGTCGACCGTGTCGAAGTCGCGGGGCACATAATAGCCCCGGCTATTGCGTCCGTTGACCTTTCCGTCGGCTGTATCCGTACCGCCAACCTCGACTCCGGTAATTGCAAACACCTCCTCGCCGGGATTAAAATCCACGCCGAGACTTATCTCAATCTTTGCCATGGAGCGGAGCATATCGATGCCTCCGATATCGAGAGTGCCTTCATAGGCGGGAACAGTAACGGTCGACACGCCCCACATCGGTATGTAAGAATTTTGCATCGACTCGACGGTGAGACGCTCGAAAAACAATTTGGCCACACGCTCTACAGCCACATCAGCAGGCTCGGGAGCGGGAGGCAGCCCAGCAAGCTGCGGACAATTGGCAAATGCCATGAACTTGTAGGCGACACCCGGATTGAGAGCAGCCATATTGCCCTCATCATCGACAGCAAAGCGCACGCGTCCGCGAAAAGAGGAACCGCCATCGCTCTCAGCCACAATCTCAAAGGCAGAGGCCGAGCCGACATAGCTGTTGTCGGAGGCTTTATAAATCAGAATGCGGAGAGTACGCGGCGACACATAATTCTCAAGTTCATTGCCCTCTTCCTGCGGAGCGAATTGGTCCCATGTCTCCGACGAGGAGCGCGAGACCTTTATCTTAGGAAGGGTGAAGTTTATCTCAACTTCCTGCGACGACGGCTCATATCCGGCAGCATCACCGACAGGAGCGCAGCATGGCAGCAGGCCTATAGCCATAGCGATGACAGCAATGGCGCATACAGTCCGCAATATGTCGAGGCGTCTCAAAGAGCCAGTGAATGGATGTTGCATAATCAGTTAAGATCTGTATCGCTAATCACTACTTTCCAAGAATTGATATATATGCCATAGCGGGTATACCACGAGTCGTCGGAGTCGAGGAAAAAGGTCATATTATATTCGTCGACGCGGTCGAGATATTCCTGGTCGGACATATGGCGATTGTATTCGCCCTTTACCATAAGAAGATAGTCAATAAGCGGTTGCGACAACACTACCTTGTCGTCGCGAAGGTTATAGATAGTAAGCATGGGGCGGGTGCCGTGGAACAGACGCGACACCGACAGTTCGGTAATCAGAGCTGTAGGCACTACAGTCACGCCGTCGGGCGATGTCGTACCCGAGCGTTTCGACCACGGGCTGTAGGTAATTTCGCTGTCAGCAAGCCGCGAATTATCGTAGCCAAGCCAGCCATTGGCGTCGGTGACTGTAACAGTAAAATGGTCCGGATTGATAGGTTCGCCATTGAGATGCACCAGCACCACGCGGATTACATTGGTATCCTTGGTCAGATTCATTACAGCTACCTCACACTCTCCGTCGATAATGTCGGGAAACACCACATTATCGGCCATGGCATGGAAATGACGGTGAAGGTCGCGGTCGGAACTATGGGTGCCTTCACCGGCAGATACCGTGCGCTCCATGCGGCTGCACAGGTCGGCCTTGGTGACAGGTTCAGAGCCGTTGCCCACCGAGAATCCACGGGCATCGTCAATGGGTGATGTACCGCCGCACCATGCTATCATGTCGTAAGTGCCGGCCGGGAGATCTACGGTCATGGCATAGTCGCGGGCCTTGACACTCTCGCCCGATTCGGTACGCTGCCACACCAGACGGTCATCACTGTCGAATACATATAGAGTCACCTTGTCTACTTCATGGGAGAAAGCGTCGGCAAACTTGATATTCATGTCGTAAGTGAAACGCACCTTATAGGTTACGACGCACTCCGGCAGGTCTTCGTACAACGCATCGCATGAGCTTACGCCCACGGCTCCGATAAATGCAAGACAGGAGTAAATAATCTTAGTCAGAAATTTGCCATTCATGTAGAGATAGCTTCGATTGGTTTATGTGTCAGAACTGTGCAAACAACTCCGACATGATAAGGTGGAGAGAGAATCTTGCGGAGAAAGGAGATGGAGAGAGTCAGACGGCTGTCTGAGCGGAAGTATTGAAAAAACACATACGGCGGGGTACTCCACGGCAGTGGCGATGAAGCCCCGCCGTATGTATGAAATAAGGAAACCGACGTATCGGTCACGGTCACCGAAAGTTAATCAAGAGGCTTGAGCTCGGCAGACTGTGTCACAATCTTCCAGGGAAGGATGTTGATACGGGTCTTTATGAAGTTTTCTTTCGACTTCGACTGCACGATAATAGGCTCGTTCTTATTGCCTACACCATTGCCGATACCGGTTATCTGGGTAATATTGATGCGATATACGTGATTACGAACGATACCGTAGTCACCGGCCTTGAGAGAAGTATCCTCAGAACCTGCTGCCGGTGCAGTATAGTTATGCTCAACAGGGATATTGTAGTAGCAACGTCCCTCTTCAAACTTCTCGGTGAGGTCGCAATACTGATAGAGCGAGATATCAAGATCGTCGCGGAGAGTCTGAGACAAAATTCCTTCAAGAACTTTGTACGCACCCTCAGAAGATGATCCGGAAAGATATACAAGTTTAAAATGCTCTCCGAGCATATCACCCTTAAGGTCATCGGCAAGCTGCATGGTTACAAATCGGGCAGGCACAAGTTCATTGCCGCGTACGGCCTTACGGGGATGCTCAAGTTTGAATATCTTGGCATAATCGGCAGTCTCAAGATCCTCTGGATCACCCCATTCATCGACGTAGTCACCACTCTCATTCTGCTTCTGCTGAATCTTCTTGATGATGTTCTGAGGTTTAGCCCACTTGCTAATCATAGCGCCCTCAAGATAGAGCTTAACACCGTTGCCATCATCATATTTATAGAAGTCGGTATAAGCAGCAGCATCAGCAATCTTATAACGGCCGATAACGACAACAGAAGGAGTGGCAGCATTACGACGGGTAGGCAGATTGATTGTCACACTTGAGATAGTATGCTCCATGCAATACTGCGACTTGTTGAGGTAAACACCGTCGGCCATATCCTTACATGCTTCAAGAATCTCCTGATATGACTTATAATTAAGCGCCCAATCGTGATCTGTCTCAAATTTGCCGTCCTCATCATCACGCCACTTGTCGACATTCTCGGGGAAGTCGGAGGCTGACTGTTTCCAGTAAGAAGGAGTTGTAGCCCAGTATGAACGATGATTTGTAGGGGAATTCCACCAAACTTGACCTTGCGGAGAAAGGCCTTCCTTCAGGACATCATAGAACATATGATTGTTATTTTCATCAAGGAAGTTCTTGACAAGCCATGAAGTCTTTTCTTCGTTGTTTACGCCCCAGCCTTCAAGCTCAAATGTAAGTTTTATCGGATCGCCATTTTCATCTTCAATATCTAAAGCGCCATCCTTTACCGGAATTGTATTGTTACTTCCTGTATTGCCGGTAGCAGTAAGTGTGACTTTGGCAGCCATACGCTCGATGTATACATCGACCGGTTTTTCAGAGTCTTTCGCAGCCTGTTCTGTATCGTAGAGCTGATCAATGCTGATGCGAGTAGCCATCTCTCGTATATTATTCTCATCGAAATACACAGAGTTGGACATGATAAAGTTTTTATCATCAGAAAGGAATCCGTTACGTGCTACTGTACGAATTAAATCGGTAGTGGCAAAATTGGCGTCATCCCCTTTTAGTGCGGAAGTGGGGTTAGCTATACATACTACATAATAAGGCTTGCTCTCGCCGACCGACTGCACAACCTTAACAACTCTTGTGTACTTGTCAGTCATATCGTCATGAGAGCCTGATGTAGAACCGGCTTCAAGAGTCCATTCAGCAACAAGAGATCTCTGGCCCTCTCCAATAAGACGTCCCTGCTGATCATAGAAGAACAGGAAGAAATCCTTGATTGCACGCTCGGAAGCGTCACCGTAGTCAAAATCGTTGTCAGTAATGGCACGTCCACCGTAAGTGGAGGGGTCGCTGATAGCAATCTGCATATATGTAGCAGCACCATCGACCTCAACGATGCCATTGCCCTGATCGGGAGCGTCTACCTCGATAGTATCATCGGAGCAGGCGGTAAATCCTCCCATCGCAAGAATGGCAACAGCCATTGATAGATAATTGATAGGTTTCATTTAAAATATAATTTTGGGTTAATTACTTTACAGTTAATGTATCTTGTGCACTATTTAGCGGATTTGAAGTCTATGTATTCGAGTGCGGAGTCAGCTTCGGTGATTCCGGCGCTGCGAGCGCGCCTCATCAGAGGGGCAGCCTTCGCGATGTCGTCCTGCATAAGGAACAACACACCTCTGGCATAGTCGGCCTGAGGAGAATCGCCGGCCTTGGCGAGATAACGCGAAGCCGAAGTAAGGTCACCACGTTTCATGGCGGCATTTGCAGCATTGAGATGTGCGTCGGGAGCGTCGGGGAACATCGCGGCAGCTGTCTCAAACACCTTTATATATTCGTCGCTCTGCGGGTCAAAACTCTGAGCCACAAGATAGAGTTCGTTAAGACTGAGATGGTTAGGCCGTTCACGCAATATGCGCTTTATCTCGTCGATATCGGTATACCGGCGCACATTGTACTCAATGCGATAATCGGTATGGCGAAGCGCCGGATAGAAGTTGTTAAGCATAAAGCGATAGTCGGCAGGATATAGCTTTTTGATACGCGCCTCTTTTGCATCCGGCTCCATGTCAGAGTCGATAAGGGCAAGTATGGCATCCCGGTTGTCAAGATTTGACGAAAGCACAGAGCGTCTAAGTCCGGCCCAGTCCTCCGGCTCATAGTCGGTAAGCACCGTTTGGTCAGGGAAGTTGTAGAGCTTCATTATATGGGCCTTGAGAGCCGCAGTACGTCCGATAGCCAGGTCCCGGTTATGACTGTAGGGACTTTCAGGCGATGCGAAACCCTTGAGCCATACGTTGGTAACTGTAATGTCGCCATCGCCGCGGAGAGAATCGATAGTGGCCTGCACTTTTGCAAGCTCTACTGTATTGCGACGATATTCGGGATAGATTACAGTCTGGTCGACAGGGAAGTCAATAAAAGCTGAACCGGAAAGCTCAAAATGCTTTTCACGCTCGGCATCGGGCTGCACAAACACCCAACGGGGCTCATACTCGGCATAACGGCTTAAATCGGGGGTAGCGAATTCGGCAATCGGCTTATTGCAGCATGCAATATCAGTGCACCGTACGCGCAGAGAGGCGCCATTCATCCATGAGACATAAGGAACCGAGCGGTCGATAACCAAAGTGTCGGGGCGCTCTGAATCGCGCACGACAACGAGATCGCCGTCGGTACCGTGGCGCAACTGCTGATAATACCGTGTGCGTCCATATATGCCTACAGGCTGCAACGCAACTGTGTCAGTACCGTTGGTAATAAACGGTGTAAACAGCACTGCTTTCGAATGCGCGATATCCATGGAATGTAAATCAAGCGACAAAGCAACATTCATGGCGTCGCCCTGACGTGTCATTGAAGCATCGCATATGGCAACATCGGCCGGATTGACGGCATATGCCGACAGTACTGTAGCGATACAGAGCTGTAGAGAAAACAATTTCTTCATCATACGACCGGATTTAAAATAAGTATACGATATTTAGGGCGGCCTTTGTAGGGCCTACATAATTGTGTGGACGGTTATTGTCAATCTTGTTACCGCAATGTGTGCAAGGATATGACTCGTAGCGGGTATAAGTCCAACCAAATCCGATTTCAGCCTCAATATTCCAATGTCGGCCAAGTACCCATGCATATCCGTAAGCTATACCGGCGCCGACAAACCAGCCCTGAAAACGCTCGTTGGAAAGACGTGAGAAATCAGTACCGAGAAAATTTATACCATTGTTGATATTACCTATGTTGTATTGACCGCCAAGGAGATGTGCACCTATGAAATGTCCAGCAAATGGATCGCAGAACCAATAGCGTAATTCAGGCTGTACAACCCAATGTTTCCATTTATGAGTGTCTACAGTCCATGCATTGAAATCACAAGTCAAATCCACCGACCATTTTGGCGCAATAGTAGCCTCTGCCCCCACATTAATATTAAGAAATGCGTCGGATAGGATATTTGACTTCAATGCAATGCCTTGAGAGTATGCAGGTAGACCACATACCGCTATAATCAGAGGGCATAGTAACTTCCTAATAACCATATTACTTTATTACATATTATTACCATTCTTTATAAAGAGTCAGCCGCGCAGTTTTACCTACTGTGTTCTATTCTATATTGCTGCATCTCTTGATAAGAGATAAGTAAACTTTTGCAAAGTTATAGAGAAATATTGAAATTACTACTCAAAAAGGTGTTGAAAAAACAGCTAAAGTAATCGATTTGCACCATTTCATAAAATAAATTGTTTATTTTCGCAAAATGGGGGGGGGTAATTCATTGATTTATAACAGATTATAGTCTGTGGCAATTTTACACCAGTAGATTCTCATGATTTTTGAATGATTGAAGAATTTATTCTCATTTATTACTATGACTCAATCATGAAGAAAGATGGCTGTGTTCCCGAATGGAACACAGCCATCTTTCTTCATCATATGTGTGAGGATTATTCGGCAGTATTGTCGGTATCGGCGGTGTAGGGCTTACCCTTTAACCAGCGGTCGAGCCAGCGGAAGAATACACGCTGCCAGAGGATAGCGTTCTGTGGCTTGAGAATCCAGTGGTTTTCGTCGGGGAAGATAAGCATCTCGGCAGGTATTCCGCGGAGCTTGGCGGCATTGAATGCCATTTCGCCCTGCGACGACAGTATGCGATAGTCGTACTCACCGTGGGTAATGAGTATGGGAGTATCCCATTTGTCGACGAAACGGTGAGGCGACATCTCAAATGTGCGCTGTGCGGTGGGGTTGCTCTTGTTCCAATATGCTCCGTAGTCCGGGAAGTCTTTGGTGTCGGCAGGAGCATTCCATGCGCCGCCACCCATGTCCCAGTTGGCAAACCACATCTCTTCAGTCTCAAGATACTGTGCCTCCATATTGAAGATGCCGGCATGTGCGATAAGGCATGCGAAACGGTGGTCGTGGTTGCCGGCAAGCCAGTAAACCGAGAAACCTCCGTAGCTTGCTCCGGTGGCACCGATATGAGCTGCGTCAATCCATGGCTCAGTCTTTACATGGTCGACAGCCGAGAGGTAGTCGCGCATGTTCTGTCCGGGATAATCTCCGGAAATCTGCGCGTTCCATTCTGTGCCGAATCCCGGGAGGCCGCGGCGGTTGGGCGCAATCACCACATAGCCGTGAGCGGCCATAAGAGCAAGATTCCAGCGATAACTCCAGAACTGGCTCACGGCCTGCTGGGGCCCACCCTGGCAGTACAGAAGTCCGGGATATTTCTGTGTGGGATCAAAATTCTGAGGTTTTACAATCCAGGTAAGCATCTCCTTTCCGTCTGTGGTGGGTACCATGCGGCGCTCTACGGTAGGCATCGTCAGCTGAGCATAGATGTCATCGTTGACGGAGGAGATAGCCCGGGGTTCTTCGTCGGAAGCCGCATAATATAGTTCGTTGGGACGGAGCATGGAATGGCGCATGGTCACAAGTGCGGCATCACTTACAGGGGCCAGACCGTCGTAGTCAAATTCACCCTGGGCTACGACACTGATTGTTCCGTCAAGACCGATTGCAAATACCGGACGCACACCGTCGCGATATGCCAGGAAGAAAAGTCCGCGGCCGGAAGGCTGCCAGGAAATGGCATCGACAGTATAGTCCCATGCGGCTGTAAGGTCGCGCTTCTCGCCGGTAGACATATCCATCAGCATTATCCGGTTTTTATCGCTCTCATACCCGTCGTGCTCCATGCTGAGCCACGCAAGTTGAGTGCCGTCGGGAGAAAATGCGGGAGCTGTGTCGTAGCCGCCCATCCCTTCGGTAAGATTGGTCACACTCTTTGATGCAAGGTCGTAGAGATAGAGGTCGGAATTGGTAGAGAGTGCATACTCCACACCGGTTTTCTTGCGCGACACGTATACGAGTTTCTTGCTATCGGGCGACCAAGCAAACGACTCGATACCGCTGAATGGCTTCATCGGAGCTTCGTAAGGCTCGTCGGCCATTATGTCAGTAACATCGGTAACTTCGTTTCCGTCAAAAGCCCCGAGGAAAGGATGGGGAATCTCTGTCACCCATTCATCCCAGTGCTTGTACATAAGGTCATCAATGATTCGACCTGTGGCCTTGGGTAGATCGGAATATACATCGGAGGCTTTACGTGAGTATTTCACGTTGCTTACCATCAATATATGTTTCTCGTCGGGAGAGATTACAAATCCGCTCACCCCTTTTTCGAGTTTGCTCACGCACTTGCGGCCACTGCCGTCGGCATTCATGACCCATACCTGCATGGCATCGCCATCGGGGTAGAGGAAAGCGATACGCTTGCCATTCTCAATCCATACGGCGTTACTCTCGGATTTGGGCGTACGTGTAATACGCTGAGTGTCGGTACCGTCGACATTCATTACATAGAGATCATTGTTTGAGGCATTTTCCTCAACACTTTCATAACTTACTCCGAACAAGACCTTGGTTTTATCGGGCGACACTACAGGGCCCGACACACGTCCGAGCGCCTCAAGCGCCTCGATAGTGAAGATGCCGTCGGCGCTCTTGAAATCGGGTTTGTCAATCATCTTGCCATCCTCCGATGATGTGCCGGTACATGCGGCCGTGGTGGCAAGCAATGCTGCTGACATGATGATGTTTGAAAATTTTAAATTCATATGTTATTGATTTGCAGAATCGATTTCCTGCAAAATTAACGATAAATACCCGAATACGCAAAAAGAGATGTCGCCTATCCGGTGATAAACTGGCGACATCATAAGCAATACATTAATCATATGCAATATCAGAAACGCGGTGGACGTCCGCCGCCGGGACCTCTGCGAGGTCCGCCATGGCCGCCAGGCCCTACGGCTTCATTGAATCCGGAGGGGCGTTTACCTTTCCCGAATGTATTGAAACGATACGAGAATGACAACATGAAATAGCGTGTGAGCGAGTTGTAACTTGTATCGTCGATATAGCTCGCTGTTACGCTGCGGTTAAGCGATTTTTTGTTCTGTAGCAAATCATAGGCCTTTATCGATATGGTAGCGTTGCGCTCGCGCAAGAACTGATAGGAAATCTGGGCATTCCACATCCATTCGTCCGAATCGTAGCCTGCTGCATAGCCGCGGTTGGCAGTAAAACTAAGGTCGGTGCTCAATACCAAGCCGAAAGGCGCATACCATTGCCCGTTGAAACGGGCGCCATAGTTGGTAATGTCGTTGCTGTTTACGCTTTTGAGCGAATTGCGGGTAGTCTGGAGTCCATAGAACGGGCGAAGTTCGATATCCCAGACATCCGTACGGAACGCAAGCCCGAGTGACGGACGGAAATTGAATGCCCCGCTACGGTTGCGCTGACCGTTGTTGAACCCTATCGACTGGGTATAGCGTGAGAAGATATGTATGTTTGTCTGCCAGTGGCGATTGCGCAGAGGCATTGACATCATCGCAAAGAATCCGGCATTCCAATTACCATTAACATTGGCATATGTGGTCTGCTGACCGCCGGTCTGCTGGTTGAATGTGGTCTTGCTGACTATGGCGTTCTGCACGACCTGCGCGTCAGCCATAGCCATTATGGAGCGCTGTGCGTCGGCATTGAAGTCCTGGAAGCGGAGACGAACATTGTGGGAGAACGATGGGTCGAGATTGGGATTACCGACGACAATACGCAAAGGGTTGGACATGTCGGCCACGGGCTGCAACTGTGTCATTGATGGGGCAGAGGTACGGCCACGATAATCGAGTGTGATGCTGCGAGTCTTTGACAGTTTGTGACGGTAACGGAGGAACGGAGCTATGTTCCACACCAATCGCGAAATGTTTTTTTCGGTGTTGATAAGGTTGTCGCTCTTTGACATGGAGGGTGTAAGCCCGATTCCTACATTGAAATTAAAATCTTTGCTTATCTTTTTGAATCCAACCTGTATGCGCTGGTTGAAGAAGGTGTTGCGGAAACGGTTGGAAAGGTCGGGGTTCCATACCTCTTCAAGATAGTCAATCACAGGATCTGATCCATCGCCGGGATATGTGACAGGATGGTCATACACCATCTTGTCGGCATTGTTCCAACGATAGCTCATGCGATAGCTTATGTCGATGAAACGTCCCTTCTTCGCATCACCTATAGGCTCGGTCCATGTGGCGCGAAATCCTACAGTATTGCTCCACGTGTGATTGTCGGTATACTGGTCCTGCAGATCGTCGGGGTCTACGCCCGGGGTGAAGAACTTGTTCCATGAATAGGAGTAATCGTCCTCGCGCACATTAGACATTGAATACTCGGCCATAAGTGAGAACGAACGCCCGGGATGACTCTTGGACATGTGGTTGAACCACAACTCGGCACCGGCTTCATAGGAGTTTCCTTTTGAATCGCCGGTGTTTATACTGCGGTTGACAGGCGAACGCATTGCATCACCGGCGGATGTAAGAGAACTGTCGGCACTCAGCGAATGATTGAAATTGAATGAGAATCTCGGGCGCAGTTCCAGTGTGGTAAACGAATCGGGCTTCCACTCTATACGGAAGTCGCCACGCACGTTGTGTCCTTTGTCGCGCGATGTGCTCTGCGAATTGAGGTATGACGCCGAGTCGGGAAATATATACTGTCGTTCCTGACGCTTGCGTGTATCTTGATCCGTGTGGCTATACAATACATCTCCACCGGCACGGAATGTCTCGTCCTGGCGACCGACATTGAAATTGAATCCAAGCGACTGAGACGTATTCACGCCGTTGTTTCCTCCAAAACGACGAAAACGGCTACCGTTGCTGTCGGTAAATCCAAGCTGGTTTATATTGTTGAAATTGCCCAGAAATGTTATCTGATTTCCGTTCCAGAAGCGATTTACATTAAAATCGCCTGCATAGCGGCTATCGGTGCCCGCTCCGGCATTGGCCACGCCAAACCAGCCATTTTTCATACCTGGCTTCACGGTAAGATTTATTACAGTTTCCTCCTCGCCGTCGTCGACACCAGTAAGGCGCGCGAGATCGCTCTTGCGGTCTACAACCTGGAGCTTATCAATCATAGTCGCAGGAAGATTTTTCGAGGCTACTTTTGGGTCATCGAAGAAAAATTCCTTGCCATCGACAAGTATTTTTGTGACTTCCTTGCCATGTGCGGTAATCTTTCCATCAGAATCAACTTCTACACCGGGGAGCTTTTTCAGTAATTCCTCCATAGCGGCACCAGGCTGAGTCTTGTAGGAGCCTGCATTGTACTCAACGGTATCCTCTTTCACTACAATTTCTGTCTTAACCGCAGTCACAACAGTCTCCTTAAGCATAATCGAAGATTCCTTAAGCACAATTGGCTTAAGACGTACATTTGATGACGCCACATTGACATCTGTATTTGAAGGATCATATCCTATATATGAAGTCTGTACGATATAGTTGCCGCGATTTATTCCTGAGAGACTGAATCGTCCGTCGATATTTGTTGTTCCACCTTTAACAAAAGAGCTGTCTTTTACTGACAGAAGCCTTACTGTAGCTTCAATCATCGGTTCTCCTATTGAATCGGTAACAGTGCCGCTTACGGTATAAGCCTTTGCACCGGCAACAGTAAAAATAAGTAATGCGAAAGCCATCAACGGCTTACGTAAGAATTTCAGCATAACGCGTAGTGATATTTTATGAGGACAATCTTTTTTTGGAAAATTAGTACGCTTTGTTGGAGTATTTATACAAAAAAAGGTTTAACCATGAATGAAATTTTTTATTGTGTTTAACATTTGGCGTTGTACTCATGTTCCCAATATTATCGAATGGGCAATATGTCATTTTTTTTGCAAAAACGCATTCCACCAGTAAAACTCTATAATTCAAAACATTACATCTATCACACACAAATTAAGCAGCCTCGGCTTGAATTTTTTCAAAAAAAAGTCGCTCAAAAATTTGAAAGTTATATAAAAGAGCCGTAACTTTGCATCGCTTTAACGGAGAACACAGGGCGCTTAGCTCAGCTGGTTCAGAGCATCTGCCTTACAAGCAGAGGGTCGGGGGTTCGAATCCCTCAGCGCCCACAGATGAGAAGTCATCTTAAAATCGAGTATTCTCAATGATTAAGTTCGGAATTTCCGAATTTTCCCTAACGGGCGCTTAGCTCAGCTGGTTCAGAGCATCTGCCTTACAAGCAGAGGGTCGGGGGTTCGAATCCCTCAGCGCCCACAGATGAGAAGTCATCTTAAAATCGAGTATTCTCAATGATTAAGTTCGGAATTTCCGAATTTTCCCTAACGGGCGCTTAGCTCAGCTGGTTCAGAGCATCTGCCTTACAAGCAGAGGGTCGGGGGTTCGAATCCCTCAGCGCCCACAAAAAAAAGTCCTGACTTTTAGTCAGGACTTTTTTTATTTAACGAGGCTCGATGCGCGGAGCTGTATCTGTTGGCATGATGCTTTGAACAGCCGCCTCCATGGCATCTTCCGACATAAAACCGATATTACGGTCAATCTCACCTTTTTTGTTTACGAACAGCAATGTAGGCACGGCCTCCACACCATACTGCTTGGCAAGTTGCGGAGCCTTGTCAATGTCCACATATATAAACTGTACCTTCCCATGGTATTTCTTAGCCAGTTTATCGAAGATGGGGTGCATCTGTCGACACGGACCACACCATGAAGCAGAGAAATCTACGACAATTGGCATAGGCTGAGGCTCACCAAACTCAAGGATATCATTCGGGCCGAGCTCAATAGGCTTGGGAACTGCATTGGCGATTTCCTCCTCGGTTTTCTCAACAGCATTTGTATTTTCGGCTTCACCATTCTGTGCGCTCCGACTACCACATCCAATCATAGCAGACGAAAGCAATACGGCACATACTAATAACTTGATTGTTTTCATTCTTATATATTACTGATTTATCGACATACACAGTCCACATAAAATTCCGGCGTGCACTGTGTATGCCAGACTAATAAAACTTCCAAAAGATAATAAAGGCAGAAAGTTTCCATTATATCAGAAAACATTCTGCCTTATATTTTAGTTCGAATAGGAAACACCTAATCGTCATTCCGGATTAATGCCGGAATCTAAACGCATTAGAGAGCAGCGGCAAGAGCTCCGTTAGTCTTACGCACAGCCTCGGCGCTCTTCTTGAAGAGAGCCTTCTCTTCTTCATTGAGAGAGAGTTCTACAATCTTTTCGATACCGTTGCGGCCGAGAAGACAGGGAACACCGATACAGATGTCGCTTTCTCCATATTCGCCTTCAACGAGAGCAGAGCAGGGAATCACACGCTTTTCATCGTGGAGTACGGCACGCACGAGTTCGGCTGCTGCTGCGCCGGGAGCCATCCATGCCGATGTACCGAGAAGTGAGGTCAGAGTTGCACCGCCCACCATTGTGTCGGCAGCAACTTTTTCGAGCTGCTCCTTGGGGAGGAATTCTGTAGCAGGAACACCACGATAAGCAGCGTAGCGCACCAGAGGAATCATTGTTGTATCGCCATGACCACCAATAACCATGCCCTCGATTTCGTTAGGATTAGCGTTTAATGCAAGGCTAAGGAAATATTTGAAGCGAGAGCTGTCGAGGGCACCACCCATACCGATAATGCGATTCTTGGGCAGACCGGATGTCTTGTGGATAAGGTATGTCAGTGTGTCCATAGGATTGGCAACACAAATGATTATGGGGTTCTTGCTGTACTTGAGCACATTTTCCATAACCGACTTAACGATACCGGCATTTACTCCGATAAGTTCCTCGCGGGTCATACCGGGCTTGCGGGGAATACCAGAAGTAATAACAACGATATCGCTGTCTTTTGTCTTTTCATAGTCATTGGTCACACCGGTCATGTGAGTGTTGACATGAAGCAGATTGGCTGTCTGCATGATATCCATGGCCTTTCCCTCAGAGAGACCTTCCTTGATATCGATAAGTACTACTTCGTCGGCTACATTACGTGTAACCAATACATTTGCACAGGTGGCACCTACATTACCGGCACCTACTACAGTTACCTTTGACATAATTGAATTTTGATTGGGTTTATTATTGTTTATATGCTTGTTTCTATTGCAATGACAGAATGCATCACGCCATTTCCGACATGAGCATCACAAAATTAATCAATAATTTTATAGACATGAAAAATTTAAAGAAATTTTTCTTTAATGAACTCCCTTTAATCGAAAAAAATTACAGATATATCATTTATATCCGCCGATAAAAATGCCTGATGAAGAATGACGATAAAACTACATCTCAAAGTTCCCGGCACCCTCTCTGACAATTACCGGATTGGAACTATCAGTAAGATCGACTACTGTAGATGATACAGTGCGACCTTCACCTCCATCAATAACAAATGATGCCTCTGATTCATATCTGCGTGCTATCATTTCCGGATTTACGATTTCGTGCATAAAATCTACATCAGTCTCACTCAGCGCCGAGGCTGATAGCAGCGGATTACCAAGCACATGAGCAAGACACCGAGCTATATCGTTATTCGGAATACGTACTCCAACCACCTTACGTCCCTTGAATATCTTAGGCAATGTAGTGGCGGCAGGCAATATGAATGTGTATGGACCAGGCAAACACGACTTCAGAATACGATAAGCCCTATTGTCAATCCTTACATACTCGGCAGCCTGCGATATATCATTACATATAATCGACAGATTAACCTTTTGCGGATTAATATTCTTCAGACGACAGATTCTCTCGATAGCACGCGCATTAAGAGCATCGCAACCTATTGCGTAAAGCGTATCTGTCGGATATACTATCAACTGCCCATCTTTCAAAGCCTTTGTTGCAACCTCAATATAGCGTTCGTTGATACTGGTTTCATATGTCCTTAGAATCGTTGTCATGGTATATACAATTTACTTAAGTAAGTCATCAAAATTATTCTATATTCCAGCGACAGTATTTTCGCTTGATTTTCCCACAACGAGGGATGAGTGTGTCGAGCTGCCTAACCGACGAAGAAGCCGAAAAGTAACGGAAAAGACTCCTCTTGAAGTATAAAGAATTAAGCGATTTCATATACATAACAACTTTTATGACTTACCCATCATTAAAATGGTTTGCGATACTTGTCTGGATCTGCGTCCTCAAGCACTGAGAGATATGAAGCATAGCGCGAACGGGCTATGATATTGTCCTCAAGCGCCTGCAGCACTGCACAACCAGGTTCATGTGTATGCGTACAATTGCCGTAACGGCATCCGGATGAAACTCTGAAAATCTCCGGGAAATAATGGGCCACCTCATTTCGTTTAAAATCAATCGTACCGAATCCCTTTACACCCGGAGTGTCAATCACCCAACCTCCAACCGGAAGTGGGTAGGCCTCTGAAAATGTAGTTGTATGCTGTCCGGTATCATGTTGCTGGGATATCTCAGCAGTACGTACAGACACCCCAGGAATCAAATCATTGATTATTGTAGACTTGCCTACTCCTGAATTACCGGCAAGAAGATTAATAACTCCAGCCATACTTCGGGTCATATCTTCAATCCCGGTTCCGTCCTTAGCACATGCAATAATGGTATCATAGCCAATCGAAGAATATAGGTAATCGACCGCATCGAGTAGCTCGCGTCCATCATTGTCCTGAAGCAAGTCAGTCTTATTGAACACAATGGTAACAGGCACATTATATGCCTCTGCCGAAGCAAGAAAACGGTCAATAAATGTTGTTGAAGTCACTGGATGATCAATCGTCACAACCAAATATGCCCTATCGATATTTGATGCCAGAATATGTGATTCCTTGGAGAGATTGCTCGCCCTACGGATAATATAATTTTTTCTTGGATAAATCGACGTTATGAACCCTGTCCCATCGTCATTGACAACAACACACACCCTATCGCCGACAGCTACAGGATTAGTGGTGCGTATGCCCTTAATTCTGAAATTGCCTTTAATCTTAGCCGGAATCTCTCGTCTATCATCAGTATAAACTACATACCAGCTACCTGTATTCTTTATTACTAAACCATCCATTGAATATGTTTAATTGACAAAGATACACAAAATTTTTAGTTTCTCCATTCATTAATAAAAGTCCGCCTCGGGAATTGTTCATAGAAAAAGAGTCATACAAAAGAGTTCATGCGTCTAAATAAGGTCTGAACACATGCGATGAGACAATAGCGAGCGTATATATATAAGGGAACGTCATAGGATGAGAGCGGGGTATACAAAAAAAGACAGAGCCCGATGATTGTGTATCATCAGGCTC
>ERZ778513.627-NODE-627-length-26635-cov-8.959782_pt1 | contig 26635 bp, 26 predicted proteins | sample MGYA00510345_ERZ778513 | MGnify/ENA primary metagenome ERZ778513 (study PRJEB29527, sample SAMN07138966) | mouse gut metagenome | material: feces | host: mouse | place: China:Nanjing | collected 2016-01-25 ... | reverse complement strand
TTTATTTTGCCGTTTTCATTTGTTTCATTATTTTCATCACAAATTGTTCCCAAAATTATTGACATTTGTTCTAATATTATTATGATTTTTATGAAAGACGAGAGGGAATATGAATGAAAAGCGAAAGAATGATACGGCAGCTCTGCAATGAATATGACGAGTGCAGCGCATTGAATTCGCTTCGGGGGTGGAAGCGGCTCATCCATGAGCTCGACCTGTTTGACAAGGACTGCCGGAAATACCGGAGAGAGGAAACCGGTCTGTACGAGGCTTCGGCTTTTCAATACAAGTTTGTGATCGCTCCGGAAGCGGTCATCTATTTTGAATGTCCGGATGAAGACCATACGCTTGGACAGCGTATCGAGGAGGCGGAAAAGCGGTTCGTGCTCGGCACCGATCAAAAAGCGATGGACCGGGAATCGCAGCAGATCTGGCATGATCTGCGCTGCCGGCTGATGCGGACCGTGCGCCATTATGACCGGTGCCAAAAGCGAAGCGTGAAAAGCCTGCTGGGGCATTATGAAAAGATCCACGATCTGAAAGAAGCGGAAATCCAGGAAATGTTGAAGAAAAATCAAAGGGAAAGGTATCATATATGATCGAACAAAAAGGATATATGGATCCGGAAAATAAATGGGAATATCATTTCGAGATCCTGAAGCATCAGTATGGGGAAAAGGCGAATGAGGTCGCTATGGCGCAATGGAGCGAGCTGATCGAAGAGATCCGCATGTTCATGGATGATCAGCAGCCGGATGTGCTGTACTCTTTTTCTTCATGCGACGGCATCATTGCCGGAAAAGGAAAACACAGTTTTACGATCGATTTTTATCCGCCTGCGTCCACGTTCAGCGCGCGGATCCTGCGGCTGAGAAACCAGATCGTGCTGGCGATGTCGACGACCGAATGCGGAACGAATTTGTACAATCTGCTGGATTCGCTTTATATTATAGTGCTGTATGCCTTATATGACGATGAGAGCGGCCCGAAGCTGATGGCATGGCAGAGCGAATACGAGCAGATCATGACGTCGAGGCTGGGCAATCAGGAAGCGGACGATATGAAGCGCAAAGTGCTAGAGGAGATCCTCATTTAAGAGATGCGGGAAGCATCTCTTTTTGTGTTATAATTAATTTTAACAATCAGGAATAGGAAGAAGGAATAGTATGCTGTCAAAACAACATCTTGAGGCGCTGCTGACCCGATGCATGCGCTCCAATGCCGACTTTGCCGAGATCTTCGAAGAGGAAGGTTCGAGCGAAGCCATTACGATGCTCAACAATAAAGTGGAAGATGTCAGCCGGGCCCTTCGGGGCGGGATCGGGATCCGGCTGTATGAAGGAACACGGTCCGTATACGGGTATTCGAACGAAACCGATGACATTTCGCTGGAAAAAATGATCGATGATCTGCGCGCCTCCTTAGGAAAGAAGGAGGAAGGAAAACAGGTTGTCCTGCGCGAGGAATCCTATGAGAATATCAATCCGGTCCGTATCGATCCGATCGAAGCGCCGCTGAAGGACAAGGTGGATCTTCTGCTTCGTGCCGGCACGGCGGCTTTTGAAGAAAGCGCGCAGGTCGAAAAGGTGTCGGCTGCGCTCAGTTCCGTAAAACAGAAGGTGCAGATTTCCAATTCGAACGGGAAGCTGGTGCAGGATGTGCGTGTGCGTACGCGCATGTCGTGCTCTGCCTATGCTTCGGACGGTCAGGATCTGCAGACAGGAACGGCTTCTCCTGGAGCGAGCATGGGACTTGAATTTTATGAAACGACGACGCCGGAGCAGATCGGCCGGGAAGCGGTTCGTGTGGCGCTCGTGCTGACACAGGCAAAACCGTGTCCTTCCGGACGCATGCCGGTCATTATCGACAATGGATTTGGCGGTGTCATTTTCCATGAAGCGTGCGGACATTCCCTGGAGGCGACGGCGGTGGCCAAAAACCAGTCTGTATTTGCGGGCAAGCTTGGCGAGCAGATCGCTTCGTCCAAGGTGACGGCTGTGGATGACGGCACGATCCCGAACGCATGGGGATCGCAGACCGTGGATGATGAAGGAAACCTGCAGCAGCGTCGTGTGCTGATCAGGGACGGCGTGCTGCAGATGTATATGGTCGATACGCTGAACGGACGTCGTATGAATACGGCTTCGACCGGATCGGGACGCCGGCAGTCGTACAAATTCGAGCCGACCTCGCGGATGAGCAATACGTTCATCGAAGCGGGAACGGATACGTTCGAGGATATGCTTGCGGGGATCGAAAAAGGACTGTACGCTAAAAAGATGGGTGGCGGCAGTGTCAATCCGCAGACGGGCGAGTTCAATTTTGCGGTCCAGGAAGGCTATCTGATCGAAAACGGAAAGATCACCGATCCGGTCAAGGGAGCTTCTTTGATCGGTACCGGACAGGAGATCCTGATGAATATCGATATGGTGGGCGACAATCTTGATCGTGCCCAGGGAATGTGCGGTTCGGTCAGCGGTTCGATCCCTACGGATGTGGGGCAGCCGCGCCTGCGCGTATCAAGCATTACAGTAGGAGGTACGGCAAATGAATAAGCAGAAATGGATCGATCGCGCGCTGCAGCTTGGTCTTGATGAGCTGGAAATTTACCAGACGCTCAGTACCGAAAAAGAATTTACATGGTTTGAAAAGACGATGGACACGTTTGTGACGAGCAAGGTGCTCAGCACGAATATCCGGGCCATCAAGGATGGGAACATCGCGTCGATCGCGATCGAAAACGTGGATGATGAAAAAATGGACGAGGTGCTCAAAGCTTTGCTGGAGCAGACAGAAATCGTGCAGAGCGAGGAAAATACGCGGCTGACCGAAAAACACGAGATCGTTCCGGTCGAAAAGACCCATCATTTTGATTTTCTGAGCGTGGAAGAGGTGGAAGAGCTTCTTGGCCTGATCGAGCAGAAGGCGCTTGCCTATGACGAGCGGATCGCGCAGGTTGCCTATCTGGGCTTCGAACAGGGGGAAGGCTCGCGCCAGATCACGAATTCGCTCGGGGTCGACCTGAAGGACGAGGACGCGGTTCAGTACGTGGCCTGCTCGGTCGCGGCGATGCAGGATGGCGAATTTAAAGATGCGACCAAGATCAAAGTGGTGTTCGATAAGGATGGCTTTGATGCGGATGAGTTCGTGAAGGAAGTGTGCGACGAGGCATTGTTCAAGCTTGGCGCGCGCTCGATCCCGTCGCGCACATGTCCGGTCATTTTCGAAAAGGATGCGATGACTTCGCTGTTCGCCGCTTTTGCGGGCATGTTCTCGGGAGAGTCGATTGCAAGAGGCATTTCGCCTTTGACAAAAGAAATAGGGAAAAAGGTTTTCTCCGGGCAGATCACGGTCGTGGATGATCCGCGCAGTGTCGAGGCGCTTTCGAATGCGGCGTTTGATGACGAGGGCTTCCCGACAAGCCGGAAAGTGATCGTGGATCACGGGGTGTTCGAACAGCCGCTGCATTCGGCCAAATCGGCTGCGAAGATGAATACGGTCAGCACAGGAAACGGTTTTGGCTCGGGAGTCAGCCCGATGAATATGTGGATCGTTCCGGGAGAGCGATCGCTGGAACAGATGATGGCGGATATGAAGGATGGGCTGGTCATTACGGATGTGACCGGGCTTCATGCCGGACTGCGGTTTACTTCGACGCAGTTTTCGCTGCAGGCGGGCGGATACTGGGTCAGGGATGGCAAAAAGAGCGAGCCGGTCACTTTGATTACGGTTGCCGGACGTTTTCTTGATCTGATGAATGATGTGCAGGAGATCGGCAACGATCTGGACTGGAGCTACAAGCAGATCGTGTGCCCGAGCATCTGGTTCAGGCAGTGTGCGGTGAGTGGAGAATAAAATATGGCAGCTTATGTGAATAAACCTTTAAAAAATGCGCTGATTGCTCTGAGAAAAGAGGAAAATCAGCAGACGATCAACGAGATGGCCCGGCTGCTTCGGGATACGAGCGTGCTGGCGCCGGCAGTCTGGGACAAAGAGCCCGAAAAAGACGAGAATGGACAGCTTGTGTTCGAGCCGAACACGCAGATCCAGCTCATGATCATCCAGGACGCGAACGGGAAATATTTCTTTCCGATGTTCACGAGCTATGACGAGCTGCGCAAGACGCAGCAGGACAATGTCCACGGGCTTGTGCTCAGCTTCGATCAGTTCATGTCGTTCGTGGAAATGGCGAAGGATCAGATCGAAGGGATCGTTCTGGATCCGTTTTCCGAAAATGTGCCGATCGATGTGGAATTTCTGGAAGGTGTGGCCAGAACGAAGAAGTCGGTCATCAAGGCGACCAAGCTCAAAAAGGGCGATAAGATCAATGTGCGGGAGCCGGTGAAAAAGGTCGAGGCGCTGATTGGTGCGCTCAATTCGGCGGCAAAGGAAATTCCGTCCATCCAGGCGCTGTATTTGAAGGAGCGTCTGGAAGGAGACGATGTGCACTGGCTTGTGATCGTGGATATGAATCCGCAGGATCCAAAGCTCTTCCAGCGTCTTGGCGAAGCGTGCCGGGGCAAGACAGACAATAAGGATATCGAGTTTATTTTCTCGTCGATGCAGGTTGCCCAGCAGATCATGGCTGATTCGATGCCGATCTACACCAAAGGCATTTAGTATTAATAAAAGCGATCTTTGAGAAGAAGGTCGTTTTTTTCTGGTATCACATTTCAGGCATTTTATATTCCGGATTTCTCTGTCGAAAACACGATCTGAAGATCTCATGCTTGAGGATGTCACCTGCACAAAAGGATCGATTAAATACTACATTCAATCTGCATATATTCTTGAAACCAAAGAGAAGATTGCACAGGAAATCAGGCCGTTCATAAAAATAAAGGATTCGTTCAAAAAGATCATCATCACCTCCAATACGCCAAAACCGTTTTACAACGAAGACGGGATTCTGATCATGAGCGTATATGATTTTCTTCTGAACCCTGACCAAAAAGATATTTTCGGTATCGTACCGGGAATATCTTTTTTACTGCTTTACGCATCCTGGAAGAAATTTTAGACGAAATATCCCGAAATTTCTTCCAGATCCGGTGATTCATAAAGGAAAAATAAGATGAAACGGTTTTTAATTAGTTGACACTAACCAGATATTAGAATAAACTAATAACTGTTAGAAATAACTAATTAAAAAAATCACAAGGAGGAATCATGATGCCACTTACATTAGCGGACGTAGGAAAAGCGTATACGATCGTGCGGATCACGGGCAAGGATGAAGTTCGTACGCATTTAAGAAATCTTGGATTTGTCGAAAACGGTATTGTCAGTATCGTATCGAGCATAAACGGCAATCTGATCGTGGAAGTGAAAGACTGCCGGATGGCAATGAACGAGTCGCTGGCAAGAAGGATCATGGTCTAAGGAAGGAGAACTTATGAAAACGTTGAATTTGTGTGTACCGAAAGATACGGTGACCGTTACGAAACTGACAGGAAACGGTGCCGTGAAAAGAAGGATCATGGACATGGGGATCACGAAAGGTGTAGAGATCTACGTTAGAAAAGTGGCTCCGTTAGGCGATCCGATGGAACTGACTGTGCGGGGCTATGAACTGAGCATCCGCAAGGCCGATGCGTCGATGATCGAAGTGGCATAGAAAGGGGAAGGATCATGAGTATAAATATTGCGCTGGCAGGAAATCCGAACTGCGGCAAAACGACATTGTTCAATGCTCTTACTGGCTCAAGACAGCGGGTAGGCAACTGGCCGGGCGTGACGGTCGAGAAAAAGGAAGGGGTCCTGAAAGGGCAGGCGGATGTCCTGATCCGGGATCTTCCGGGAATCTATTCCCTTTCTCCGTATTCTCTTGAGGAAGTGGTTTCGAGAAACTATCTGGTCAACGAACATCCGGAAGCGATCCTGAATATCGTTGACGGCACGAACATCGAGCGCAACCTCTATCTGACGACCCAGCTTCTCGAGCTTGGTATCCCGGTCGTGGCAGCTATCAACATGATGGATCTTGTCAAAGCTAATGGCGATGTGATCGATTGTAAAAAGCTGTCAAAAGAGCTTGGCTGCCCGGTCACAGAAATTTCGGCCCTGAAAAAGGACGGGATCGACGAGGCAATCAAGCTCGCTATTCAGGCTGCTGGCGGAAAAGAGCAGCAGAAGGTGTTCGATTCGTATTCGAAATATGTTCGTGATGCGCTTTCTGAAATCGAGCGGATCATAAAAGGGAAAGTGGATGACAGAGAAATCCTGTGGTATGCGGTGAAGCTTTTCGAACGCGATCTGCGGATCAGGGAAATGGTCGATCTGAGCGAAAAAGATAAGAAAAAAATAGAAGAATCGATCGAACGGGTCGAAAAGGAGCTGGATGATGATTCGGAATCGATCATTACTTCCCAGCGGTATGAGGCGATCGGAAAGATCGTGGCAGACTGTGTAAAAAAGAAGCCGGTGAAGGAAAAGCTGACCGTTTCCGATAAGATCGACAAGATCGTGACGAACCGGGTGCTGGCTCTGCCCATCTTCATTGTCATCATGTTTGGTGTGTATTCGATCGCGATGGGCAGCTGGCCGTTCTCGATCGGTACGATGGGAACCGACTGGGCCAATGATGTGCTGTTTGGCGAATGGGTGCCGAACGGGGTCGACGCGTTCCTGACCTCGCTGCATGTCGATCCGGTGCTTGGCAGCCTGATCCAGGACGGGATCGTGGCAGGTGTCGGGGCGACGCTTGGCTTCGTTCCGCAGATGCTTGTGCTCTTTTTCCTGCTCGCTCTGCTGGAGGACTGCGGATATATGGCGCGGGTCGCGTTCATCATGGACCGCATTTTCCGCCGGTTCGGTTTATCGGGAAAGAGCTTTATCCCGCTGCTTGTGGCGACAGGCTGCGGCGTGCCCGGGATCATGTCGAGCCGGACGATCGAACAGGACCGCGACCGGAAGATGACGATCATGACGACCGGCTTTATTCCGTGCGGGGCGAAGATGCCGATCATCGCGCTGTTTGCGGGCGCTGTGTTCGGAGGCGGTTCCCTGGTAGCGACCAGCGCTTTCATGATCGGGATCGCTGCTGTTATCATCACCGGTATCATCCTGAAAAAGTTCAAGGCGTTCGCGGGCGAACCGGCGCCGTTCGTGATCGAGCTGCCGCCTTATCATGTGCCTGGCCTTGGTAATGTGCTGCGCACGACATGGGAGCGGGGCTGGTCGTTCATCAAGCGTGCCGGCACGCTCATCCTTGCGTCTTCGATCGTTTTGTGGTTCCTGCAGAGTTTCGGTTTCGTGAATGGCGGTTTCGGCATGGTCGACGACAACAATTACTCGCTGCTTGCCGATCTGGGCCGCGCTCTGGCATGGATCTTCTATCCGCTTGGCTGGGTAGGCGATATGGCATGGAAAGCGACGGTTGCCACATTTACCGGACTGATTGCCAAAGAGGAAGTGGTCAATACGTTCGGGATCTTGTACAATGCGGGCGAAGTGGCGGAGGATGGCATGGAGATCTGGGGCCTTGTGGCTGCCGATTTCTCGGTCGTGGCGGCGTATTCGTTCATGATCTTCCAGCTGCTGTGCGCGCCTTGTTTTGCGGCAATGGGCGCGATCAAGCGGGAAATGAACAATACGAAATGGACGCTGTTCGCGATCGGCTATATGACTGCCTTTGCGTATGTGATCGCGCTGATCGTCTATCAGCTTGGGGGACTGCTGCTCGGGATCGTTCATTTCAATGTGTTCACGATCGTGGCGCTCGTGTTGCTTGGTGCTTTGATCTATCTGCTTTGCCGCAAAGGATATGAGCCGGATCGCGAGGCGATCATTGGTGTTGAATTAAACGGCGCAAAATAGGAAGATAGATGCAGAAAGGCGGTGGTTTTTATGAATCTGCCGACAATTGTGATCGGACTGATCATTCTGATCCTGTTTATATGGGCGGCCAGAAAGTCCTTCCGGTCGCGCTGTTCGGGAGACTGCTCGCATTGCGGCACTTCGTGCCATTCGGCAAAAAAGGGCGAAACGCCTCAATGGGTCGAACAATACAGAAAGGATCATCCGAAAAACAAGGAATAGGAATCGTTAAGAGATCGTGGTTTCACGGTCTCTCTTTTTTTTGTAAAAACAGAATCATATAACTGATTATTATAAAAACGATGTGAAATAAACAAATTTTAAGAAAAAAGTCCACTCTCCTCTTCCATTTACGTATATAAGAATGAGGGGTCTTAAGATCTCTCTGGAAAGAGGGACCTGTTGAAACACACTCATGTACGGAGATATACGAGAAATACGATCCGATGATCAAACAGCAGCTTTTTCATGTGCGAGGTTTTCCAGAAGAAAAACAACTGCAGGCAAAGTATGGAATCAATACAGGAAAAAAACAGAAAGAGGTGGAAAACGATGTGCAATTTAAGCGAAGGAATCTATGAACATGGATATCATGACGGATATAAAGAAGGATATAGAGAAGGATATGAAGAAGGATATAGAGAAGGACGCCAGGAAGTAATGATCGAGCAGGTCATATTTGTGATAGCTGCAGCAATGAAAAAGTTCAATATTACTATGGAAGATGCGTTCAAGATCTTTACTGAAAATCTTACACCTTCCGAAAAAGAAGAAGCTGCAAAACAAATGAAGCGCAAGCTCAATTAGAAACAACCCAGCAGACCGTTTCCAATATCTTTTCCGCACACAGGAATTTCGATCTGCCTGTCGCTAAATTATTTTTGAACGATGCAGAGAAAGAGGTTGCCAGAAAACTGATATCCTTTGTTCAAAAATACTTTTCAAATTTTATTTTCCAAAAAGCCCTCTTTCCTTTCAAACAAGAATCAAGAAAGGAGCGGATCAAATGATGATTTTGAACCCATACCGCAATGACAAGTAGAGAAATACAGACCCGCAATGCCTATGACACGCTTGCCAAAGAATTCATTCGCGACACGCGCGTCCTTGCCTATATGTTCAAGGACTGCGTGCCTGCCTTTTCCTCTTCTTCGATCGAAGAGATCAAAAGCGAAATTGATGCCTGTCACGGCATGATCGACCATGCAGGAGGCGAGATCCCTCTGGCATCCGGAGCCAGGATCATTCCCGATCTTCTGTTTGCCGCAAAGCAGCTGAAAGGCAACGTGGACTTTCAGAAAGACAAGCCGTCCTATAAGCTGGAAGCACGTATTGCTGCCTATGCGTCAGCGCTCCTCTGCCACCAGATCGATCCTCCGATCGATTACGACAGGATCCTTCCTGTCCTTTCGATCTGGATCACCAATTACTATGAACTGGAAGAGAGCTGCTTGCGGGCAAGCACGAACTATGAAACAATAAAAAAAAGAAACTGCACCAGAACAGAAAGATCGAACAATGACTTCATCAACTGGTGTCTGTTCGAGATCGGGAACAGGATCTATGAGGATGACCTGGATTCGGCACGCATCCTGCATTATCAGTTCAAATGCAGGGACGAAAAGGAAGCGGCGAAACAGCTGGCAAAGTACGGGATCAATACGAGAGAAGACAGAAAGAGGTGGAAAACGATGTGCAATCTAAGCGAAGGGATCTACGAACACGGACATCATGACGGAAAGATTGAAGGTAAGATCGAAGGTAAGATCGAAGGTAAGATCGAAGGCAAGATCGAAGGTAAGATCGAAGGCAAGATCGAACAGGCTATATCCACAATATTTGCCGCAATGAAAAAGCTCAATATATCTATGGATGATGCATTCGAGATCTTTACCGAAAATCTTGCACCTTCCGAAAAAGAAGAAGTCGCCAAGGAAATGAAGCGCAAGCTCAATTAGAAGCGAGGACGAAACGTGTGCAATCTAAGCGAAGGAATCTACGAACACGGACATCATGACGGAAAGATCGAAGGTAAGATCGAAGGCAAGACCGAACAGGCTGTATCCACAATATTTGCAGCAATGAAAAAGTTCAATATATCTATGGATGATGCATTCGAGATCTTTACCGAAAACCTTGCACCTTCCGAAAAAGAAGAAGTTGCCAAACAAATGAAACGCAAGCTTGATCTACATTAAGAGGATTCCCGGGACGAAACTTGGTTTTCGTCCTTTTATGTGCCCGGATCGCAAGGATGCAGATTTCGCTTATCCTGTTATGCTCTTCCAGGCAGATCGGATAATTAAAAGAAGATGCTTGCGGCATCTTCCTAGTCTTTTTGATCGAGATCGATGTAGGCGCCTTTCATAGGCGAAGCGGCAAACCGGCAGAACAGGCCCAGCACCCCGCTTTTGTATTTCAAAGGTTTTGGCTTCCAGAGCGTTCGGCGCTGCGCCAGGATCGCATCGATTTCTTCGGACGTCCTGCGGATCCCTTTTGTCCCGACGATCGCAAGGATGCGCCGGTCGATATCGAGCTCGATCAGATCGTCTTCTTCCACGAGCGCGATCGGTCCGCCAGCCTGCGCTTCCGGCGATACATGGCCGATGACCGGCCCGGTCGAGGCGCCGGAGAAACGGCCGTCCGTAATGAGGGCAATCGTTTTTCCCAGCTCCTGATCGGACGAGATGGCCTCGGACGTGTAGAACATTTCAGGCATCCCGCTGCCTTTTGGTCCTTCATAGCGGATGAATACCGCATCGCCTGGCTGCACTTTATGATGGAGGATCGCGTCGATACATTCTTCCTCGCTGTCAAACGGACGAGCGCGCAGCGTAGCCGAAAACATTTCTTTCGGACAGGCGGTGTGCTTGATGACGGCCCCTTCGGGTGCCAGATTGCCTTTGAGCACAGCAATCGACCCGTTCGTGCCGATGGCCTTTTCATAAGGCCGGATGATGTCTTCCGCCTTCAGGGACAGACTGTATTTTTTATTCGCTTCCTGCAGCCGGGCCTGGCAGCGCTGGTAGTAGCCGTCCTTTCGCAGCTGTTCGAGGTTTTCCTTCCATGTCTTTCCGGTCACGGTCATGCAGTCCAGGTGGAGCTGGTCTTTGATCTGTTCCATGACGGCAGGCACGCCGCCCGCGTAGCAGAAAAATTCGGCAGGCCATTTTCCTGCAGGCCGGATATCGAGCAGATAACGGGCGCTGCGGTGCAGACGGTCGAATGTGTCCTGGTCGATCTCGATCCCGAATTCATGGGCGATAGCGGACAGATGGAGCAGGGAGTTGGTGCTTCCGGAAATGGCCGCATGAACGAGGATGGCGTTCTCGAACGATTCGATCGTGATGATATCGGACGGACGCAGCTTTTCTCTGGCCAGTTCGACAGCACGCTGACCGGCCTGCGTGGCGTAATCGATCAGATCCGGACTGTCGGCCGGGAGCAGGGCGCTGCCTGGCAGGGCAAGGCCGAGCGCTTCGGCCATGATCTGCATCGTGGAGGCCGTGCCGATAAACGAACACGCGCCGCAGCCCGGGCAGGCATTGTGCTTGGCCCATTCGAACGTTTCTTTCGGGATCTCGCCCCGTTCGTACCGGGCCGAATACATGCCAAGCTGTTCGAGGGTGAGCAGGTCGGGTCCTGCGGCCATGACGCCGCCAGGAACGGCAAGTCCGGGAATGTTGACGCGGGCCATACCGATCAGGATGGCGGGCATGCCTTTGTCGCAGCTGGAAATGTAGACGCCGCCGTCAAACGGGGTGGCGCTGGCCTGGATCTCGATCAGATTGGCGATCATTTCGCGCGACGCCAGCGAGTAGTTGATGCCGTCGGTGCCCTGGCTTTCGCCATCGCACATATCGGTGGCAAAATAGCGGGCGCCTTTGCCGCCGGCCCTGGCGCATCCGAGCGCCGCTGCCTTTACGAGCTTGTCGAGGTGGACGCTTCCGGGATGCGAATCGCCAAATGTGCTTTGAATGTAGATCTGGGGCTTTTCGAGATCTTCGATGGTCCAGCCCGTCCCGATCCGGAGCGGGTCGAGCTCTGGCGCGATCTGACGCATCTGCTGCGAGATGAGGGAATTGTCTTTCATATCTTTTTCCTTTCTTCGATCAATGTCCTTTGGCGACCTTGGCCGGATACCATTTCTGGAACCAGGCCGTAAAGAGGCCCAGGAAGGCGGGCAGGATGGAGTTGATCAGTCCGGTATAGCTTCCTGCTTTTGTCTGCATCATAAAATATGTCCAGATGGGTGTCAATACATACAGGATGCCCCAGGCCAGGCTCAGGATCCGGTTCGTTTTCAGAAAGATGGGGTTGTCAAAGGCAGCCTCGCCCCCATAGTCGTTCATGGAATACCAGGCGCTCAGAGGGATCTTCAGAAGGGCCGATACGCTCCACATCGCACCGAAGGCGAAATAGGAGAGCGGGATGACGCAAAGGGGCGCGACCCCCGCAGCCATCGCAATACAGAGCAGGCTGACCACGCTGGCCGAAACGATGTCATAGATCGTTTTTCGTGTTCGGTAAAATACGAGCGGGAGCAGGCTGGTCGTTGCCAAGGTGAGCAGGCTGGCCGGAACAGGGGCCATGCCCGACGTGATCCAGAGGACGATCCATGGCGCGAGCATGACGATCATGTTCGTTTTCTTCTGGCCTGGGTCCGGGATTGTTTCCTGATCGCGGGTCCCGAAATAATGGTCCCAGTTCAGCAGGAGGTCGAAATCGCCTTCGACCGAATACCTGTGTTCCATGAGGGCCTGGGATCCTTCGATTTCGCCTGCCGCGATCGACTGCCAAACATCGTACGGAGTATGGATGATGGTCTGCGGTGTGCGGGCGCCTTGCTGGCTGACCTCGCTTCCTTTTTCGCCCAGGATGATCTGGTAGCGTTTGTTCAGATCGGTGTAGTGCATGTCCAATACGATATCGTGTCCTGGATAGGAGGACGGATCATAAAGGGCGGCCATCTGTTTCGTGAAGACCAGAGAGCTGTCTTCTTTTTGTCCGGTTTCGGACACGCCCCAGCTGGCGTCGGCCATCTGCTCGTACACGGCTCTTGGAAACAGGAGTTCCTCAAGCTTTTGTCTCGTAGCGTCCGATATTCCTTTCCGGATGTATTCCTGTCCTGCCTGCTGCACGGAATAAAGATACTGGCTGGTGCGTTTTGATAATTCGGGAATGCTGAACAGCTCTCCCTGGCCGCAGAACAGGGTGGTGTAGTTTCCTTTGCCGCAGATTCTGTCGAACTGGGCGAGGATGCTGTCGTAATTGGATTGGGCCGTATAAAAGCCGCATGTCGAGATCAGTACGGTTTTTTTATGGCTCATGTCGTAGCGCGAGGGGTGACTGCCTCCTTTTGCTCCTTTTGTCATGAAGGGCAGGTTGAGCGGAAGCTGACGGTCGATGAGGGTCTTGAGAGGGCCGGGCAGGCCGAAATAATACAGGGGGAAGGCCCAGATGGTCAGATCGGCCCGCAAAATCCTGTCGAGGATCTCGCTCATGTCGTCGGCAATGACGCATTTTCCGGGTGTCGTTTTCCAGCAGGAAAAGCATCCTTTGCATGGCTGGATGTTTTTCTGGCTCACATGGATGGTTTCGATGGCGGGCGGTGTGGCCGAGGCGGCCTGTATTCCTTCTGCAAAGGCGTTGGCGAGCTGGAGAGAATTGCTTCGTGTCCCTTTCGGACTGCCGTTGATGATGAGTATGTTCACTGGTTTTCCTCCTTCTGGATCTGTTCGATGCATTGCTGGCTCCAGCGGATATACAGCTGCATGTACTGTCTGCCGAAATCGAGGGTCATCTGCCAGCAGCGGGCTTCCTGTTCATTGCCGTCTGTATGGCGCAGGATGGACTGGCTGGCGTGCTCAAGGTTTTCGAGGGCGTGGCGATACTGGTCCTGGAGCGTTTTGAAGTAGGCTGTTTTCTGCTCATTGGACTGCTGGCCCATGAAGAACACTTTCATGAGGGTGGCGGAGCGTACGCTCATGTCAATGGCTGGAGACTGGAGCCATTGTTCGAGCTGCGCTTTTCCTTCTTTGGTGATGGTGCAGATGTTTTTGTCGGGCCTGCCGTTTTGTTCGATCGTCTGCCGCCGGATCCATCCGTTCTTTTCGAGCGTGCTGAGTTCGCGGTAGATCTGGCTGGTCTGGGCGTTCCAGAAATAATTGAGCGACTGTTTGAAAATATGATCGATTTCATAGCCGCTCATGCTGCCGTAGCGGAGCAGTCCGAGAATTCCGTATTTGAGCATGGGGATTTCCTCCTTGGATTTTCTATATTCTACAAGTGGAATATACTGCTTTGGCTGCGTTTTAGCAACGAAAAGGACAAAAATGCCAGATCACGGAACAAAAATGGTCCAAATGAAGGAAAAATTTTCGTCCAAATGAAGGAAAAATGTTGAGGTTCTTTTAATATTCCTTTAAATAAAGGAAAAACAGAGATCGAAAGGCAGATCGGAAACTTGTTGAATTATCAACAAGTCAGTGCTATACTTTCGACATGTTGAGTTATCAACAAATGAACGAGATAATGAAGGAAGAGGTGGCTTCTATGAGGTTCTTTCGCTGGATGTACTGCCGGACATTTCAGATCGTGCTGCGGATCGCTTTGCCGTTTCTGCCGTATCGTGTGCCTCGGATCGTGGATTCGTGTCAGGATCTGGATAATGTCCTTTTGTCGGAAAAGATCGGGTCGGTCCTGATCGTGACAGATGAGGGGGTGCGCAGGAACGGTCTGACCTGGCCTGTGGAAATGGTGCTTCGAAAATGCCATATTGCCTACGGGGTGTATGACAGGACCCGGCCGAATCCGACAGTGGACAATGTGGAAGAGGCGCTGGCGATGTATAAAAAGCTTGGCTGCGAAGGGATCATTGCGGTTGGCGGCGGTTCGTCTATGGATTGTGCCAAGGTGCTGGGAGCGCGGGTGGCGTATCCGAATAAAACGATTGGCCAGATGAAGGGGATTTTAAGAGTGCTTCGCCGCCTTCCTGTCCTGGTCGCGGTGCCGACGACGGCGGGGACGGGGAGCGAGGTGACGCTGGCTGCGGTGATCACGGAGCCGGAAAAGTGTCATAAATATGCGCTGATGAGCTTTCCTCTGATCCCGAAATATGCTGTACTGGATCCGGCGCTGACATATTCTTTGCCTCCTCATTTGACGGCGACGACAGGGATGGATGCGCTGACACATGCGGTGGAGGCGTATATTGGCCGTTCGACGACTCGGGAGACGAGGCGTCTTGCGCTCGATGCGGTAAGGCTGATCTTCGCGAATATCGAAACGGCCTATGCGGATGGAAGAAACGAGCGTGCGCGAAAAAATATGCTGCAGGCAGCTTATATGGCGGGCATCGCGTTTTCCAAGTCTTATGTGGGCTATATCCATGCGATCGCTCATTCGCTTGGGGGACAGTACGGGGTGCCGCATGGGCTGGCCAATGCGGTGACGATGCCTTATGTTCTGGAAGCGTACGGGGATTGTACGGATAAGAAGCTGTACCGGCTTGGTGTGGCGGCTGGCGTGTGTTCGGAAAGCGATGGATATGAAGCGGGGGCGAAAAAGTTCATTGCGGCTATCCGCGAACTGAACAGGAAGATGAATATTCCGGAACATATCGAAGAAATAAGGAGGGAGGATGTTCCGGTCATGGCTTTGCATGCTCAAAAGGAGGCCAATCCCCTTTATCCGGTCCCAAGGATCATGTGCCGAAAAGAGCTGGCTGGATTGTATTACGAGATCGCGGGAGGATACGATGAAGGATGAAAGGATGAGGGCGCTCCTTAAAGAACAGAGGGATCTTTTTAGGAGCGGGGCGACGTTGCCGGTTTCTTTTCGGATCCAGCAGCTGAAAAGGCTGTACGGGGCGATCAAGCGGCATGAGGAGGATATTCATGCGGCTTTGCGCGAAGATCTTGGAAAAGGAGCCTATGAAGGATTTATGTGCGAAACGGGCCTCGTTCTTTCGGAACTTTCCTATATGCTTCGACACATAAGAAAGTTTGCTGGGCAAAAAACGGTGCATACGCCGCTGGCGCAGTTTGCTTCGCATAGTTTTAAACTGCCGGTTCCTTATGGAAATGTGCTGATCATGAGTCCGTGGAACTACCCGTTTCTTTTGACGATGGATCCGCTGATCGATGCGCTGGCTGCAGGAAATACGGCGATCCTTAAGCCGAGCGCTTATTCTTTGGCGACGAGCAAAGTGATCGAAGAGATGATTGCGGAGTGTTTTCCTGCCGAATACGTGGCGGTGGTGACGGGCAGACGAAAAGAAAACGCGGCCTTGCTGTCGCAGGATTTTGATTTCATATTTTTTACGGGAAGCCAGATGGTTGGTAAAGAGGTGCTTCGTCATGCGGCTGAGCGTCTGATTCCGGTTGTTCTGGAACTGGGCGGAAAGAGTCCGTGTATCGTGGAGGCGGGGGCTGACCTGAAGCTGGCGGCGCGGCGCATTGTTTTCGGAAAGTTTTTGAACTGCGGGCAGACGTGTGTGGCGCCAGATCATATTTTGTGCGAAATGTCGATCAAGGATGATCTGATCAAAGAGATCGTAGCTCAGATCGAAAAACAATTTGGACATTCTCCTTTGGATCATGCGGATTACGGGAAGATCATAAACAAAAAGCATTTTGATCGGCTTTGCGGGCTGCTGGATCGAAGGAAGGTTGTTTATGGGGGCCAGACGAATGAAGTGTCGTGCCAGATCGGCCCGACCGTAATGGATGGTGTGACGTATGAAGATAAGGTCATGAAGGAGGAAATTTTCGGCCCGATCCTGCCTGTCCTGACTTTTGAACGGTTTGATGATCTGGTCGATGATCTGAAAGAAAAGGATGAGCCGCTTGCGCTGTATATTTTTTCGAGCAATAAGGAACATATTGCTCGGGTGAATAAAGAGCTGCGTTATGGTGGCGGCTGCATCAATGATGTGGTGATCCATCTGGCTTCGAGTGGTAGGGGTTTTGGTGGTGTTGGTGCGAGTGGTATGGGCGCGTATCATGGCCGGGCTGGTTTTGATGCCTTTTCGCACTATAAGTCGATCGTGGATAAAAAAACATGGATCGATCTGCCGATGAGATATCGCCCATACAGTAATATATTATATGAAAAGCTTCTGCATGTTTTTTTGAGATGAAGAAATGACCGATCTGTACTGGATCGGTTTTTGGCGTGATCAGGAAAGGGAGGAAAAGTCAGAAATTTGATGGACACGGAATGTTAACCTTGAATTACGGTTCTCGGTTGCGTGTATATCTGACCATGTAAATAGATGTCAATGTTAGTGCTGCGGTAATGCGCTATATTTAAGGAGTTAAAGAAGTAATCTAACTGCTTTTTGGTGATGGTACAAAAAAGAGGAGCTGGCAGCTCCTCTTTTCTTGTGGTTTTCGCACTATTGCTTTTTGACACTGATATTATAGCACGCTCTATTGGATAAGAGTGTTAACGATTTTGTCCTTCATTTTTCGAAAATGTTTTCTGATGTCTAAGCGCTCGTTCTGCTTTTCGGATTTGTGTTTTGCTGCGCGTATCTTTTCCCAAAGATTTATCTATTTCTTTTTTTAGATATGTATTATAGCGTATTTCAAGGGATTTATAGTACAGATCTTTCAGTTCTTGGGCCAGGTATGGTGTATCGTAAATGATATTTTTAATTTTCTCTAAATCTATCCTTGGTCCAACTCTTTTTAAAGCTTGTTTCAGTTCAGGAATATCTAATTCTCCAATTTTACTGTATTGAATTTTTTGTCCGTTGAATGAATATACAGAGTGAATATTAATAGCGCATCCCTTTAAAAGAGAAGGATCGCTGAGATAATCTCTTGCTCCTTCTATGCTTACAAGAGGGTAAAATGATGATCCGCAACCATAAATTGGTGCAAAGCTGAAATCTGATGAAACTCCCCAGTTGTCAAGGTGCCTGTCATTATTCCCGATTAAACAATCGACTACAAACATATCCCAAAATCCGCGAATAACTTCGTTTTGTTTGTTCTCAGGAATGGCTTCTTGAATGATGGCATAGATATTTTTTAAATCGGTATTCACTTTATTATGAGAAATAGATGAAGTTATTGATGTGATAGAATTAGGCAGCTTGGAAAATTCAGACAGTTCGATTTCATCATTTTTAAAATCACGACATGCTACACAAATTTTTTGATTCTTGTCTTTATCTTTAAAAATTCCTAACAATGTTTTTTGGACAGGGATGCCGACACTTTCAAAGATGTGGCATCCAATGTACTCTGAGAACTGATTGTTTATATAAGATTGTTGAATTTTTTTTGCGCGAGACGGATCCGGAAATTTCAGCATATACAATTCATTTTTATACTTTATTCTTTTTTTCAATTCGGATCCGCCGTATGTTGAGGCCAATTGCTGGCAGTTTGAAAAGTCAATCATGCATATACTTCTCCCAATAATGATCATAAATTTCATACATTTCAGATTCGCTAATTTTTCTTTCTGCTTTTCTGGCTTTAAGGTCACAAAATAAGCAGAACAGTTTATCATTTAGAATGTACTGAAAAGCAGGTTCATGATTTCTTTCATATTCTTTTTTTGCTTCTTCAATCCAGTTCAAGGATTCCTGGATTCCCAGAGCATCGATCATCTTTTGATCATAAGATAATACCATATGAATACCATCCTTTCTGTTATTACGAGTATATTTTATCATTATATGATGCGATTTTCCGGAATATAAGGAATGTTGACATCCGAACAGTGGCTAAAAGATTTCGTGAGGTACCAATGCTGATCGGAGTCGAAACAGAAGAGATAAAGGGATTAATTGTATCTTGAAAAGTTCCTGTGAGAACGGGTATAATTTAAATGAATTTCGGTATATAGATTTATTTACCGAAATTCATTTAAACAAAAAAGAAAGAGGATGATTGTTTGTTAACAAATCTTAATAATGAGAAAATGATTTATTCGATAAATGAGCTAAAAAAAATGAATTTTACCAATTATAAAATTAATAAAATGGTTGATCAGGGTTCGTTGAAAAAATTAAATAGATCCTATTATGAAAATGCGAATTATACGGGAGATTTCAACGATTTTGTTTTCGTGAGTGCGTATATCCCGAAAGGAGTGATCTGTCTGATGAGTGCTGCGTCCTATTATGGGCTCACGACAGTTCGTCCGATCGTGGTTGATATGGCGATTCCTAATAAAGGAAAGGTAAGCACGTTGCCGGAGTGGCCGGTAATTAATTTGTATTATTTTGGCGAAGTTCGTTACTCTGAGGGTATTGTGAAAAAAAAACATAGCAATGATCAATTTATGATCTACGAGATCGAAAAAACGGTGGTGGATATTATTTGTTTTCGCGAAAAGATTGGTATTGAGGAAACAAAAGAAATCCTGAAAAACTATCTGGATAAAAAAGAACGAAATATTAATCTTCTGCTTCGTTATGCGAAAGTATTAAAATGCGAGTCTGTCTTACGGAAATATCTGGAGGTTCTTTTATGAGCTCGGCAACCTCTATTAAAGAAAAATTAAAAAACAACGCAAAAAAAGAGCATTCATCCGTGCAAAATGAATTTATTCTTTATGGTCTCGAAAGAACGATTTATCGGATTTCTATTTCCCGATATGCTGATCGATTTATCCTTAAAGGAGGAATATTTCTTTATGCTGTTTTTGAACGTGACTTTGCTAGAGCAACTCAGGATATAGATATTCTGGCCTGGAGAATCAATAATGAAGCGGATAATATCGAAAGGATATTTAAAGAGATCTTTTCGATAGAATGTGATGATGCATTATGTTTTGATCTTTCTTCGATCAAGGTAAAAAATATAACCGAATTCAAGGAATATCATGGAGTAAATATATCAGTTACAGCGACTCTAGATAAAACGAGAATTCCTGTATCAATTGATATTGGTTTTGGCGATGTAATTTATCCTGAACGTGTAAAAATGGATTTTCCAACAATATTAGATATGGAAGTGCCTGTGGTCTATGCCTATTCAATATATTCGGTGATTTCTGAAAAGTTTGAAGCCATTGTTTCTTTGGGATTGGTAAATAGCAGGCTTAAAGATTTTTATGATATTTATTTCATAGGCAAATCGAAATGCTTTTGTGGAAGAAAGCTCCAAAACGCTATTATCGAGACATTTAATCATCGCAATACTGGATTTGATGATATTGTGGCTTTTACAGATGAATATATAAATGATAAAAATAATCAATCGAGATGGAATCATTTTGTCAATAAAAGAATGTAAACCCATAAAGTAGATTTTCCGGAAGCGATAGAGTTCTGCAAAGCGTTTTTGCTACCGGTTGTCGAATCGATTGTTCATCGTTCTTCCTTTGAAAAGAACTGGGATCCGGTTCTAGAAAGGTGGATGTAAAATGGTAAATCTCTTATGGGAATGAACTGATCTGTGCTGGATCGGTTTTTTTATGCCAAAAAGAAAACGGAAGGTTTCCCTTCCGAAATTCGATTATTCTTTGTCTTCTGTGTAATAAAAGTCATCGATGATGTCCATGATGCGGTATACGCATTCGATCTGCCGGGGCGTATATTCTTTCAGCTTTCCGGACACGTCGTACATGGTGTTCGGATCTTTTCCGAACAGGATGTAGTCGGCGCTGACTTCCAGGAACTGGCAGATGCCCATAAGTGTGGGAGTTCTAGTTCCTACCAGGCCGCGTTCCAGATCGGAGATGTACTGGATCGATACATCGATCTCTTCGGCCAGCCGTTCCTGCGTGATCCCGCGGGCTTCTCTTGACTTCTTGATCCGCCGTCCGATCTCGACATTTAATTTTTTCTTTTGTTTCATAACTCGATTTTATTTACTCATTCCTCCTGGCATAATCAACTCTCAGTTCTACTTGTAATGTTATAAATGTGAATTATGAATTGATAACAAATGCGCAAATTAGTAAATTTGTAACCGGTTTTCATAAAAAATGAAACAAATGATGTTAAAAACGCTAAGATTGTGAATTTCACTGCGAAAAGTGGGAATTGAGCGGTTGACACCCTAAAGAAATAGTAATAGTATTACTTTATAAAAGTAGAACTATTAGTAGTAGAAGTGTAAATATTAGTAAGGTCGTGTGAAAAGACGCTTCCGGATTCGAGGGAGTTCTTGCAGAAAGGAAAGACGAACATGGGTGCGGAAGATTTGTGCGGAAAACGGTTTGGCAAACTGACAGTTTTACGAAAAACGGAACAGAAAAGGAAAGGAAGTTTCCTGTGGCTTTGCGAATGCGAGTGCGGCAATACGATCCTGCTCGAACGCTACAAGATCGAGAGGGGGCTTGTGCAAAGCTGCGGCTGTGCCAGAAAAGGGAAAAACACGAAAGATCTGAAAGGAATGCGGATCGGTCATCTGCAGGTTGTCAGGCGCCTGGACGAAAAGAAAGGGTCCTGCTACTTGTGGGAGTGTGTGTGCGACTGTGGCAGCACGATCAAGGTGGCGACCAACGATCTGACGAAAAAAAATCCGGTGCAGAGCTGCGGCTGTGTGCGTCAGGGAAAAGATATCGAAGGACAGAGGTTCGGAAGGCTGACCGCCTTATATCCGACGGCGAAACGTCTGGGCGGAAGTATCGTGTGGATGTGCCGGTGCGACTGCGGCAATGTAACCGAAGTTTCGTATAACGATCTGAGGTCGGGCAATACGAAGAGCTGCGGGTGCATGGTGCATGAAAAGGGTGGCTTGCCACTTGCCTATGTGGACGATACGTGTGTGGAGTCTCTCAAAAGCAAGACGTTATACAAAAACAACACGTCAGGTTGTACGGGTGTTCTGTGGCAGAAGGGACGCTGGGTGGCCCAGATCTCTTTCAGAAAGTGCCGGTATTATCTTGGTTCCTACGAAAGGCTGGAGGATGCAGTGTTCGTGAGAAAGAAGGCCGAACATCTTCTGCACGATTGTTTCGTGGAACAGTACGAGCGCTGGGAACAAAAGGATGAGGGATGGAAAAGAGAACATCCTCTCAAAATTGTTGTGAAAGGAACGAATATCGACGATTTCGAGCTCGAGGTCGTAGAACAATACAGGGGAAATGATGAAGAAAAGGGAAAAGGTAAATCTGGCCGATATGCCGTCTTTGGAACTGCTGGAGAAAGAAAGAGACCGGGTCAGACATAATTCGAGATATAGAAAGACGCTGCGCAGCACGGTCAATGTCCTGATCGTGGTGGCGGCGGTGGCGATCCTGGCTGCGACATTGTGGCTGCCGGTGCTTCGTATTTACGGAACGAGCATGACGCCTAACCTGGAAGCAGGAGACATCGTTCTTTCAATGAAAGGGAGCGACTTCAAGACAGGCGATGTGGTGGCGTTCTATTACAACAACAAGATCCTGGTCAAGCGTGTCATTGCCGGTCCTGGCGACTGGGTGTATATCGATGACGACGGCAACGTGTTTGTCAATGGTCAGGAGCTGGACGAGCCGTATGTGCAGGAGAAAGCTTTAGGAGAAACGGATATCGAGTATCCGTACCAGGTTCCTGAAAAGAGATGGTTCGTGATGGGAGATCACCGGAGCGTATCTCTGGATTCGAGGACTCGGGCGATCGGATGTATCGCCGAAGAGATGATTGTTGGTAGACTGGAAGGCCGCATATGGCCGTTGAATAAAATCGGAAAGATCTAGAAAGGGTAAGGTTATGAAGGAAAAAAATAAAAAGCGGTCATGGAAACAGATTGTGTCCATCTTGAGCTGTATCGTGGTGTTCTGCACGACCTACGCGCTCATTTTGCCAGCAGTAACGTTGAGCACGGATACGTATTGCGGCAAGGAAGCGCATACGCATGATGCGGAATGCTACAGAGAGCATGACAAAAGCAAGCCTCTTTGCGGTCTGGAAGAAGGCGAAGGGTCGGAAGGTCATACGCATACCGAAGACTGCTATGGCAATGTGGAAGTTGGAAGAAACCTGATCTGTGGTATGGAAGAGGTCGAGGGCCATGTGCATGACGACAGCTGCTATCAGAGCGAGTTCGAATATGGTCTGATCTGCGGCAAGGAAGAAAGCGAGCCGACCGAAGGGCATGTGCATAATGAGGACTGCTATATCAGCGAGACGCCGATCTGCGGCAAAGAGGAGCATGAACATAGTCGCGAGTGCTATTCGAACAAAGAGGATGTAGAAGATCCGAAAGACTGGGAAGAAGCGTATAAAGACATCAATAAAGAAGAGGATGCCAAAACGAGAATATTGACAGTAGCCAAAAACGAAGTGGGCTACAAGGAAAACAAAGCAAACTTCAGTGTGGATGAAAACGATGCAGAACATTACTACACGAGATACGGTCATTTGTATGAGGACATGTATGGCGACTGGAACAACTACTTTACGGGCTATGTTCTCAAGTATGCGAATGTGAAGATGAATTTTGACAAGGACATCAGCAAATGGCAGAACAAGACGATTGATGACCAAAAAGAAGAGGGCGAAGAAGGAAATGTTGTTTTCTTCAGAGATGACGAGGGAGAACTGAGATCGGGTATTGTTACAAAGATCGACAGTCTAACAAAAGAAATCAGGGTCATTGAAGGTGATGTAGATGGCGAAGTAAAGGAAGAAAGAGTCAACAAGGACAAGGTGATTGCCTACTTGTCTGATGAAGTAACGATCGAGGATGAGGATACGCCATTGGCTGGTGGAGATGAATTCGAGAATTCCAAGACATACGAGGATGACAAGATTTCTGTAAAGGTAAGCTATAACGATGATGCGGATATTCCTGAGAATGCTGAGCTTGTTGTCAAGGAGATTACGGAAGAAAGTGATCCGGAACATTATAATGCGAGAAAGCAGGAGTATCTTGAGCTGATGGGTGAATCCGATGATGCGGATACAGTAGATGAAGCTTCTGAAGAGGTTGCTGATGAGTCTGCAGAAGAACTACAGCAGGAGGAAGAAGATCAGATTTTCCTGCTTCACGATATTAGTTTCCAGGTTGATGGCGAAGAGATCGAGCCAAAGACAGAAGTAAAAGTAGAGATTGTTTATAAAGATGAGAAGATGCAGGATGTTGATTCGGATAGCTTGCAGATTGTTCATTTTAAAGATGACGATACGAAAGAAATGGTGGAGCCTGAGAAGGTAGAAAAGAAAGATCAGAATGTTGAAACACACTTCAAGACAAATTCATTTAGTGAATATGTAACGACTTTTGCTGCTGATGGGAGTCGAAAAGTTAGTCTTAAAACTGTTCCAGGAATCAATGTTCCAGGATTGAAAATGACTTTGTTTGATTATTCTTCTGACGTTAACCAATGGTCTCCATTACATTTTTTTTCAAATTATGGAAAAGATAATGGAGTAGATACATTTTCGAATCAACAGGCAGATAGCAATTCATATGCAGTTGCGACTTCTAGATTAACAGAGGATAAATTTTCGGTTAGTTGGAATGATAATAATACCCCAAAGAATGCAATTGGATTGTTTGATAATAGTAATCGAAATGGCAAGACTATTACTCAAGTCCCAGAAGGTGGAGGATCTTTATTTCAATATGACTCTACCACAAAAACTTATTATTATGATTCTCTTTTGAATGCAGCATCGTGGAATGGTAATTCATTCACGCTATATGATAAACCGGTCAAAATTGATTCAAGAGAAGATGATATAAAGCCAGGATCCGCTTATTATAATGATTTTAAAGGATTATTTCTACCTTTTAATAATCTAAATACTATTAATCGTAAGGGAAATCTGTCTACAAAAAGTAATAATCAAACCAAAGAAAATTACTATCTGATAAAAAATACAGGGGAGAATTCTGAAAAAATCAATTATTATTTTGGGATGAATATGGAATTTAAATTCTTAAATCCTAAAGATGGAAAGATGGATTCTAATCCTATGAAATTTGAATTTACTGGAGATGATGATGTCTATGTCTTTGTAGATGATGTTCTTATTCTAGATTTAGGTGGAACGCATGGCCCGAGAACAGGAACAATCGATTTTTCAACCGGAAAAATAACACATTCCGTAACGAATAATCCTGATATTGCTACAACTCTGAGAGATGCTTTTAAAAAAGCAGGATATTCTGACAGGGAATTAAATGATATTTTTATTCAAAAAGATGGGGCATGGATCTTTAAAAACTATTCTGAACATACTCTCAAATTCTTTTATTTGGAACGGGGAGGATCTGCTTCCAACTGTAGAATGAAGTTTAATTTACCGACAATTCCAGAAAATTCTTTGCAGATTGCAAAAGAATTAACTACAAACAGTGACGGTACTATTACACAATATTTAAAAGATAATCTAGTTTATAGATTTAAAGTTTTAAAAGAGAATACAGCAGATACCTCTTATTTTGAAACGGATGTGACTTATAAAATTTATCCGCGTGATGTAGCCACTGGACAGGCGGATTTCACTAAAATACCTACGTCAGCTACTTTGGAAGAAGATGGATTTATTTCCTTAAGAGCTGACCAAGTTGCTGTGTTTGAAAAAGTAATGGAAAAAGGTCAAGGGAATTTTTATATCCAAGAATGGTTGCCAGATACTTCTAGCGGAGCCTATGGGCAGGTTAATTGGGAAACTGGAGGTAGTGGAGGTGTTGTTCGTACTGAACAAGGAGAAGGGGAATACAACGATCAAAAATTTACTACCTATAAAACGAATTCTTTAGCAAACGATGAAACCCATATTGTTAGATTCCAAAATGTTTTGAATGTACAAAAATTATCTTTGGTACAGATTGAAAAGAAAATGGCGAATGGCATTACCAATATTGAGGATGATTTTACAGTACTAGTTCAGATGAAAGATCAAGCTACTAATCAATGGACAAATCTTCCAGTAGGTACTGAATATAAAAAGTCAGGTGATGATGAGACCTATAAAATAGATAGGTCATCAACTGTGACTTTAAAAGCGGGGCAGATAATAACTTTTGAATCTAAATTTGTTGGAGGTACGGAGTTAAAGGTAACTGAGCAAAGTATTGATAATAAATTTAATGAGAATCCAGACTATCAATATCAGATTGACAATGGAAATCTTGTGGCTGGAAGCGAAGCTATGATTACGGTTCCTAAAACTGAAGATGAAAATCATTCATTGAAATTTGTGATAACTAATAAATATGAAGCTAAGGTTCCAAATAAAATTCAGATCAAAAAGGTAGACAATAATACACAAAAACCAAGTCCTTTACAGGGAGCGAAGTTCAAACTGTATGAAGAAGTTAAGTCTGGAGGACAATCGATTCCTGGATTACCTAATGTAAAAGTTATTGAAGTTAAAAATGGCGAGCATGCTATTGAAACAGAATTAACAGATAAAGATGGAATTACTGAATTAGGTTATTCATTAGATCCAGCGAAAGTTTATTACCTGATCGAAAGTAAAACTCCAGATGGATATTTGGTTCCACAGTATGGATATAAATTGTTCTATAACGCAAATGGTAATTTATGTATTGCAACTGTAGGAGATGATGGAAAATTTGGAGAAGGAGTTCCAGCTGTATATACGAATGATCTATTAACGGCAACTGTCACAATTCAGAACACTCCTGGTCAAGCCTTACCTAACACCGGAGGAGCCGGTACCAAATTATTTACATTCAGCGGAGCGGCAGTCATTGCAGCATCTGGCTTAATGTACGGATACAAAAAGAAGAAAGACAAAAGAAACGGGAAAGGAGGTTTAAGAAAATAAGGGGATGCCTCTGATCCTAAAGAAAACTTCTTAATAAGGGGAATGTATTCGTTAAATAGATATGGCTCTATAGCACTCTCTGTGGGTCAAGTCCGTTAAAAAAGGCAGATTTACCTT
>ERZ778513.624-NODE-624-length-26784-cov-7.483595_pt1 | contig 26784 bp, 17 predicted proteins | sample MGYA00510345_ERZ778513 | MGnify/ENA primary metagenome ERZ778513 (study PRJEB29527, sample SAMN07138966) | mouse gut metagenome | material: feces | host: mouse | place: China:Nanjing | collected 2016-01-25 ... | reverse complement strand
AGGTTGCCCCCGGCAGATTTTGAGTCTGCTGCGTCTGCCATTCCGCCACACCGGCGTTTTGAATGATACATCATAACGACAGAAATTATAATATCATATTTCGGCAGAGTTCGCAAGAGAAAAATCAAAAAAAGTTAAAATTTTTTTGATTATAAATCAGCACCGTGATCAATAACAATAATCTGCCCTGTAATAGCAGAGGATTCATCGCCTGCAAGGAACAAAATTGCATTGGCAACTTCTTCGGGCATACAAGCAGGTAGAGATAAGTCAGCATGTTTTGACATTGCACTTATCATATCTGGATCAAGATTTTCTTTTTTCATACCCATTGTCATTGGAGTTACAACACTTCCAGGACAGAGGGCGTTACAACGTACATTGACATTGGCGCAACGCATAGCGATATTTTTTGTCATGCCAATTATTGCAGCCTTGCTTGCCACATAAGCGACACCGCCACCTCCTGTATAGCCTGCAACACTTGAAACATTTACAATAGAACCAGCTTTTTTCTCGACCATAATCTTTGCTGCTTCTCTTGTCATATAAAGAGTCCCTTTTGTATTGATGTCAATTAGCGTGTCAATTGTCTGGTCAGTTACTTTTTCAATCGCTTCAATACCGTTGTCAACAACGCCAGCGTTGTTCACTAAGATATCGATAGTGCCAAAAGTCTCAAGTGTTTTAGCAATCACTGCACTACATTGTGCCTTGTCAGAAATATCGCAAGGTACAGCTAGTGCTTCTCCGCCAGCAGATTTGATTTTGTTCGCGACTGCCTCAAGTTGCTCTGCTCGCCGGGCAGAAATAACAACTTTGGCCCCTTCCTTTGCAAAAAGTTCTGCGGCACAAGCTCCAATACCAGAGTTTCCGCCTGTTATTACAGCTACTTTTCCATCTAATCTTCCCATGTTTTCCCTCCTTGTTTTTAATATCACTTTTTGAATCTTATTTGAATCTGTTTTTTCATTAGATTTTCTGTGATCTGCACAAATGAAATCAATATATGTGCTGCAAATGGCTTATAAACGTATGCACTTTTTAAAATTTTACAACATTCGATACAAAAAGATTCTAAAAGTTTATTAATCGGTTATCTGTTATGGTGATATAGTTTGCTATGTTTTTTATACTGCCAAACAGTATCATAGATAGTTTGATTATACCACAGGTACATAGAAAATAAAAATAAATTTTGGATAAGGAATTATTAAAGAATAATTTGTGTTACTTTTCACACCCGCGCCAAAGTAGTGGGAATCATGCGCCAAAATGCTTGCCTTTTAGCATTTTGTGTGCAAAATCTGTTATAATTCACACCTCAATAACTTATAACATGATAAAAACTGGCGTGGGTGTGAATTGTAACTAATTTGTGTTACTTTTTGAGGGCAGAACAGATTTATATCAGTTATTTTTTAATAGTTGACAGAAAGACTTATCAGTCTGTCTTTATTTTTCTATAATACAAAATAGAATCTTCTGGAATGTTTTTGCAAAAATGTTTAGAGAGGTTAAAACGTAAAAAGGAATCTTATTATAATGAGAAAAGGATTAGAATATCACATGTTGCAAGATGCAAAGAGTAGTATTATATAACTGTAGAATAATTGGAAGTTTATTTTCATCAGCTAGAAATATGTACTTTACATTCATTAAGAACATAATTTCGATATGAGAGGCGATTTTTCCATAGCAAAACTTTCTGTATTGTTTAGAACTATTATTATAAGCCACTTTTTCGGTCATGAATAATAATTATTGGAAAAACTTGGCAGGAACGAAGTTGACGTATTTGGTTGTCTTTTTGTCCTTATTTATTTAAAATAAGGACAAAAAGTAATTTGCCAACAATAATAAAATTATCACAAAAAGAAGACTGTGTATAGCCCTAAATTGAAAAAGTTTAAAAAATTCTAAAAAAGTTCTATACACGCTCTTTTTTGCTTTAAATCAGGGTGAACATACATATTCATAGTCGTATTAATGTTAGAATGTCCTAAAAGTTCACTAACACATTTGTAATCTGCGCCTTTTTGAATCAGTCTTGTTGCAAAGCTGTGGCGAAGTGAATGAAAATTTAAGTAGGAAATATCATGTTTTATCAAGAAACGTTCATAAAATCTTCTGTATGTTCGTGGCTCCATAAATGTAGAATTGTTTGTCAACACATATCCCTGCGCATTAATACTGGGCAGGGATTTTATTGTTTCATGTAACTTTTTTGGCAAAGGAATTTTTCTTGCAGAATGCGCTGTTTTAGGGATACCTACAACAATTTTGGTGGTTGGTTGCATATCCTTTTGGTAGACGCGCTGCAAGGTATTTTGAATTGTAATCACTTTCTGTATACAATCAATATCACTCCAATGTAAGGCACATAACTCTCCAATTCGCATCCCAGTAATTAAACTTAATAAAATCCCAAAAGATTTAAAAGACAAATCTGAGATAACTGCCGCAATAATTGCATCTTGTTCTTCATCTGTAAAAACTTTATTTTTGCTGTTATGCATTTCAGGAATGTAGGAAATCTCCAATGCAAAGGGAGAGAGTACATTCTTTTTTACACCATATTTTAAAATTTGTTTAATCAACATCACTAAATTTGAGATGGTTGATTTTTTTATGGTCTTATGATCAGTATTATCGCCAGTCTGCCACGAATAGACCTTTTTCTGTATGATATCCTCGTTTAATTCGTCTGTTTCCATATCACCCAAAGCAGGAAGAATATAATTTTGCAGCTCAAAAATATAGTAGGCGCTGGTTGATTCTTTAATATATTTTTTCTTGTTTTCAAACCATTCCCATGCTAAATACTCAAATTTCATAAAGAACACTCCTTTCTGTCTTTATTTTAAATAAATAAGGATGAGAATGCAACCATATATGGCACAAAGGAAAAAACTCATGACAGATACAAAATATGCAGTGGTTATCACAACGCACAATAGAAAACAATTGCTACAAGAATGCGTGGACCATGTGCAACATCAGACAATTCCTCCAGACAATATTATTATTGTAAATAATGCGTCTACAGATGGTACAGAACACTATTTGAAAACATTAAGGGAACAGGACAAAACAACAATTGATATTATAAATCTTTCAGAGAATACAGGTGGTGCTGGTGGATTTGCTGTAGGAATTGAACGTGCAGCAGGAACTTTGGCAACATGGGTATTAGTAATTGATGATGATGCCATTATCGCACCAGATTACATGGAACAGATTTTCGCGGCTGCACAACAAAATCTTACGCATCAGGCGTTTGCTGGTGCTGTGACAGTGAATGGAGAGATTGATACCTGTCATAGAAGAAACTTGACAGGTATTGGTCTACTGTCAAAAAACTGCAAGGAGGAGGCATATACACAGCTCTGTTTTGTCTGTGATATCGCATCTTTTTGCGGAATGGTGATAGATTTATCGCTTGTGCGTCAAATAGGACTGCCACATGCAGAATATTTTATCTGGTATGACGATACAGAATACTCTCTGCGGATTCATCGTTATAGCCGTTTTCTTGTAGTGCCGCAAGCTGTATTATGCCATAAAATTACACGGATAGAAAAGAAACACCCCAGACGATATGACTGGAAGGAATACTATGCAGTTAGAAATAGACTTTTGATGGTGCAGGAACATGGAACGATTCTGGATAGGGCAGTTAATTTTGTAAATTTGTTTATTCATGTGATTTTTCGTAATTGGCTATTTGCTGTGATAAAAAGAGATGGCTATGATTGGGCATATGAGCGCAAGCTTGTGCGAAAGGCACTTTGTGATGTCCACAAGATACGCAAGAAAAATACAGTTTTAGAGAAAATACCAGAAGAACCAAAAAGAGAGGGGACTGCGAATGCTTATTTTAAATAGTGTGATAATACTTGTTCCCGCGCTGTTTGCTTTGTTTATTCACAACTATATTTGTCATGGCAAAGTAACACCTGTCAGAAAATTGTTCTTTTTCGTGCTATATGGAATTGTAATTGGCGTACTACTATATGGAAGCGTATGGCTACAGGGGATTCGAGGAATCGATATTTTACAAAAGACCTTATCCTATAAAATTACAGTTACAATCTTCGGTTGTGTGTTGTCTTTTTGTCTTGTGTTTGTTGTCTGCCTAGTAGTTGAGCCAGACATTACAATGCAGAAATTAAAGCGGTATCTATTGCGTTTTGGGACAGATGTGCAAAAGTATTTTGAATATGCAATACGTTCTGCAAGGGCGGATTTGCGCTCAGAAGTGGCAAATGCCTATTTGGACTGGCTGTGGTGGCTGATTGAGCCATTTTGTATGATGTTAATTTATGCGCTAATTTTTGGTGTTGTGTTTAAGGCATCAGAGCCATATTTTCCTGTGTTTATCTTTTCGGGATTGGCTATGTGGTCATTTTTCTCAAGAGGAATGAATGTGAGTGTCAACATTGTTCGGAATAATAAGGGGATTATCTGTAATATTTATCTTCCAAAGTTTATTCTTTACTTTGCGCGCATGTTGGTAAATGGCTTTAAGATGTTGGTGTCTTTTGGGATTGTAGTTGTGATGATGGTGGTATTTCGCGTTCCAATTTCCTGGAATGTATTGTACATTGTGCCAATTATGGCGGTTTTCTTTTTATTTACATTTGGGCTGGGTAGTATCCTGATGCATTTTGGTGTGTATGTCAATGACTTGTCTTATATTGTAGGAATTTTGTTGAGTATGCTGATGTATTTTACAGGAACCTTTTATGCTGTCGGAAAGCGGATTCCAGCACCATTTGGAGCACTTTTGGAACAGTTTAATCCCATTGCGTATTGTATTGCGTCCATGCGCAATGCCGTTTTGTACTGTGAGCCGCCACAGATGGAACTGTTGTTGATGTGGGCGCTTGTGTCATTGGTGCTGTCTGCTTTGGGGGTATATACAATATATCGCAATGAGAATGCGTATGTGAAGGTGATTTAATGGAAGGGTATCAGGAAATTACAAAAGAAAGTGTAAAAGAAACAGCAATTGAAGTGAAAGATGTCTGTATTTATTATCAGATGATGAAAAATGTCACTGTCCGGCATAATCTGTTTCATAAGCATACGCAGGAAGCGGTCTTTGAGGCGGTAAAAAATATTTCCTTTACTGTGGAAAAGGGAGATATTCTTGGTGTTATTGGAAAAAACGGCAGTGGAAAATCTACGTTGTTACGTGCAATTGCGGGAGTGTTTTCACCCAACAGCGGCAGTATTGATTTAAAAGGACACACAGTTTCGTTAATGGCGTTGGGCGTTGGATTTAAGGATAATCTAACAGGGCGAGATAATATTTCATTGTCTGGTATGTTGCTTGGCTTTAGCGATAGACAAATACAACAACGAATGCAAGAAATTATTGATTTTGCGGAGATTGATGAATTTATAGACAGACCAGTAAGAACATATTCAAGCGGAATGCGTTCCAAGCTTGCCTTTGCAATTACTGCTATGTTAGAAACAGACATTATGCTGGTCGACGAGGTTTTAAGTGTTGGGGACGAGCGCTTCAAGAAAAAGAGTCTGAAAAAAATGAAAGAACTCATCAATGATAAAAATAGGACTGTAATAATTGTCTCCCATAGTATAGATACCTTAAAAAATCTATGCGATAAAATCATGTGGATACACGATGGAGCAATGAAAGAGATTGGAGAACCCAAAAAAATACTAGATGACTATTTAAAGTTTATGAACCAATGATAGGACAAAAAGATGCAAAAGGAAGAAATATGTAAGGTATCAGTAATCGTACCAGTATACCGTGTAGAAAATTACATTGATAGATGCATAAGAAGTTTGCTACAACAAACGCTGTTTGAAATTGAAATTTTGTGTATCTGTGAAAAAGAGGACACCTCCTATAAGAAGTTACTTACTTATGCGAAAAAAGATAGTCGATTATCTGTGATTGAGAAGAAGAATACAGGTGTGTCTGCTGCCCGAAATGTAGGGATTAGAGCTGCAAAAGGAAAGTATGTTGCTTTTGTGGATGCGGATGACTGGATAGAACGACATGCGTTGCACTTATTGTATACAATGGCAGAACAATCTGTGGCGCAAATTACGGTATATGGAATCTGGCCTGTTGCAGAACCAGATGGCAGTAAAAGAGGAATTTTTGATTGTACACCGATTCGCAATGTTTTATATCACAACAATGGTATGAAGGCACTTTTTTATGAACATGGAAGTCGGCCTTATATTGGCAATAAATTTTATAATAGAGAATTTCTAGTGCAGAATAAATTTTGGTTTGATGAAACAATTGATATTGGCGAAGACCATTTATTGCAGTTTCAAGTGTTTGGAAAAGCAGAAAACATCTGTTTTGTTCGTGAAAAGTTGTATCACTATGATATGAAACGGAGTAATTCTGCCATGAATGCATGTCAGCAGCAAGCGACAGAAGAAAAAAATTTCCGTCTATTAGAAATGATTATGCAGCATAAGAATGATAACTACAAGGGAATGTATGATAGGGAGTATTCTGCATGGATTTTGCAAGATTATGGCTGGTTGGTAAACCAGAGAGAGGCTGTATATTCAGAGAGTAGAAAAAATAAGATTCTACGGATTCAAGAGTTTTTTAGAGAATTGTCGGCAGAGCAGTATATTTCAGCATTGCCAATAGAATATCAACAGTTATATGAACGTTTTATGTTATGGCAAGATTCCGTACAATTTTATGGATCTATTCGTATGCCTTACTGGGAATATGATTCCTATATGACAGAACAAACAGTCGGTCTTTGTCAAAAGATTCCAGTAGCAAAGGGCTTGGCTGTCAAGTTACGCAGAGTATATGAGATGATTGTATTTCATGAAATTCGCCATTGGGTAGTTATTATTCCGGTACGAATCGTACAACATTATAAATTGTACAGAGCCAGAAAGAGGCGTATATGGAACAAACAAAACGGTATAAAGTCTCCGTCGTGACAGCAGTATACAATGTAGCGCCGTATCTTAAGGAAATGATTGAGAGTATTGTCAGACAGACGATTGGCTTTGAAACAATACAACTGATTTTAATAGATGACGGCTCACAAGATGATTCTTGGGAAATTTGTGATTGTTACGCTGCGAAATATCCTGCAAATGTCCTAGTAATACATAAGGAAAATGGTGGTGTTTCCTCAGCAAGAAATGAAGGACTTAAGCATGTCCGTGGAGAATGCATTAATTTTGTGGATGCAGATGATTTTCTGGAACCAGATGCACTAGAAAAAATGTATGGCTATCTAAAAAGAAATGCAAACAAAATAGATTTGGTTGCAATCCCACTCCAGTATTATGGTAGCAGTGGCACGCACCCATTAAACTACAAATTTCATAAAACTAGAATTGTGGACTTAGAAAAGCAATACAACAATATTCAACTGTCAATGAGTAGTGTCTTGGTGAAATATGATTGTATAAAAAATCGGTGTTTTGACACAAGATTGGCATATGCGGAAGATGCGCAGCTTTTAATTGACATTCTGTTGGATAAAATGGCATATGGCATTGTCTGTCAAACTAAATATTGGTATCGAAAACGGGATTCGGGAGATTCGGCAATTGATACAGGAAGAAAAAGTTCTTGTTATTATGTGCCTTATATGGAGAATTTTATTTTAAAATCGCTAAAAAACGCTGCCGCAAAAAAAGGAAAAATACCTTATTTTGTGCAGTATACTTGCATGTATGATTTGCAGTGGCGCATTATAGAGCGTCCGCTTGTGGAAGTTGGCATTCTTGACCAGAAAGAGGAATTATATTATAAACAATTGATTATACAGGCACTGCAATCTATCGAAGACAAAATTATCTGGGAACAAAAGAACATGGATAACAATTGTAAAATAGAAGTTATTTCATTAAAAAAGCAACAAGACGATAGTAGTATTCGATTGTTTTATGAGTTTATTGAAATTTTGCCAAGACAGATTTTAATAGAAGGGTGTGTCAAAGGCGATTTACAACAATGTGTAAATGCAAAGTTAATCTTGAAAGCTAGAAATGAAAATATTAGTTTAGAAGCGCTTTGGATAACACCTCTGGAACAAGAGCATTTGCGATTTCGATTTTGCATGGAACGAGATATTTTGCCAGAAAAAGCAGAATTACAAGCATACTGGCACTGTCAAAATACCAATATTTTGATAAAACATATTTGGTTTGGAAAATTTTTTCCACTTAGCAATCAGCTTAAGAGCAGTTATCTATATGAGAATGGGGTTTTGTTGACGTACTGTAATAATCTGATTTGTTTTTCAAAGGTTGCTGGAAAGAGAAAGATTGTAGTGTGTGAGGGAAACTTTCAAAGAGAAATGCTGTCAAAGTGGGATAGAAAAGTTTTCCGTGGCTGGATTGCACGAACAATCTATCAGATGTTAAAGACCTTTAAAAGAAAAGAACTTTGGCTAATCAGCGATAGATTGATGAAAGCGGACGACAATGGAGAGGCATTTTTTACTTATATGAATACAGCAAGAAAAAATGACTCTATTCAAACTTATTTTGTGCTAGAAAAAAGTTCTGTAGATTATAAACGATTAAAAACGATTGGAAATGTGGTGTCATATCATTCCACAAAACATAAGATTTTATCCCTTTTGTGTGATAAAAAAATATCGTCGCAGGCAGATGAATATGTATACAACCGATTTTTTGATTTGTCTTTTTTATATGGTGACATACAGCATAAACAAAAGTTTGTATTTTTGCAGCATGGTGTGACAATAAATGATTCTAGCATGTGGCTTAAGAAAACTGATGCCAATATCAGTCTATTTGTGACCGCCGCTCAACCAGAATATCAGTCTATTTTGGATTATGCATATGGATATGAGGAAAAACAGATAACATGTACAGGGTTTCCTAGATATGATTATTTATCTGCATCTTCCCACAAGAAAAAAGAAATTACTTTTATGCCAACATGGCGGCAATATCTAACCTGTGATTTTGATGATAAGACAGATGCGCGCAAATTGAAAAAAGGGTTTTCTGACAGTGCATATTGTAGTATGTATCGACAGGTGTTCTCAAACAGCAAACTTTTTGAAGCGGCGGACAGATATCATTATCAGATTCAATTGATGCTTCATCCTGCTATGCCAAGGGAGTGTATTTCTTATTTTCATTGTGCTGGACAAATGAAGATTTTGGATAGGAACACAAGGTACAGAAAGTTGTATGCGGATTCTAGTCTGATTATTACAGATTATTCGTCGGCAGTATTTGATTTTGCATATTTAAGAAAGCCAGTTCTGTATTATCAACAAGATGTAGAAGAATTTTTTTCGGGTAAACATGTGTGTCGCAGAGGATACTTTGATTATGAGCGGGACGGATTTGGCGAAGTGGAGTACACCGCAGATGCATTGATAGACCGAATGATTGAATATATGAAAAACGAATGTCAGTTAAAAGACTACTATCGGGAACGAATCGATAGGACATTTCGATATTCGGACCAAAACAACTGTCAAAGAGTTTATGAGGAGATTATAAGATTATAGAAATATGAGGATTAGATTGTTATGGAACAAACAAAAGAATACAAGTACAAAGTGTCTGTTGTGACAGCAGTATACAATGTGGAGGACTATTTATCAGAAATGATAGATAGTATTATTGCGCAAAATATTGGCTTTGAAAATGTACAATTAATATTAGTAGATGATGGTTCACAAGACAGTTCTGGCGAAATCTGTGACCAGTATGCGGCGCAATATCCAGAGAATATTGTAGTAGTACACAAGGAGAATGGCGGTGTGTCTTCCGCAAGAAATGAAGGATTGAAATATGTAGAAGGAGCGTATGTTAATTTTACGGATGCGGATGATATATTGGAGAATAATGCACTTAAATCCATGTATGCGTATTTAAAAGAAAACGAAAAAGAAATTGATCTTGTAACAATCAGAATAGAACTACTGGGGGGGGGGTATAAAAGACCATCCACTCAATTATAAGTTTGAAATTACGAAAATTGTAGACTTGGAAAAGGAATATAGTTTTGTTCAATTAGCAGTCCATTCCACTTTAATAAAACAGGAATGCTTTCAGAACAGGAGTTTTGATAATTCGTTGGCTTATTTGGAAGATATGCAATTAGTTACAGATATATTATTGGACAAAATGCGATATGGTGTCGTTTGTGGAACAAATTATATCTATAGAAGGCGTAGCAATTCTGCAGTTAGTGCCTGTAGGAGTAGAATTTCATATTATTGCCAACCTGTAGAGAGAGGATTGCTTTTATCTTTGCAGAAAGCATTGAAAAAGAAAGGGTATATTCCAAAGTTTGTACAATATGCCTGTATGTATGATTTACAATGGCGATTCCTTCAAAATCCTTTTGTAGAACATGGAGTGCTTTCCTATGTGGAAGAAGAAAAGTATAAAGAATTAATTTTGAATGTGCTCCAGTATATAGATAATTCGATAATTGTTGAGCAGAAAAATATTGGAAACAATTATAAAGCGGCTGTTTTATTATTGAAAAAAGAAAACTTATCACGCAGAGAGATTGTGTTGTGTTCAGAAGATATAAAATTGCGTGTACGAGGTAGTTTTACTTCTGTTGGTCTAAGTAATTATACAATGACATATGAATTTTTTTCCGTTTTTCCTGATAGAGTGGAGATTGAGGGATTTATTCGATGTTTTCCTAAACTGGATGGTATGGAAGTGATATTAAAACAACCACAAGACAACAATAATTTGCCTATTGAGTACAAAGCGAAAAAAATTACCACGAGAAATGATAAGTGCACTTATTGTATAGATTGTATCGCAACAGAGGCAAAAGGATTTTTATTTCAAATAAAGCGAGATGAAATACCAGAACGAATTGAATTACAATTATGTTTACGATATAGAGGGGTAGATGTAAATTGTAAAAATATTTTGATGGAAAAATTTTTTCCCTTATCTGTAAAAATGGAAAGTAGCTATTATTTTCAAGATGGTGTTTTGTTAACCAGCTCTAAGGGGTTATTAAATATAACAAAAACAAAAGATAGAACAATAGTGAAAAAATGTGAGCATAATTTTGTTGAGGAAATAAAGTTAGATACAGATAAAGCGGCAGAAGAAGCAGCGCGACTAAGAAATATGTATCGAATTTTGAAACGTATTAAGCACAAAGAAATATGGTTAATCAGTGACAGAAAGAGTAAGGCCGATGACAATGGAGAGGCTTTTTTTACTTATATGAATACAATAGGGCGAAATAGAAACATACAAACTTATTTTGTATTAGACAAAGATTCAAAAGATTATGAACGACTATGTAAAATTGGGAAAGGGGTTCCTTTTGGTTCAAAAAAGCACAAAATCTTAGCCTTATTGAGCGACAAAATAATATCTTCGCAGGGAGAAGACTTTATCTTTCACTATTTTGGTGAAAAAATTCATTATTATAAAGATATTTTAAATCGTCAGAAGTTTGTATATTTGCAGCATGGTGTAATTAAAGATGATTTAAGTCGATGGCTTGCAAGACCAAATAAAAATATTAGTTTGTTTATCACAGTAACAAATAAGGAGCATGAATCGATTTTGGAAGGGGCTTATTACTATGATCAAACTCAAGTGAGATGCACAGGCTTTCCAAGATACGATTATCTGTATGATAATTCACAAAATAATAAAATTATTGTTTTTATGCCAACATGGCGTGCGTATCTTGCAGGCAAATATGATGTAAATACAGACTCTCGTACATTGAACAAAGGATTTAAGCAAAGTACCTATTGTCAGATGTATCAAAGTGTATTTCAAGATATAAGATTATTGGAAGCAGCAAAGAAATATCAGTATCAGATTGGAATAGTGTGGCATCCTATGATGCCAAGAGAATGTCTTCAATTTATTTGTAAAGATAGTAATATTATGGTTTTTGATAGAGAGAGAAGATACAAAGAAGTATTTGCAGAATGTAGTTTAATTGTCACAGATTATTCTTCTGCTGTATTTGATTTTGCATATCTAAGAAAACCTGTGATTTATTATCAGAAAGATGTAGATGAGTTTTTTTCAGGAAAACATATGTATGATAAAGGCTACTTTGATTATGAGCGGGACGGATTCGGCGAAGTGGAGTACACAGCAGATACATTAATAGACCGAATGATTGAATATATGAAAAATGGATGTCAGTTAAAAGACTACTATCGGGAACGAATAGATAGGACATTTCGATATTCGGACCAAAATAACTGTCAAAGAGTTTACGAAGAAATCAAAAGATTATAAAAAGAGTTCGGACTAGGAAGTTAAAGACTGAATTGTTATAGAAATATGGGGATTAGATTGTTATGGAAGAAACAAAAAAGTACAGATACAAAATATCCGTTGTGACAGCAGTATACAACGTTGAGGACTATTTAGCGGAGATGATAGACAGTATTATTGCACAAAATATTGGCTTTGAAAATGTACAATTAATATTAATAGATGATGGTTCACAAGACAGTTCTGGGGAAATCTGTGACCAATATGCGGCGCAATATCCAGAAAATATTGTAGTAGTACACAAGGAGAATGGCGGTGTGTCTTCCGCAAGAAATGAAGGATTGAAATATATAGAAGGAGCATATGTTAATTTTACGGATGCGGATGACATATTGGAGTTTAATACCTTAGAAGTAATGTACAGTTATCTGGAAGAAAATAAAAGATGGATTGATCTTGTTGCAGTAAAACTAAAATTTTTTGGTGTGAGAAAAGGTGATCACACTTTAAATTATCGGTTCGGCAAAAAATCCAGAATCGTAGATTTACGACAAGAATATCATTGTATTCAGCTTTCTATCAGTGGTACTTTGGTGAAAAGTGAATGTTTTTGCAATCGAAAGTTTGATAGGAAATTAGCATATGCAGAGGATGCGCAGCTTGTAATTGATATTTTAATGGACAAGATGCAATATGGATTGGTACGTGGGGCAAGCTATCGGTATAGAAAACGAGATACAGGAAATTCTGCGGTAGATTTGGGGAGGAAAAAGCCAATCTATTATGTTCCATATTTGCAGCGTTTTACATTGTATTCGCTTGAGAATGCAATGAAAAGGAAAGGATATATTCCTCGATTTGTTCAATATACTTGTATGTATGATTTGCAATGGCGTCTGAATCAGTATCCACTAGTGGAGCCAAATGTTTTGTTACCAAAAGAGGAGGAGGCATATAAAATACTTTTGCGAAAGGTGCTGCAATATATTGATGACAAAATTATTCTTGAACAGAGAAATATTGGGAATAACTATAAAATGGCAATATTGTCTGCAAAAGAAAGCAACCAGGACCGAAAAGAAATTGCTTTTTATCCAGATGATGCAAGAATTTTTATCAATGAAATACCATCTGCGGCGGCAAGTTCTTATACAATGTCTTTTGAATTTGCGGAATTATTACCAGAGGAAGTTGTCATAGAAGGACATATTCGATTTTTCGTGGAATTTGAGCAAATAGAAATTATTTTAAAGGCATGGAAGGAAGAAACAATTATTACAGAGTATCAGGCAATACTTTCCGATAGAGAAGAAAAATGTACTTTTTGTATGGATGAAGTGATTACACAAGCAAAAGGATTTCAATTTCGGATTGCACGAGAAGAATTGCCCGAAAAAGTTGATTTAGAACTTTATTTGCGTTATCAAGGAAATGATATTTTGTGTAGAAATATTTCATTGGGGAAATTTTTTCCTGTCTCCAAAAAAATGCGTAAGTGTTATCTGTATCAGAATGGCATGATATTGCAATATTCTAAAAAAAGGATTCAACTATCGAAAACAGATGAGAAAAGAATAGTGAAGAAATGTGAAAAAGAATTTCTCCAAGAAATTTTATCCAAGAATAATAAAATGCTTGATAGGGCATGGCTTGCAAGAAAGCTTTATCAGACGTTAAAACCTTTAAAGAAAAAAGAGTTATGGCTAATTAGTGATAGAATTAAAAAAGCGGATGACAACGGAGAAGCATTTTTTACCTATATGAATACAGTAGGAAAAACAAAAGATATTGACACCTACTTTGTATTGGACAAAGACTCAGATGATTATGAGCGTCTACGTAAAATTGGGAAAGTAGTGCCATATCATTCAACAAAACATAAAATATTATCACTTTTGTGTGATAAGGTGGTATCCGCACAGGCAGATGACTATGTTTTTAATCGCTTTTTTAATTTGTCTTATTTATACAAAGATATTCTTCATAGACAGAAGTTTATATTCTTGCAACATGGTGTTATTAAGGATGATTTAAGTCGATGGCTTGCAAGAGCAAATAAAAATATTAGTATGTTTGTGACAACAACACGTATGGAATATCAGTCCATATTAGATTGTGCATATCATTACGATGAAAGGCAGGTAAAATGTACAGGATTGCCCAGATATGATTATCTATATGATGATTCCAAGGATAAAAATATCATTACTTTTATGCCTACTTGGCGTTCCTATCTTGCTGGAAATTTTGATGTCGCAAAAGACTCCAGAGCGCTAAAAGGAGGCTTTGAAAATAGTTCTTATTGCAAAATGTATCAAGAAGTATTTTCAGATATCAGATTACATCAAGCAGCAGAAAAACATCAGTATCAAATTCGATTGATGCTGCATCCAACGATGCCGCGTGAATGTATTGAATATTTTGGTTGTAATGATTGGATTATGATACTTGAAAGAGATACTCGTTATCGAGACTTATTTGCAGATTCAAAATTAGTTGTTACAGATTATTCTTCAACGGTGTTTGATTTTGCATATTTACATAAACCGGTTTTGTATTATCAGCAGGATGCGGAAGAATTTTTTTCGGGAAAGCATACTTATGACAAAGGATACTTTGACTATGAAAGAGATGGATTTGGTGAAGTAGCGTACACGGCAGAAAACCTAATAAATCGAATTATTGAATATATGGAAAGTGGTTGTCAATTGAAAAAGGTTTATAAAGACAGAATAGAAAAAACATTTCCTTATAGTGATAAAGAGAATTGCAGACGAGTTTATGAGGAGATTGTAAAACTTTCTTAGGAACGAAAGTAAAGAGGAGAAAAAAGTGCGTATAAAAGATATATTGGTTAAGACATTTCATGTATTTTTGTTTGGTATATTTTATTATTTGTTAATTTTAGCAATTGGAAGTATGAATTTACAGTCACCACTCAGTTCGTTTGTCGTTGTACCATTATTCTTGTTTTTATATCACACGGTTAAAATAAAGGAGTTTCCAATAATATCTTCTAAAAAGACATGGTATGTTCTACAGAGCGTATCATGCATAATCATGCTCATAATGGTATTTGGACTTGAAGTTGATTTAACGTGGGATTGGGGACGATTACTGATTACTGCTTACAACTATATTATGACAGGTCAAATCGATTATCCAGAATATTTTATGCGATATCCTAATAATCAATTTTGGCTTGTATGTTTAATTGCCCTTTTTAAAGTAGTGGCAAAGTGTACAGCGAGTGAAAATATTGTTGTATTTAAAACTGTTTCAATGATAGTCGGTGTATTGATTGCACAGATAGGTATTTATTTTATATATTGTTCGGCTAAATTACTATGGGATACAACCAAAGCAGTTTGGATAGGAATAGCAGCACTACTATATGTGCCCTTTTATTTGTATGCGGGATATTTATATAATGATATACCAGGAATGTGTGTCGCAGCACTATTAATTTATTTTGCAGTCCGATTGGAGCAAGAGAAAATATGGACAAGGAAGTTATTTTATGCTGGAATAATTGGGGTGCTTGGAGCGTGCATAATGCATATTAAGATTATTACATTTATTGTATTTATTGCAGTCTTAATATCTGCATTATTGAAAAACAAAATAAAGTTATTTGTTCTGTTATGTGGAGTTATGCTTTTATGTTTTGTAGGAAGTTATAAATTATTGGAAGTTTCGGTAAATATAGTTTTGGACTTCGATGAAAATGAGACTGTAAAATATGAATTTCCTCCTACACACTGGATCATGATGTTGAATACTAGTGGTGGATTTAAACAGGAGGATGTGGAGTATACATGGAGTTTTGACTCCTATGAGGAAAAGAAGGAGGCGAATATACAAAAAATAAAGGAAAGGTTAACAGACAGAGGGAGACTTGGAACAATAAAACATATTTTATATACAAAACAGCTTAGAACATGGGCAGATAGTTGTATTGCAGGAGATAATTATGTGAGTAGAACTCCAATTCGAGAAAACTCGTTTAGTCAGCGATTCTTTTCTATCAATGGAGAATGGCATTGGATTTGCCTACTGTATACATGGATTATACATATTGTATTGCTTATAGGTATCTTGTTGTCAACTATGTTTTCTTTTCACAAAAAAATTGAGGAACAAAAAATGCTTGTCGGACGGATTGCTGTTTTTGGATTGTTCTTGTTTCTTTCTATTTGGGAATGCAATCCTAGATATCTGTTTACAATGATGCCTGTAATAATTCTGGTAGCATCAAATGGTATTTTCTTGCTGTTAGACAGAGTAACAGAAAATGAAAAGAAACTGTTTATTTGTCAACCAAATACCTCGGGGGGGGGTATTGGAGGCGGCAGTATGAGAACATCTATAATAAAAAGAAATTTAAAAAGAAGTTTTGGACTCGATGTCTCTCAAGCAATAAAAGGAATTGCTATTGCAATAATGTTGTTTCATCATTTGTTTCGGAATGGATTAGGAGCCCATGAACGATATGATATTGTATATTTTCCTTTTCCAGAAACTAATATGCGCAATATCGCCACAGTATTTAAAATCTGTGTTGCACTGTTTACGTTTATCAGTGGATATGGATTGTATTTCAACTATAAAAAGACAGATTTATCCGACTCACGGTGGGTACTGCAGAGGATTGTAAAGTTGTTATCTTCTTATTGGTTTGTGGTAGTGCTTTGCTGGGGAATTCTTAGTATTTTAAATGGATATCCACAAAAACAATATTTTGAAGGTGGGTTTTATCAGGGTATAACCAATATGGTTATCGAATTTTTGGGCTGTGCAAATCTGTTTCAAACACCAACGATAAATGATGTCTGGTGGTATATGAGTGCAGCAGTCATTTATGCTGTATTGTTGCCTCTTATTATAGCGCAGGAAGATAAACTTTTGTTGTTGCTATCAATGACAGCAATATTACCTAGGATTTTAGGTTTTGGATATCAGGGAGGAACATCTGCATATTCCTTTTTGTTTATATTTTTAGTAGGAGTGCTTTGTGCAAAATATGATTTGGTGAATAAATGGTTGGAATATAAACAGGAAAAGAGTTTCTTAAAATTTTTAGTAGAGTTGGTTCTGGTTTTTATTGGTTATAAATTTTATCGAAAGATCCCAATAGAATTGTTTTGGGAATATCACTTTGGGTTGTATCCGCTGTTGGTAATTTTCTTTGCAGTGGAATTTATATGTTTTCTTCCAATTGTGGGAAAACTATTTTCCTTTTTTGGGAAACATTCCGCAAATATCTTTTACATTCATTCGTTTTTTATGATGTTTTCGGGATTTATTTATGAATTGCCTCACTTTTTGCTTTCATATTTTGTGCTTATGGGAATTTCATTAGGTGGCTCTATTTTAATAGAAGCGCTAAAAGAGGTGTTTGGATATAATAAAAAATTTTTTAAAGGAGGATGAAAATGATTCAAGCGATAGCAATTTTATATTGGCTTTTATTTTTACAAAATTCTGATTCTTATTATGTGCCTTATTTGCTTATAGGAATTTGTAGTAGTATTGCACTTTATAGCAATAAGACCAAACGTCAAGTATTTCATAGAGATTGGGAGCAGATAACTATAATAATTTGTTCTAGCGTCTTTTCTTTAATGATTTGTGCGGCAAATTACGCATTGTTTATGAATTTAAATCTTCCAGACAGGGCAGGAAAAATTTTTATTGCATTATATAAGGCATTTACGATTTTCGCCGTATTGTTTGGAGGGTTTTCAGCTTTTTGGAATTTATTGAATTGTTTGGTAGAACATTTTAAAGGTTTTTATTGGAAAAAGATTCCGAATAAACAGGGGGGGGGTATTTATGTACTTTCTATATTATTAATCTCTACAATAAACTTGTTTTTCTTATTTATGTGTAAGTATCCAGGAAATATTACACCAGATAGTTTGCAATCCATAGGTCAGTCGTTATCTAATAGTTATTCTAATAAACATCCATTTTATTTTACGATGATTGTAAAATTTTTTCAGGTATTGGGATTAAAGTTGACAAACAATATCAATATTTCAGTAGTTTTGTTCAGTGTTTTTCAGGTAGTATTTATGGCAGCCTGTTTTTCTTTTATAATCTTAACATTATATCAAATGCAGATTTCCAAAAAAATAATTGTGGGATGTCTGCTGTTTTATACCATGATGCCATATCATATTATGTATAGTTTTACAATGTGGAAAGATGTAATGTTTGGTGGTTTTGTATTGCTCTATATCACAGCGACTTTCAGAATTCTAAAAAATGTTGGTAATTATAAAAATATAGATAAAATTGTATTGTTGATTGGAGGAATTGGGACATGTTTGTTTCGTAGCAATGGCTGGTTTGTTTTTCTGCTTACAGTTCTTTGTGCAATTGTGCTATTTGGAAAAACAAGAAAACGGATGTGTGCTCTGCTTGCAACAATATTAATTATAACATTTATTTTGAAACATCCCATATTAAGTTATCTAAATGTATCTCAGCCAGATACAATAGAATCCTTATCAGTTCCGGCGCAACAGATTGCAAGAGTTGTTGTAGATCACAATGACTTGAGTGAGGAACAGAGAGAACTTTTGGGGAAAATTGTTAATGTAGAAGCAATTTCTGAAACATATCTTCCTTATATTTCTGATCCAATTAAAAATTTAGTTAGGATTTCAAAAAATCAGGATTATCTGGAAGAACACAAAGCTGCATATTTAAAATTATATTTTGCGTTAGGGCTTTCTCATTTGGATACTTATCTATATGCATGGATTGATTTGACCAAAGGATTTTGGAATGGAGGATATGCTTATGGGATATGGTCTGGTAGTGTACGTGAAAATGATTTCGGAGTAGAACGTATCGTACACTCAGAGAAAATAAGGATTGCGTTGGAAGAATATCTTTGGTTGTATCCCAATGTACCTGTTTTGCAGATTTTCGTATGTATTGGGTTTTTTGTATGGTTAGTGATAGGATTTGGAATTTTGTGTATTCTTCGCAAAGACAAAGAAGGCTTTTTTGTAATAATACCTGTTCTTTCGATTGTGCTTTCCCTCATGGTGGCAACACCAGTATATGCAGAGTTTCGATATGCATATGCGGTATTTTGCTGTGTTCCTTTTTTGCTATTTGCTGTATTTTATAAGTCCAGTTAAGAAAGATAAAAAATATGAAAACATGGAACGTTATCATTAAGATGAAAGATATATAAGGGAGAGAAACAGATGAGTGTAGTATTAATACCAACATTAAATCCAGAAGTAAAATTACTGGATTACATAAATGAATTAAAAAATAGTGGTTTTAAAAATGTGATTATAGTGAATGATGGGAGTGAGCAAAATACACAATATATTTTTGACGAAATTTTAAAATTAGAAGATAGGCAGTTTGAAGTTACTATTCTTAATCATGTAGTTAATCTTGGAAAGGGAAGAGCGTTAAAGAATGGAATTAATTATTATTTAGCACATTTAAAGGACAAGTATCAAGGATGTTGTGGACTTATTACAGTTGATTCTGACGGGCAGCATTTGATTAAAGATGTACAACAGTTAAAACAAAGATTAGAAAAAACATACTTGGGGGGGGGTATAATACTTGGCTGTCGTGATTTTTGTCAGGAAAATGTGCCATTTAAGAGTAGATATGGAAATAATATTACAAAAGTTGTATTTCGTTTGTTCTTTGGAAGAAATATCTCTGATACACAAACTGGTTTGAGAGCCTTTTCTAATAAATCTCTTTTCCAATTAATTGATTTATATGGAGAACGCTTTGAATATGAAACAAATGTACTGATAGCATGTGTAGATCAAGGAATACCAATTGAAGAATTAACAATAGAAACCATATATGAAAATGGCAATAAAAGTACACATTTTAATCCAATTAAAGATTCTATAAAAATTTATCGATTACTTTTAGCACGCTTTTTACGATATATTGTTGCATCTTTTTCGGCATCTATTGTTGATTTAATGATATTTGTATTGTTATGCAGTAGTATATCAGAAGAAAATACATTGCGTATTTACATAGCAACAATTGGTGCGAGAGTGATTTCTTCAATTTATAATTATATTATAAATAAAAATGTTGTTTTTCGGTATAAAAAGGAGTCTTTCCGAACAGCAACGCAGTATTTTATATTATGTATTCTTGTAATGTTTGTCTCTGGATTTTGCGTGAATAGTCTCTATCGAATTTTGGGACATTTCGAACTTCTTATAAAATGTATTGTAGATGGTATATTGTTTTGCTGCAATTATTTTATTCAGCAAAAAATTATTTTTAGAAGAAATTTTTAAAAAGGAGAAATAAGAATGATAATCGGAATGCTTAGGTTGCTTTTGTTTTTAATATCAATATATGGATACCAGATGTTTCTAAAGAAAAAGTGGAATATCGAAATGGAATGTTCACTGATTATCTTATTTAGTAGTATTAGCTGCATTTTGTTTTTAGCAGGAATATTGAATATTATGAATATTGCTTTTTGGGGAATTTTTGGTGGTGGACTAATTCTTAGCGGAATATTCTTAATAAAAAGACACTTAAAAATCGGTTTTTCTTTTGCGTTCTTTTTTTATGTTGTTGCGATAGGGACTCTTTTTGTAATATTGTACTATGAAAAATATTTTCATTATGACAATTTTTCTCACTGGGGTCTGATTGTAAAGAATATTTATAGAAATTGTCGTTTTCCCAACTTTCAGGATACGATGATTCATTTTCAAGCATATCCGACAGGAAGTGCTTGCTTTATTTGGTATGTGTGCAGAATTGTAGGATATTCAGAAGGAAATACTTTGTTTGCACAAGCCATATTAACTTTATCTTGCATGATGCCTTTTTTTGTGTTGATTAGAGAAGTACCGTGGAGAAACAAGCTTTTATTGACAATGTTTATTGTTGTAGAAAGTGTTATCTGGATTATATACGGCGCAGCGAGAGGAATTGGGTTGTATCAGCTTTTGGTAGATGTACTTTTGGCAGCAGTTGCAACAGCAGCGTTTACAATCAGTTATTATTACAAGAATCATATAATTAAGGCTGTGCTTTGTGTAACTCCATTATTGGTTTTTGATGTTTGTATAAAAAATAGTGGAATTATATGGGTGTTTGCTATTTTAACAGAATTATTATTTTTTTGTTTTGTCAATAAGACTGAATTGAGAAAATCATTAAAAATAATAGGAATAATTTTAGGAGCTTCGTTTGTGTTTCGGATTTTGTGGGACCGACATATTCAGATGGTATTTGATAATGCCAGTACATCGAAACATGCAATGTCACTTGCGTATTGGACAAAATCTTTTCGTGCAAAGTCACCTGAAGATCTACATACAATAACACAAAGGTTTATTGAGCGGGCATTCTCATTGAAAGATAATAAAGTGGCTGTTTTACTACTTGTGAGTGTGATTTTTACAGCAATTCTTTTAAAATTCTACAAAAGAACTGTAGCGAAAGTGCATATTTTATTTGGATGCATCTTTATATTAGGAGTTACGATTATATATCAAGTAGGAAATTATTTGATGTATATTTTTTCAATGCCAGGTCCCGAAGCACTTCGTTTGGCGGAGTATAATCGCTATGTAATAACACTGGAATGTTTTATATTAGGAGTTTTTTCTGTATTTTTGCTAGACATAGTCCAATTGCTGGATCAAGAGAAAAAAATAAATTGTTGGTGCAGTAGATTTGCAGTGGTTCTTATTTTAGTAGGATTATTAATCAGTGAATCTGCAGATATTAAATATCTTGTACGACAGAAAGATTTGCAAAGTAGTCTGAACAATAATATTTTTGCTAGTTGGCGAGCGGACCGCATACGATTAGATAAACTTGTGGATAGTTATCATATCGCGGAAGGTAAGAAAAGCTTATTGTATGTTGGAGATCAGAATGTAAATTTTAGGGCGGATATGGCAAGGTATGTTTTATACAGTGAAAATATCAAGGCAATTCATAGTGACCAAGTAAGTCAACTAAAAAATGCAAATCAATATGATTATGTGATTATTATGGAACATGATGATATTGTTGATAGCTGGCTTGCAGATACTAGTATACCATTTGAAGAAAATGAATGTTTAAGAACAGAAGATTATCAATACATACCATTGCAAAAGTATTTACAAGCGTTAAATAAGGAGCAATATATAATTTTTATGTCTGTTAAGGATGAAGCTTCAAGGGCTTATACAAAGGAAATGGCAGATAGTTTTAAAAGTTTAGGATTAAAGGAGAATTTAATGGATGGATTTCGATATAGTTATGGAGCTGTTATTGATGGAGATATTGTTGTTTATGAGCACCTGGGAGAAGAACAAATTAAGATTTCCGGTGAGTGCAGTGGTGTAAAATATGATTTAATTAGTGCTGGTTTGCGCTCTGGAAATCAGTCAAGTATTATTTTAGATGGACAGGAATATTCCCAGAATTTGCGAGGAATTAACATTGTGGTGTATGACAAAGAGATACAGAAAGTAATAGATTCTATTTGTTTTGATACATGGCAGTTAGATGGAACATATCGAGAGCGAAGCGATCAAAATCTAATTGTATCACAATTTTGAGAGGTAAGAATTTTATATGAAGAACATAAAATCAATTCAGGAATTATTTAGAATATTTGTTGAAAAGAAAATGATTAATACACGGGGGGGGGTATGAAAATACTGCCGTTAAACTTGCGGAAAAAATTATTAAATATATAATATTTTTCTTGTTTTCAATTATTATAATATGGTTGATATTAGTTGCTGGATTTAGTACATCATACATCAATATCAGTACAGAGCATACATATTTTGTGAAAGATAATATACTTTGGAATATGGCGGCGTGTGTGATACTAGTAGCGGTTGTATTTATTACTAGAAAAAAGATAAGAAAAAAATCATTTTCACATTTATCTGTAAAGAATCGAAAAATAATTCTTTTATTCTCTATTGGAGTAATTGGCACGTTGATTGTGCTTTGTTGTCACACAATTCCAAGATCAGATCAAATAGAAATTATAAAGGCTGCGCAGGGATTAAAACAAGGTGACTTTACAATGTTTGAGTCTGGTGGTTATATACAGATGTGCCAGAATCAAAGTGGAATTGTTGTATTCATCTATTTCTTGACTATGTTTTTTGGGGAGAATAATTATATTGTATTTCAGTTACTAAATGTAGTGGCATTAATCTTAATCTATAAAGAGTTGGCAGAGATAGCAAATTTTGCAGGTATGAATAAAATTTGTCAACTTGCAATATTACTTTTTGGAATTTTCTTTTTGCCATTGACTTTGTACACAACATTTGTTTATGGTACTTTGATTTCATTTGCATTTGCATTGAAGGCAGTAAAACATGAACTGCTTTTCCTTGAGGATTGGAAATGGCGTGATTTGCTATTTGCTGCTTGTTCGATAGCGTTTAGTGTAATGTTGAAAAGTAATTCTCTAATATTTATGATTGCAATGATTCTCTATGCATTCTTTAAAATAGTAGGAAATTATTGGAGAAAAGTATTGCTTTTGCTCATAACAATTTTGCTGTTTCAGTGGATTCAAGGAGTTGCTGCAAACTCTTTTATTGCAAATAAAATTGGACAATCTATGAAAAGCGGAATTTCTCCATGGGCATATATTGCAATGGGACTACAGGAAGGAGATAAGGCCGATGGTTGGTGGAATAAGTATAATAGTAGAAGTTATTTTGACAATGGCAGTGATACCAATAAACAGGCAGAGGCAGCAAAAAGATATATTAATGAGAGATTAAATTATTTTGCTAGTGATTGGGAATATGCCGTTCAATTTATGGGACATAAGCTTGCATCACAATGGAATAATCCAACATTTCAGTGCTTTTGGGTAGTTAATAAGCAGCAATCTAATATTGAGCAACCGGAATGGATTAAAAGAATGTATAGTGTCAGAGGTCAGAATTTTTTTAGTAAGATGTTAAATTTGTTTCAATTTATGGTTTTAATGGGAAGTTTGTTGTTTTGTGTTTTTGATACTTCCAGAATAAAAAATGGTTGGATTATGCTACAAACAATATTTGTCGGCGGTTTTTTATTTCATGTATTTTGGGAGGCGAAGTGCCAGTATACATTGCCCTATTTTATATTGCTGATTCCAATAGCTATAAAAGGATATTCTAATATTTGTCATATTGTAGAACAAACGATACAGAAAGTCAGTAACAGGCAGTATATAAATCGAGCATCTGTCTTTATTATGTTCGTATTTGGAATTGCGGGATTTGTACAATTTAGCAGTTCTGTTGCCATCAATCAAATGATAAAGATAGCAGATAATATGGACGAGTATACACAATATGTTCAATTTAATACTACCGATAAGATAGCAGACGGAATATATCGTATTTGTCCTTACGAAAATGACAAGTTGTCAATTGCATGTTTGGATTTGGAAAATAAAAAGAACTCGGAGATTGCATTAATGTCAAATCAACAAAATCAACTTGAAATAAAAACAATAGATGATAGGGTTTATTTACGATTTTATAATTCAGAACTATATCTGGATTTAAGAAATAATAAAGAGATTGAGAACGGACCAATTCAAGCACACCAGAAGAATAATACAGATGCGCAGAAGTGGGTATTAAAACGAGACTGTACTCAAAAAGATATTTATTATATTCTTATTGGAACACAGAGTGCCTTAAGTTATGACAGTGAAGGAAAAATCTGCATCAAGAAATTTGATGGCAGCAATACACAGAAATGGAGATTGATTTGATACATTTGGCATTTAATACTGCTTGAGAAATAGGGATAATGAGATAATAGTGGGGTGTTTAAAATAGGGGGGAGGCAATTTGTGAAAAATCGAATTTTTATAAGTCTATTATTGATAGAAATCCTTATAATAGGAATTTTTATAAGAATAATTTGTTCTGAAACATATGTCTCTGAATCTGTTCAGAATCAGATGATTTCAAAAAATATTACACAAAATAAGGAGGGAATTTGGTATGCTGATGAAAACAGTGATATAAAAGAGGATACCATATTTTTATATGGTCCATATATTAGTTTGAATCAGGGGAGTTATACAGTGGCTGTATCTTACGAGGCAGATCACAATCAGGTGATGGATATATACTCCAGAAATGGAGGAAGATTTTTGTTTTATGATAATCGTCAGATTGCATTAAAAAAGGGAAGAAATACAGAAATTGTTAAGGTCCGACTGTCACAGAAAATAGACGATTTTGAAGTTCGGTTATATTTTTCTGGAAAAGGTTTTGTAAAAATTAATGATATATCAATTATTAAAAATAATGAAGAACAAAAAGAAAATCTTGTGTTAATTTTACTTCTGTTTGTATTGTTAGACAGTTATATTTATCAGAAAATAATTCGCAAAGAGAGTACCGTTTCTAAGTTATTTCCGGTGTTTGCAGGGTTGATAACGGGGATAGCAATTTTGATACAGGGGGGGTATATGAAGGCGTATCATTTATATCAATTTTACGAAATGAGTGCAATGGAATTGGATTGGACAAAATGATTGTCAGCATTGCAGTTTTCTGGTTTTATATAAATCAATGGTATTTGCTAAGTAAAATAAAACATGTTGGTATTAAAGTACTAGCGACTGTATTTTCTATTTGTATGATAATTGGAATGAGTCTGTCCTCCAATGGAAATCTTCAATTTATTACAAAAAGTTTTCCGCAGTTTTTAATTGCTGCAATTGTGTTTGTCGGGTATTATAATTTGTTTCTAGTCTCTATTACGTTTTTATTTCATTGGATAGATTTGGATAAATTCCAAGAATTTGCTGCCAAGATAAGTTTAGAAAGGTTCGTAAAATATCCTTCATTTATTGTGTCAGTTGTTGTAATAATTGTAGGATGGATTCCTTATATAGTTTTCTTCCTCCCTGGTTCTGTGCCATGGGACGGACGTAGGCAGATTAGTGAAGGCGTTGGATATACCACAATGACCAATCATCATCCATGGTTGGTTTCAGAATTTATGGGACTATTAATGAAGATCGGTCAGCGGATTAGCGACAATACAGGTATCTTTTTGATAGTGTTCACATTTATGACCATAGAAATATTATGTTATAGTTTTGCTTGCTGTAAGATAAAAAAATATACAAATAACATACTAATTTATGGATTAAGTGTGTTGTATTTTGCTTTACTTCCTGCATTTGGGGCGTTTGCTGGTGTGGTCATAAAAGATGGTTTAAATGCAGCACTTGTAGCGTATTTTATGACAGTATTTATAGAATGTTGTTTTAAAGCGAGACAAAAATCCTTATCAACAAAAGATTTCGTATGGTTGGGAATTGCTGCTGTGCTTGTCTGCATCACAAGAAAAAATGGGATTTATTTGGTTCTGCCACAGTGTTTTGGTCTTGCAGTGTGGGTGACAAAAAAGAATCAAGTGATAGGAGTTTTTATTCTATGTTTTAGTATTTTGGGATTTCTTATCACTTTATTTTAAAATGACTTATTTCCCTTTATTAAGCCACTT
>ERZ778513.622-NODE-622-length-26862-cov-7.613944_pt1 | contig 26862 bp, 21 predicted proteins | sample MGYA00510345_ERZ778513 | MGnify/ENA primary metagenome ERZ778513 (study PRJEB29527, sample SAMN07138966) | mouse gut metagenome | material: feces | host: mouse | place: China:Nanjing | collected 2016-01-25 ... | reverse complement strand
CTGCCGTCCAAAGTCAAACAGTTTGTTCAAAATACTGAACAGTTTTTTGTGTTCCTTGTCGATAATATCTACCCCAATATTATATCGTTCGTTCCATACTAATTGATTTCCCATTTTTTCTCCTTTGCCCCATAATAACTGTTATCGAAATATCAATTGAAATGTGAATTTCATCCTTTATCAACCAAATTATAGCATGACTACCAAAATAATGGAAGATGTTTTCGTTTCTATATTAATTATTTAAAATAGAATGATGTTACTATTCACACAGAACTTAGTATTTACTCTAAGTGTATAAGAAAATATATGGTTAACAAGTAAAAATCCATTTGTTATGTGAATTTTGTACAGATTTTTATTTGTTACTGGAGTGAATCAAACGGTAACAAAATGACTTGTTTTTCTCACCCTACTAATGTAATATGTAACAAGAACCTTGTGTGTTCCTCAAAAAAACTTTAATAAGGCAGGAATTTTTATGAAAGTCACAGCCGTAATCGCTGAGTACAATCCATTCCATAATGGACATCTCTATCAGTTAGATACCATACGCCATGCAGAAAACACAGACCTTATTCTTGTTATTATGAGTGGGAATTTTATGCAGCGTGGTATTCCCGCCATCGTAAATAAATATGAACGCTGTCGCATGGCACTTTTGCATGGCGCTGATCTTGTCTTTGAATTGCCAGTTTACTTTGCATTGGGCAGTGCCGAATACTTTGCGCAAGGAGCAGTCTCTCTGGCTGACAAACTCGGCGTTATTGATACGTTGCATTTTGGCAGTGAATCCGGCGATCTCGCCCAGATTTTACAGTATGCCAACATCCTTGCTAGCGAATCCAAAGCATACCAAACAGCGCTAAATCAGTCTTTAAGACAAGGTTATACTTTTCCAGCATCCAGAAGCCGCGCACTGTCAGAACTTTTTCCCGACCAAGATATACAAAACTTTCTTAGCGCGCCCAACAATATTCTTGGAACAGAATATGTCAAGGCACTTATACAGAGAAACAGTGCAATCAAACCTGCAACACTGGCGCGAAAAGGCACAGCGTACACCTCTGTCTCTTTAGAGTCAGACAGTTTTATCTCTGCAAATGCAATACGAAATGCACTTCATTTCCAGCTGTCAAGTACTGCTGACTCTGCAATTCAAAATTTTCTACCAACAAATGTTTATACCTTACTACAAGCGCAAGAACACTTGTACACTGAAGATTTTTCTGAAATCCTTCTATATAAAATGTTACAACTTTATGGTCATAAAGATGCCTTTGCCGACTACTTTGACATCGGAAAACAACTATCACATACCTTGCATAATAATCTTTCTCGCTTTGTCTCTTTTGAAGATTTTGCACAATTGTGTAAAACCAAAAACTTGACATATTCTCGCATCTGTCGTGGTCTTATGCACATTCTATTAGGATTGACACAAGAGCACGCAGATGCTTTGCAGCAGAAGGATTATACCCCCTATGCAAGATTACTTGGCTTTACCTCCCGCGGTCAAAAACTATTGAAATCCATCAAGGCAAACACATCGATTCCTGTTATAACCAAACCTGCACACGCACTAAAACAATTCCATGACATTGCCCTGACAACACTACAATCTGATTTGTTTGCCGCAGATATTTATGAGAGTATCCGACAGCAAAAACAGCGGCGTTGGTCACATAAATCGGCTAATCTTTTGCGTCCAAATGAGTTAACCCGTGAACTAATCAAAATTAATTTTTAAAGCTGTGGATTGGTGCAGGTATCCTGCCCCCACGGTTTACAAATGCATCACAGGAATATTTGTTGACAGGCATAATTGGTGCATATCCAAGCAATCCACCAAACTCAACACTATCTCCCACTGTCTTGCCAATTACAGGAATAATACGCACAGCGGTTGTCTTCTGATTGACCATTCCAATCGCAAGCTCATCTGCTATAATACCGGCTATAGTTGTTGGTTTTGTATCACCGGGAATTGCAATCATATCCAGACCAACAGAGCAGACACATGTCATTGCTTCAAGCTTTTCCAGCGTAAGTGCACCCGCATTCACAGCATCAATCATGCCTTGATCCTCGCTCACTGGAATAAAAGCACCACTCAATCCGCCAACATAAGATGATGCCATCACACCACCTTTTTTAACTTGGTCATTTAACAGTGCAAGTGCTGCTGTTGTTCCCGGAGCACCTGCATATTCAAGTCCAATCTCACACAAAATATCTGCTACACTATCACCGATTGCTGGCGTAGGAGCAAGGGAAAGATCCACAATTCCAAAAGGAATCCCAAGTCGTTTTGACGCTTCTTGTGCAACTAACTGCCCAACACGTGTCACCTTAAAAGCGGTCTTCTTGATTGTTTCACAAAGCACCTCAAAATTTTCTCCACGCACGCGTTCCAGTGCATTTTTAACCACTCCCGGGCCGCTTACACCGACATTAATAATGGCGTCTGCCTCTGTGACACCATGAAATGCCCCCGCCATAAATGGATTGTCATCTGGCGCATTACAAAACACAACCAATTTGGAACATCCAATTGAATCTCTCTCCTTTGTACATTCTGCTGTCTCTTTAATAATATCTCCCATCAACCTTACGGCATCCATATCAATTCCTGTCTTTGTAGACCCTAGATTGACAGAACTGCACACAAGTTTGGTCTGTGCAAGTGCTTGTGGAATTGAGCGCAATAACAACTCATCTGCCTTTGTCATCCCCTTTGACACCAGCGCAGAATAGCCACCTAGAAAATTAACCCCAACTTCTCTCCCCGCCTTGTCAAGCGTCTTGGCAATTGCCACAAAATCTTCAGAAGTCCTACATGCTGCTCCGCCAACCAAAGCAATTGGTGTAACAGAAATCCGCTTATTCACGATAGGAATCCCAAATTCTTTCTCAATCGTTTCACCTACGACCACTAAATCTTTCGCGACAGATGTAATCTTGTTGTAAATCTTCTCATTTAACTGTGACAGATTAGAGTCAATGCAATCCAACAAGCTGATGCCAAGTGTAATTGTCCTGACATCCAGATTCTCCTTCTCAATCATTTTATTCGTTTCTAATACTTCATTTATGTTTATCATTCTCAAATGTCCTCCATTACTTTCTTGTCGATTGTAAATAGCTTATAGCCTATGCATACTATTAAAAATTTCTTCTCTCTGACATTTGATAATAACGCCAATTTCCGCTCCAAGTTTGTCAAACTCATCAGAAATCTCGCTGACAGACTTGACTGCCTTACTCATGTCTGCAATCATCATCATATTAAAATAATCATCCACAATGGTCTGTGAGATATCCAAAATATTAATTTTATTCTCAGCAAGATATGTACATACCTTGGCAATAATTCCAACAGTATCTTTTCCTACTACTGTAATAATTGTTTTTTTCATAATATAGTTCTCCTATCTTTTATCTTTATATTTCTATCATTTGTGACATTTCAGTCCGATTTGCCACAAAAATTGGAAAATCATCTGGTTTATAAGGATTATCCGCCATAGAAATTTCCAGTCGCACTGTTTCATATGCCAGTTCCGGCAAATTATTATCCTTGCTTAGATGCCCCAAAAACACTGTTTTCAAATTGTCATGTAGCAATCTACTCAGTAATCTGCCTGAAAGCTCATTCGACAAATGTCCTTTTTTCCCTAGTATCCTTTGTTTTAGAGCATATGGATATTTGCCCACCTGCAACATATTAACATCATGATTGGCTTCCAGCAAAATAACATCCATTCCTCGAAGACTCTCAATCGTATATGTATCATATGTGCCCAAATCTGTCGCAACTGCCATACGCTTATTTCCATATTGAAATCTGTATGCTGCTGGCTGAACCGCATCATGAGATATTTTCATCGGATTAACTGTGATATCCTTTAAAATAAATTTTTCGTCAATCTTAATTGTATGAAAAAGTGAGTCCTCTATTCTCGCAAGATTACTCACTTTCCTAATGGCAGCTATTGTCCCTTCTGTAGCATAGACCGATATGCCAAATTGCCTGCACAGCGCACCCAGACCATTAATATGGTCTGTATGCTCATGCGTAATTAATATCCCATCAATATCTTTTCCTGTCAATCCAAATTGGTTGAGTGCCTCCAGCGTTTTCTTGCAGCTTATCCCCGCATCTACCAAAAGATGTGTCGCTTCTGTACCAATATAGATACAATTTCCACTACTTCCACTGGCTATACTGCACATTCTCATCTATTTTTGCTCCTATTCTATGCCAATCTGTTTTATTTCCAATATACCTCTATCTTATCTCCATTATGAATTTCTTGTGTATATTGTGCATCTTTTCCGTTAACAAGAGTAGCAATTCCACCACCGCGCACTTTGCTGGTGTCAAAATCAATATAATCAAATATATCCACAAACATATAGCTCTGTTTTCCTCTCATAACAATTGGATTTTGATTTACAATGACAATTATCTTTTTGCCATTTTCTTCTTTCACTTCCTCTTTCGTTTCTTCTTTTTTGACGGTTTCCGATTCCGACTTTGATTTTGTAATTGTCTCAGCAGATTTTACCTGTTTTGGTTCCTCTGTAGTTGTTTTTGTTTCTTCTGGCCCTTTTTCTACTTTGACTTCTTCTATCGATTTCTCAGGCGATATTTTGTCCGTATCTGATATTGTTTCTTTTTTTGTTTCATCCTTTATTTCGTCTTTTGTCTCGTCAACTGTAGACGCCTCTGTATGTGTATCTTTGTCTGATTCTGCTCTTGCCTTGTCTTGGTCTGACGCTTCTATCGGTGTCTCCTGTGTTGACGCTTTGCCTGAATTTTCCTCTATATTTAAATTTCCTTGTTCTCTCCTTTTTTCCGCTTTTGACACATGGTCTTTGACTGCTTCTCTAACTGCTTCTCGCTGTGATTCCTTATAGATTTCTTTCAGTTGATGTTCTTTCCGATTCTTAATTTCGAGCTTGTCAGAGGCATGAATCTCCACTGTACTATCTGCTTGCTCACCATTGACAAAAAGAATAATATCTTCTGCTGCCAAATCCATAAACGCCAAGAAGGAATCATATGTATAAGAAGTAAATACTTCAATCTCATCTCCATTCTGTATCAAGTATTCTTCTGTAACAGCCATGCCATTTACCTTTACTGGTTTTGGAAGCTGCATCTCATCACCATTTACCGAAACAACAATTTTCCCATTATAGTCAATCAAATCTGCAATTTTCTCCTGTGCAGATGTACCAAGTGTGGATTCCTCAAGCACAATCACATCATTTGCTTTGATATTATGACTAAGACTAACCTCCTCACCATTTACATAGATGTGTGCACTCTCACCATACTCTCCTTTTGTAACACGATTTTTACCATTTACAGTATAGCGCAATTCTTCTCCGCGCCTTGGAAAAAGACCATCTCTAGTAAAATCTGCCTGAATCGCAGCATCTGTCACTGTGAGTTTATTGTTGTCATAGAGTTTAATTTTATTGCCATTAAATGTAATATAAATAAAATTATTGTACTGTTCATAGTATGTCAAACAGATTCCAATCGGCGTAATAATTGTGGAATCTTTTAGTGCTCCTTCTGGGAAATCAATATCTCGCATAATCTCCTCCCCGCGAAGTGCCACACGCTTTGGATCTAATCCAAGTTCCGCTGCAATCAGCGCATCAAATCCTCTAATTTTGCCGCCACCACCAACAATAAACACAGCACTTGGAGAAGTTCCACCATTCAGTTCTTTAATGGTATTGGCAGTCAGTTTTGCCATTCGCTCAATCTCACCCTGACAAATAGCAATCACTTCCTTAGCAGTAATCGTCTGCTCCATACCCATAATATCTTCATACACAATTTCTTCCTGTTGTGTTGATGCTGTCTTAATCATTTCTGCTGTGCCAAAATCAATCAGACAAGTTTTTGCCAAAAGTTCTGTGAGTGTATCTCCTGCGCAAGGAATCATTCCAAATGCGACAACTGTTCCATCATTTGTAATAGAAATATCTGATGTTCCAGCTCCGACGTCAATCATTGCAATATTTAACAGTCTAAATTTCTCTGGAATGGCAACTCGAATTGCTGCAATTGGTTCCAACGTCAGATTTGCAACCCGCAATCCGGCAAGCTCTACCGCACTATACAAACCATCCACAACATCATCTGGCAAAAATGTTGCAATAATATCTGCGCCAATTGTTTTTGCCTTGTGATGTTCTGGTTGTCCCATCCACAAGCCATTTAAATAATAACGCACAACTGAATATCCTACACAATAAAAATGCATATCTGTGTCATTGCTATCTTGAAACTCTGCAAACGCTTGCTCTATTCCCAGTGAAATCAGATTACTCATATCCTCTTTTGTGACATTTCGTTCCTTGTCAAGATCCATGTCTGCATGTACATTCATTGTCTTGAGCACGCGCCCAGCAGCAGCAATACAAACTTCATTTAGTTTGACACCCGCCTTCTCTTGTAGGCATTGTCTGATATCCGCTATAGTAGCCGCTACTCTATTGATATCATGAATTTGACCATCAAACATAGCACGCGTTTGATGTTGGCGAATTTCCTGCGCTGTCACGATAAATCTTTCTCCCTGTCTATAGCCCACAGTACCTACAATACTCCTCGTGCCAATATCCAATCCAAATACAAGCTCCTCCTCATTCACATTCCTCTCGTTCATACCTCAACCCCCATAATTTTATTGATCTGTCTGTAGGTTTCCTCCAAATCGCCATTGTTTATAATTATCACTTGGCAGTACTTTCTAAATTCTTCCTCACTCAATTGTCCTTTCATAATCTCTGCTATCTTCTGTGCACTATATTTCCTACTTTTTACAAGTCTTTTCTCTCGAATTGCCACATCAGAATGAATATACCACATCTCATCCACAATCTGGTCATAGTGTTCTTCAATCAAAAGTGCAGCCTCGATAAAAAAGTACGCCACCACTCCTCTCTCTCTCTCAAAAGCGATTTGTTCTAAGATATACTTTTTCACTTCTGGATGCACAATACTGTTCACTTCTACCAGCAATGCATTATCCCCAAAAATAACTGCTGCCATTTTAGTTTTATCAATTGTATTATCAGCGCTTAAAATCTCCTGTCCAAGAAGTGCAACAAGCTTCTGATAACATACTTGTCCTGGTTCATACAACTTATGTGCTGCCTCGTCTGCTCTTATCACTCTACACGAAAAATGCGCTTCTATATAAGAAAGAACTTTTGTTTTCCCTGCACCGACACCACCAGTAATTCCTATAATCCTCATATTAATCCCCACGCCGCCTTTTGCGACTCAAATAGAAATAAAAACGCTGTCTTTTGCGTTTTTCAGTGTGAAATTTTAATTTCACACTATTTCGCTTCATACCAGTCTGTCCCTATGTGAAGGTCAATCTCCAATTTCACTGCCAGCTCACATGCATTCTGCATTTCCTGTGACAAAACTGCCTGCACTTCCTCAACTTCGTTCTTTCTAGTCTCAATTAACAGCTCATCATGTATCTGCAAAATTAGTTTCGACTGAAGTCCCTTTTCTTTCAATGCATCATAGACGTGAACCATTGCATATTTTATAATATCTGCTGCTGTTCCCTGTATTGGAGAGTTCATAGCAACACGTTCCCCAAAAGAACGCTGATTGAAATTAGTAGATTTTAGTTCTGGAACAGGTCTGCGCCTGCCAAACATTGTCTCACAATATCCTTTTTCTTTCGCATCATCCACCAGCCTGTCCAAAAACTTCTTAATTCTAGGATACGTCTTAAAATATTCATCAATATAACTCTTTGCTTCCTTGGGCGTGATACTCAAATCCTGACTCAATCCAAAGGAACTAATGCCATATACAATTCCAAAATTTACTGCCTTTGCGTTGCGTCTCTGTAAATCCGTGACCTCCGCAAATGGCGTATGAAAAACCTTCGACGCAGTAATCCTATGAATGTCCTCATCCATTTTATATGCTTCAATCAATTGTTGGTCTTCTGACATATGCGCCAACACACGCAACTCAATCTGTGAATAGTCCGCATCCATAAAGATACAGCCCTCTTGTGGAACAAATACTTTTCGGATTCGTCTACCAAGCTCCATACGCATTGGAATATTCTGCAAATTTGGTTCTGTGGAACTCAGTCTTCCGGTCGCAGTGATAGTCTGATTAAAGTTTGTGTGTATTTTATTTTCTTCATCAATATATGCTGCAAGTCCATCTGCATAAGTTGATTTGAGTTTTGTAAGTCCTCTATATTCCAGAATATCTTTCACAATAGGATTTTCTGGTGCAAGCTTCTCAAGTACTTCCGCCGCCGTAGAATACCCAGTCTTTGTCTTCTTTCCGCCAGGCAACTTCATCTTTTCAAATAAAATTTCGCCTAACTGTTTTGGCGAATTAATATTAAAAACTTCTCCTGCCGCAGTATGAATTGTTTTTTCCAGCTCATCAATTCTGACATTAAGCGTTTCCCCATAAACCTTTAATTCTTCTGGGCGAACCAAAATTCCCTCCCGCTCCATATCAAACAACACATAAGTCAATGGCATCTCAAGTTCCCGAAAAAGCTTATCCATCTTATTCTGCACCAATACTGTTTCCAGCAACGGTTTCGCTCGATATAAAACATATGTTTCCTTTGCAAGGTAGGACAAAACTGACTCTCGCTGATTTCGATAGGCTGTACTAAAATCTGTCTTTCCAAATATCTCTGCCCATCTCTGTAGTGCAATGCTTAAATACTCATCTGCCACATCCACAATCTCATAATCACTCTTGAGCGGATTTATCAAATACGCCGCAATCTTACAATCAAAAAGTTGTTTAGTCATCTCAGATGCTGATAATTTCTTGTCATTTTCCTCTGAAAATAATTTACCATAATCGTTTTTAATATCAAATACAGCGATAGACATCTTTTCTGATAAAAACATTCGCTCAATCTGTTGTTGAAGATATGTTGCAGATATCGCGTCACTGCTCTCTATAAAATAAACATTTCGTTCATTGTCCGAGCCACCACATAACATGCAACCAAAAGCGGCTTTTTCTGCATCCATTTGTAAATACATCTGTCCATCCGCATACGCGCCAAACTCACCAGCACCTTTCGCTTTGACATTAATTGGCCGTATCGCTGCAAAACCAGCTTGGAGAACCCTGTCAAAAGCATTTTGTACGTCCTCTTTTGTCCGAATGGAAACTACCTTAATATCCTTATCTATATTGATAGTCGGTGTGTTATTTTCCAATTCAGATTTTCCAAATTTACCATGTAGAGAATGTTTTTTCAACAAGATATTCGATTCTGCCGAAAACATATTCTCTGCTTGAAAAATTACCTTTTCCAGTGAAAAATCAATCACTCCAGTTTTTGAAATCCTCCAGGATTCTTTATTTTGTAAAACTGCCTCTTTGTTTTGCAATAGTTTTTCGCGTATACTCTTTTGTGGCACGTCGTCTAAATTTGTATACAATGCCGCTATTATATCCTCATTGGCAGCATAAATATGCAATAAATCAATTGCTGTTTTCCTTCCAATCTGTGCTATTTCTGTCAATACCGGCAACGCACACAGACACGTTGGATCAAACTGATATTCTTTTTGTATCGCATCTATTTCGTAGTCTTGCAATACAATCTTTCCACCACTTGTTTCCACCAGACAAATCTTTGTCTGGTTTGAGGCAAGTTGTAACGTATTTCGCTCACTTGTAAACAGTGTAATTTCGAGTGTTTCCATCTCGAGTGTTTGTCTTTCCAGATGTCCTACAATCCTTCCCAAAAGGTCTGCCGCTTTGATTTCCTCCGATGCCAAAAAGTGAATCTTCATCGCAGTCAAAAGCTCCTTTAAGACAGGAATCTGTTCTTTAAGACCAGCTGACTGTCCATCTTCCTCTATTCCGAACACAATACTTAGATAATCTGGCTTTTCTATCTCCACTACTTTTAATAGTATATTTACAAATCCAAAGATAGCATTGGTGTGAAATCCTGTCGCATCTGTCATTATCGGTACACTGTAAAACGCTTTTTGTAAAATATTACTGCCATCTATCAAAACAATCCTGCTCATGACGTCCTATGCTCCTCCCAGCAAAAATATACAAAATATCAATGAACCAACTAAAAAAAGACCGGCTTTTAGCTGCTTGAATACTTTTTTGCGGGTAATAATTCGATTCAGCCTGTCCTCCAGTTCGCTCTGCACATCTATATCCTCATCATTTTCAAGTCTGCTGATACCTTCTAATAGAAGATACTCAACCGTAAGTTCCTCCATACACTCGCTGCAGGAAGTTATATGTTCCACCAACCGATACTCCGTATCCCTGTCTAGTTCATCCTTTAAAAACAGATGAATACATCGCTGCGCCTCTTTACAATCCATCGCTGCCCTCTTAGTCTATATCTTGCGAAAGCCGCGCCATCACAGGCTAAATGGCTATCCTTACAGTTCCTAAATATATTTTTTGTTATTATTCATAGCACAAAAGCCGCTCATAGTAACAAATTTAAATCATGTATAACAATTCCTTTCCTAATGATACACTAAATCCTATCACATTAAAAGGGTGAAATAAAAAAATTTCACTTTTTTACAGTTTATTCCTTCATTTTTTGTATAAATTAACAATGGCAGCAGAGCCATTCTCTGGACCTCTGCTGCCATGACTGCGGTTTTGCTGATTACATCATTGTATCTCCATCACCGATTCTTTGAATCAGCTCTTGCATTTCTTCTTTGCTCTTTACACTTTTGCTCTCAGCAATAATCCGCTCCTTGTCATATTCTGTCAATTTACCGTAATTATTGATTGCCTGCTCGTCCATTGCTAGTCCGAACGCCAGTCCAAGCGGCAATACACCGCCCTGTAAACCATCTGTATAATCCATAATCACACCTCATTTTAGTCAATATTGCTTCCATAATAATACATGCAATGTCTACGTCTGCAGACTGCATAGCATAAGTATCTCCTAACGATAATGTGATTATGTACTTTCTAATACTATTCATCCAAAGCGCCAGAAAAATATTTTCCTATATTGGCAATAAAACCTAGTGTATCCGCCTTCATAGTATTCGGAAACGCTGTAAGTACAGGAGCAGTTTCAAAGCTTAAGACATGATTAAAATGTATCCTTTTTAGTCCTTTTATAAATCCTTCCCAATCTGTAGAAGTCTTGTTTTCACGACTTCTTGTAAAAGTAAAAGGAATTTGATGCAAATCACTAATACCATCATTATCGTGAATATGCAAGACCTTCAAGCGGTTGCCAAGGGTTGTTATAAAACTTTCAAAGTCAATCCCCACAAGGTTTGCATGTCCAGTATCAAAACAAAATCCTAAAACTTCTGTACCATACTTTTTATTGATAGTATCAATTCTAATCGCCATCTTCCTAGCATCACAACATGGTCCTTCTACAATATGGTTTCCTATACTTGTATAAATATTTTCCATGCATATAGTAATACCAAGTTCTTTTGCAAGTGGTGCAAGAAATTCTATAAACTCTAAAGTTTTCTCCCATTCTGCTTCCTCAGAACCTAAGTAATGTGCAAGTTTAAAACCATGAATTACAATATATTGGCAATCCATAAAAGCACATATTTTCATGCTTTTTGGCGCAACTATATTTTTTAGATAATTGTTAAGTTCGTCGCTGCCATTTGGCACATAATTTGGATATGGCATATGCATTTGATTTATTCTAATGTTTGCCGCTTTTGCCGCTCTTTTATGCGGTGTAAAAAATGCCTCAAGCTCTATATCTGACTGGTCAAAAAAATCATTTGTTTCAAATTGATATAGAGATGAATTTAATAGATATGCGTTCAGACTGAAATCACAACAAGTAAATCCAGCTCGTTGCAATAATTCAAAACCTTCCAGTGGGCATTCATCCTTTATTATATTTTTGGTTTGTACCCCAATATCCATTCTAACCTCCATGATTCTGCTTCATACTATTCCCGAAAATCTCTTACTCACTTTCCAATCTGTCAAAATAAAACGATGGCATATATTCGTCATTGAAATACCCAATATTTACAATTCCCATTTCGTGAAGTTGTGTCTCTATCTCACGATAATAAATATTGCAAATAACCACACAACAGTCCTTGTGAAGATGCTTTAAAGCCTCTGGATTTTTCACTTCCAAACTTTCAAACATTGTTCCCCAAAGTTTTGGATTATTATCACAAGTAAATAATGGTGGATATTTTTCACCATAGCATTTCATGTAGTTGCGACACATATTTCCCGCGCCAAAAAGAACGAACTTTTTATATTTTTTTAAATTGTTTTCTATCTCAATTTGCCATTTAAAGTAATCTCCAATTTCTCGTGCAAGTCTAAAAAGTGCTGGTCTTATAAGAGGGGAAAATACCACTAATGTATCCGTAAAATCAACGATTAATTCCCCATCAAAACTGATATCTCGAAGTCCCCTAATTAACCCCATCCAATCTGTAGCATATTGTCCTTTACTTACACAGGTAAATGGAAGTTGCGAGACGTTACTATGTCCATCATTATCGCGCAATATCACTGCTTTAAGCCTATTTCCAAGAATATTAATAAAAGATTGTGTATCATTTCCACAAATATTGCAGACACCCATATCAAGACAAAATCCAAATACAGGAAAATCCAAGTTATCGTTCAACTTGTCTATCAGCTCTACAACAGTGTGTGGTTCACACAACTCATCTCTTACCAAATGTCCTGATAAATCTGTCGTCTGGTTGACAAGTAATATGTATACACCTGCTTCCTGTGCTTTCGCAGAAAGTTTTCCATAAAATCCGATATAGTCTTTATCCATTTCCGGCATACTAATAATCAGATAGTTACACCCTGCCTTTTTGCAAAACGCAATACTTTCTAGCATCATATCTGTAATAAAACCCTGTAACCATGGTTTGTCTTTTTTTCGAGAAAAGCGCGGCCCATATAAAATTGGGATATCTATTCCATTTTCCCGACAAGCACTAATCATATTTAGATAGCGTTCCTTTATTATATTGGATTCTTCCCGCTTGAACATGGTTTTCTTTTTTCCCCACTTTAATGGTTTCTCGTCGTCATCTTCTTCTGGCGGCCAAAGCCATGCAGAAATGCAAAGCATCAGATTTTGAATCCCCGCATTTTTTAAATCTCTTATCCCTCCTGCTGGCTTTTTCGTATCAATCATGTAGGTATTACGATAACTTACGTTCATAATATGCCTCCCCCAAACTTACATAAGTTTCCTATCAATCAATCCCTTTATCTTTGTAGAACTTGTACTTTCTGTATATGGAAAAAATACCATCTCCGAACCTCTACTCCTTAAAAATGCTTGTTTGTTTAGCCATGCTGCGCTATGCTCATAATCACTTCCTGAAAATTGCACATCAAACCGAAACTTTCTGTATGCATCGGCTGTATCACAATATAATAATGGTATTTTTACTGCCTCGTCCACATATTTACAAGCTCGCACCATTTCCAACCGTTCTTCAAAATGTATAAATGGCTCTGTGTGCTTATTTTTTCGCACACCCTCATCGCTTACTACACCTACAATCAAGTAATCACACTGTTCTTTTGCGCGTCTAAGCAAATTTAAATGTCCTATATGAAAAAGGTCAAACACACCTGCCACATATCCAATATGATATTTTTTCTGTGCTCCATCATACCCTAAATAATTTATCCGTCTTCTCTTTAACAATTCCTCTCGTGGACGTTCAAACTCCAATGTATAGATCCCGTAATGCTTCACTCCCATTTCGTTCAATTGTTTTAATACAGGTACAAAATTCTTCATGCAAATAATAATTTTATATTGTTCTGCATCTATTTCGTTTAATTCTGTCGGCGCTGCAATTCTAATACCTTCTACAAGCTTCCCCCAATGTTCCGCATTATTGTCCAAAAGCATTTTTATTTCATATTCATCACCAAAAAGTTCTATAAATTTATAGGCATATTTTCCCGAACCAAACAATATCAGTTTCCTATTTTCAAGACCATCAAAAATATCGACAAATAATCTCTTATATTCTCCTGCGGAATAATTCATGGCAAGGCGATTTGCATTTAATGTTTCTGTATCCTGTTCTGTCGCTGCTCGAAACGCTTTTAATGTATCTAGATTCCGCAGCCATACCATAAACTTAGCGGAATAATGCATCAATTGATCACGATTCTTTAAAAGCCCATATCTTTCTAGGAAAAACTCTCTTGGGAGTATTTTTTCTAATTCTGGATGGCCTCTATAAATTAAATCAACCATACGCATCACAACCACATTAATCGGATAATTTTCCATATAAAATTCCTGGTCATAAAATAGATATTTTCCCTCTATATAAAATGCATTTAACGGTACTAAATCTATATAGGCCCGTCTGTAACATTGTTCCTCTGGCATCATCTCATCTACTGTTTCTACTGACTCTGACGATTTTAAGATATATTCTCTAAATACATCTATTTCATGAATAAACGCTTCTTTATTTTTTGTAAGAAGTTTTTGTAAGTGAAGCTGCGCTGTGCCTGCATTCACAAAAGGCATAACATAGGTGTCATTTACAAGCTTTGCTGCTACAATTGGAATACCATGACTTTTTAAGTCTTCGTCATGTTCCATAAGTGCATGTATATGTGAAATACCCTCCGCAAAAAGTGCCCTTTTTTCCACTTTTTCATCATCTCGTATTATAGTGGCAAGTCCGCGTTCCTTTCCACGGTCAGCAGAAAGTGTCACTTGGAGCGCTTTCGCAAATTCAGCCTTATCTGCGTTTAACTCATTAATACACTCAAAAAGGTATGCATTTGCAAACTCGTGCAATGTCTTGTTTTCTACAAACTGTCCATATAAATATTCTTCCCTCAAAAAAACGGATTCCTTATGCTCATATCTTGGAATAATTCTAAGCTCCAAATTTTCTTTGGGAAAATAATCTTTTGCAAGCAGCATCTGGGGATAATGGAGATTTGGAAAAATAGAATACCTCTTAAAGTTCTCTAATTTTGCTTCCGATAAAAAATTTTCTATCTCGACGGCAGAATAGCTGCGCTTGTCCATACTGCTCCGTTCCTGCAAATTTGTCCTATGATAATTTTCCACTCCGTCAAATATTTCACCAGAAAGATGGTCGTAGTCACCACAAAAATAGCGAAGTCCTAGCCGGTTCTCTGTCCCCAAAAGAAGCCTGCCATTTACTTTTAAAGCCTTTCTCATATTGCAAAGCAATTTGACAGGTTCAGAACAACACTCGATAACTTCTATACCTACCACATAATCATACATTCTATTGGCTGTATCCAGAAAATCATTCTCCAACATTTTCTCTACGCAAATGGTCGTCACTTCAAGCCCTTTTTCTCTAAGCAATTCCTCCATATAGTAATTATCACTGTCTACACATAACGCCTTTTTCCCTTTCTCAAAGGGATACCAAATAAGTGTATCTTTCGCCATTCCTCTTATAAGTTCATCTGCTTTTTCTTTTCTCTTAAGACTCTGCATCGTCTCTCAGCTCCCTTTTTCGCTCCTCAAAATATGGTCTATACATCGCTCTAAATTGTTCCAATGCCTTGTCAAAGGCTGTAAAATAAAAATAATCCTGCTCGTCGCCAATCCAATTTCTATAACTGTCAATGTAATACCAAGGTAAAATATTTTCACAAACCTTGGTCACATGTTCACACAGGCGAAACAACGCATCAAAACTGTCAAGAGAATAGCCTTCTGGAGAAAAAGCCACTGTAATCTCTAAGCAATTGTTAATTCTCGAAAAATAATCCAACACTGCATTTAAAGTCTGATAATCCACTGCGTCATGTTTTGGCATATAAATAAAAATCGTTTTCCATTTTGTAAGTTTTTGACGCAACAAACTATTTTCGCGCATAAATGTTCCTATCTTTCCGTCTGTTGCTTTTCCTGTTATGCCATGCGCAAAATCATCCCATGCATTCCACCTTGTCATCATTGTTGGGATTAGCTTCTTTGGCGGACAACCATAAAGTTTAGAAAACAATTCATATGTCACACTGTCATAAAATGCATCAAGACGTTCTTTGGGCAAATATTTTGTATAGAACCGATATCTGTTGCGGTTTGCATAGTATGCCAGAAATAAATTTTGTGGACCTGCACCGGATATATCATGATATGCCTTTGCTGTACTCAACACTACTACTTTATATCCTGCCATACGACATCGTGTACACATCTCTACATCATCCCAATAGATAAAATTTTCTTCCGGCATTCCACCAGCGGCTTTCACAGCCTCCATTCTGCATAATAAGGCGCAACTTGCCACATAATCTGCTTCCATTGCCACAGGAATTTCTAGCTTACGCGAACGCGCCATAATTCCCCTCATATAAAAGCTATCAAAGTCAAGGCGTCCGCCAAAATCCTGATAGATTTCAGGATAATGCATATTTAGTGTCTCCGCGCCACAAAACCCAACATCCTCATGCAGTTTCAAATATTCATACAAGCATTCAATAGCGTTTTCTTCCAACATTGCATCATTGTCAAGCAACATGATGTATTGATAACCCAATTCCTCTGCTTTTTTAATCCCTGTGTTAAACCCGCCAGAGCCACCAATATTCTCAGGGTTTTGAATAACAGTTATTGTATTTTTAAATCGTTCTTGCAGTTTTAAAACAGACTCATCTGTAGATGCATTATCTACTACATAAATATCTAGATTTTTAACTGTTTGATTCACAACTTTCTCTACACATTCCACAACATAATCCGCTTTGTTGTGATTGCAAATAAATACTCCTATCTCGTTCATACTACCCTTAACCCCCTTCTCACTGTATTTCAAAAAGCTCATGGCGGTCAGTATAATAGTCTTTCATTCCCTCTGTCTGTGCACCAAAAGAAAAATGACCCACAACACTGTTTTCATCAATTACCAGTACATGGGATTTTAAAACTGTGCGTGCACACAGATGTACTTCATCTTCCCCTACATCACCAGGCTGGCTTGTCCCATATGGATAAGCATTGCCCATCTTATCCCAAAACGCCCTATTATAAAGAATACATCCTATACTAAATCGCACATTGCAAAAACTATATTTATGACTGCCGCCAAATTTTCGATTCAATTCGTCAAGTCTTGGAACTTCTCCTGTTGCTCCCCACATAAATGCCGCCGCTTCTACATCAGACTCAATTTTTTTGGCTGGATATCCTCCACTTAAAACTTTGTCAAACCGATCTTCATATCTGTCTCGCAATCCCAGTTTATCTAAAATCCTTATGTACCCATATCCATTTAAGGGAATTAACGGCGCTACTACTCCAATATTGTATGGTTCCAATTTTGGCACTGTAATAAATGTTCGCATCATGGATTCCAAGGTTCCTTCTGTAAGAAAAATATCCTCATCTAATTTATAAAACCATTGAGCTTGCTGATAATATTCCATTGCAATATTTTGTATCATCGTAACAGAATTGTAAGTAGTGTTCAGATAAGACCACTCATTTTTTTCGGCAATCTCTGCTAATCTGTCACTTTTCAATCCAGAAGATAAAATACATACTTCTATATCTTGTGATATATATTTTTCAAGTCTTTCAAAAATATCTTTCCACAAAAATTCTTTATAACCCGCAAGGACAAAAAGAACTTTATTCTGAAACTTACGTCTGTCAATAAATTCGTGTTTTTCCAACATATAAAGCTTGTCTAAAATTTCCTGTGTAGGGACAAAATACCTATCATATCCCGTTTCTTCCAATTTTTGTATGATTTCTTTTTGATGTTTTTCTCCTGCTGTAATCCAAAAAAATGCAGTTTCCTTTTGCACAGAAAGTTCTGAAAATGGTACTACATCAATACCTCCTATTTTTTCGGGGTTTCCTTTTCTCTCCGACACAATAATCCCTTCTATTGCACGGCTGGGAAGATATCGTCTAAATCTCTGAAGATAATTTATCCCGGTAAGCCCTGCCCCATAAAGATAAATATGTGGTGAACGGTCCAATTCTTTTCTAAGCGCGTTGATATCCATTGTTATTGTCTGCCTTTCTGTATATCCTTTAATATTGCTACTGTCCGTTCCATTCCTGTATAAATATCATACTTCATGTTCCAGCCAAGTCTTTTTAATTTGCTCCCATCGAGTCTTGCCTTTGTTGCTGTACTATACCCCGCTTTTTCAACAGCATTTGGAATATCAAATATAACCTGTGTATGGCTGTTCTCTGCCGCTATTTGGGCTAAATCCTTTAATAAAATATCCGACTTGCTATCTGCTATGTTATAGGCTTCACCACAATGTCCACACAGCATTACAATAAAAAGTCCTGTCACCGCATCTGCCACATATGTGTAAGAATAATATTGATTTCCTTCACTTTTTAAGACAATATTTTCTCCTTTGACAGCCTTTAAAATAAATTGAGATACAGCCTTTGTATCCGACATCAACATTGTTGGACCGTAAGTACGTGTAAACCGTGGAATTACCACATCTAATTTTTTCTCCTTTAAATAAGCTTGACATAATGCTTCACCACAACGCTTGCTCTCTGGATAACCTGCTCGAAGTGTATTGGAATTGATATAACCACAGTATGTTTCTGTGAAAAATTCCATGTCCCCTCTGTTTTCTCCATATATTTCATTAGACGAGGCAAACACAAATCTTTGAACAGAATGCCTAGATGCATATGTTAACAAGTAATTTGTACCAAATATATTTGTGGAGATTGTCGCAATAGGGTACTGCGAATATGCCATTGGATGCGTACAACTAGCAAGATGAATTATATAGTCAAAATCCTCATCTGTATGTTCTTCTAAAGGACTGTTCACATCATGACATAAAAAACAAAAATATGGATTATCCCAGTAATTTGAAAATCGTTCTTTCGCTGTCTCTCTGTTTCGCCCTAATGCATATATCTTACAATTCAAATCACAAACTTTATTTTGTTCCATTAATACATCAATGGCAAAGCTGCCAATCAATCCACAAGCTCCAGTGATAAGAATTTTTTTGTCACGCAGTTTATCCCATGGCAGATTATATTCTACAACATACTTGATATCTTCCATATACATTTTATGATCCAAAAGTTTCACTGTATCCTCCCTATTTTAACCATTTATCTTTCTCCATTTTTAAATACGCTTTAAACAATTCAAGATCGTCCTTTGTGGTGATTTTAATGTTTTTATCCGATCCTGCTGCAAAATATAATTTTTCTCCCAATTCAACCATCATCGTATTTGTATAGGCAGAGCCATAAATACCAATTCCTTTTTCATAAGCTTTATGATATGCTTTGCTGAGATTACCATATTGATATGCTTGTGGCGTTGCCACTCTGCGCAATGTCTCGCGTGGGATATAATGTGTTGTCGATTTGTCATCATCTGCTACAAATATTTGTTCATTATATGGAAGTGCAGTCACTGCATTACCATATTGTTTGCACTTAATAATAACATCTGACAAAACACTGTCGTCCACAAGTGGTCTGATACCATCATGAATAATAATGATATCTTCCGCACTGCATTTTCCATCAAGATTGTAGACGCCATCGCGAATGGATTCTTGGGCTGTACTGCCGCCCGAGACAATCCATTGAAGCTTGTCAATGTTAAACTGTTTTGCATATGCTCTGACGACATCATGCCAGCCGTCTATACAGACCAATTCAATTGCATCTATTTGAGGATGTCTTTGAAAACTCTCTAATGTATATATCACCACTGGTTTGTCATATACATTTATAAACTGTTTCGGAATATCCTGACCCAGACGCTGCCCAGATCCACCCGCTATAATAAGTGCTATGTTCATTTTCTGACTCCTTCGTAAGAACCCCTAATAAATATAGTAAAAATAATTGGTAAGTTGTGACAAATCTACTACATTTAAAAAGCCTAACTTTGTTAACTGTTCCTTCATTTGATGATATGATTTTGAGTTGTCACTAACCCCCATAATAACAACAGAATTATACTTATACTGCGATAAATCATCTATACACATTACCGATAAGTTACCAACACCCTTGGCGGTCTTTCCAGCAGAAATAGCAAAACATAGTATTTTATCTTGCATACCTTGACAGGCAAGAATACGCATCGCAGTTTCTCCAAACCAGCCTGCTCCATAAATAATAATATTTTGTGCACATTCAAGTTTTTGTAATGTCTCCTGCTTTGCTTGAATAAATTCTTCACAAAATTTATCTGGATTTGCACACACTTTTTCCAGCCATTTATACAAACCATGATTCTCAGCAACTATTTCCTTATATCTTTCAAAATCCTGTATAATTGTGTCACAATATTCTCGCTTTAGTTCATCTGCAATCCGCAAAAATACTCCTCTATGTCGAAAAACTCTATAATAATAGCAAATGTTCAACGCTTGCTCTTTATGTCTATCTTCCAATATCTTTGTTACATAGTTATACTCATTAACCATTGTCATAACATTGCTTTTGCTTTTTATTGAAGCCATTGGATTATCCTGCCTATATAAATAGAAAGCATCTTTCAACCACATAGCTCTTTTGCAAAAAGATAATGTCTGCATCCAAAAACCATTGTCTTGATAGGCAGCGCCTGGTGTTTCATTGTGACGTATATTGTTTTCCGTGAGAAAACTTTTTCTGTAGATGCCTGTCCATGTGTTCATAAAAAATTGAAAGAAAAGCCTTCTATTGGAAAAATCTAACACTTTTCCATAGTACTGATTTAAATCTTCCCTGTGGTATTCGCAAGTATACTCTAAAGTTTCCCACCAAAAAATCACATCTGACTTAACAAGGTCTAAATCATTATTTTTTGCAGCAGAATAAAGTGTTTCGTACATATTTGGCAATATGCAATCATCACTCTCCACGATTCCTATGTATTCTCCTGATGCTGCATCTATCCCTACATTCATAGAATGACCATATCCACGGTTTTCTTTGTGGATAACATGCAAATGACTATATTTTTTTGCATAATTATCCAAAATTTCAGCACTTTGGTCTGTAGAACCATCATCTATACAAATAATTTCTATTTCATCTAAAGTTTGCGCTAATATGCTATTAAGGCAGGCTGGAAGGTATTGATTCACATTATAAACAGGCACAATAATAGATACTTTTATCATATTTCTGCCTCTTTAATGCTTCTATTATAAACATGGTTTTTAAGGTGATTTATTGTTGTTTCTGGCAGAATATCTTCTGCCTTTTCCCAATTTCCTATTGTGATATATTCTCGAGCCTTGGATGCACTTATATATTCCACATCTCTTTTTAATCTTGGTATTTCTTCTAATTGAATACCATACTGTGGAAGAATTTCCTTCATCGTTTGATTGTACTGTCTTGTCACCAGATCAGTTGGTTCCTCACCAACAAATCGGCAAGATATATTCATACATTCCGCAATCACTTCACCAAATATACGCACATCATATTCCATAGAATCAATCTGATTTATTGTTTTATCTTTTTCAAAATACTGTGCAAAAGTACTTTTTGAAATACTATATTTTCCTGATGGAACAACTATAATATTGTCTATGTCTTGTGTTCCTTTCTTCACCATTTCAATGCGGTCGGCAAAAGAAAATGCAGAAGCGTCTTCTTCCACAACAAAGACAATTAATGTATCTGTCTTTGCAGCAGCATATTCAGCAAGATATCTATGTCCTTTTGTAAACGGGTTACAGTTCATCACGATTGCTCCGACAGTTCCTTCTAAGTCTCCAAGGTTGTACTGCAAAGCAAAGTCTTTATAATATACATAAATATCCCATGCGATAAAATAATTTTGTATTGGACTCTTAAAATAATCTCGCTCTTTTATGCTGCTCTCTTGTCCAAGATATGGTTTTACCGATGCATAAATTCGTTCAGCAATCTTTTCCGATGCCCTATAATTTATATGTCGGAACGAGTCCAAAATACAGGAAATCGGATTATGTATATTGTCAAATATATCTGAAAAGTCCCCTATATAATGCACACTTTGATACCTCTCCAAAAAAGATAACGTCCATCTTCTATTGGGAAACGCGATCAATACAATATCTGCATTGGCTATACTTTCTGTCAATAGATATTGAAACTCATATCCAAGACTCAATGCTCCAAAATTAACCACCTGCCATTCATAAGTGCTATCATTGATAAACTGTTGTAGATAATACTCAATTGTTTGATTATCTGCAACGTATGCTCCGAATATGGTACATGGTCCAACAAGATATATCTTTCTTTTAGCGTTTTCGTTTTTGTTTGGCACCTTTCTTTTGCCATTTTCAAATGTAATATAATGAGATACATTACTATTTTCATAATACTTAATGCCATTCTTATCCGTTATTTTCATTTCAGCAAATTCTTCTACAAACTTCTTCGATATGCCCTGTTCGTATATTGTATCTCCCCAATACGTTCTTTCCTCTTGATCTGTCATCTCTCCTAACTGCATTAAGGGATTTATTTCACCTTTTTTTATATAATCCTCTTTTTCCTTATCACTCTTTAAATGTTTCACTACCAAATCATCATTAGGCAAATCAGCCAAAAGTACAATTCCCTTAAAATGTTCCATAAACTTTTTTGCCGTTTTCATATAAAAAGCTTCTTCACTATAATATAAACCTTTTGCATACAAGCGAAAACGATTCCAAGTTTTAGTAGAATTATATTCTCCTGATTTTATCACACCCACAAACCTTCCAGAATCATCTACTATTGGCAGTTCATGGACAGTTGAATGTTCTAAAAAGAATGCAAAGGCTTTTTCATTTTCTTTCTCTCTCACCCACGTAAAGTTCGTATTCAAGATTACCTTTTTTTTACCTTCCAAACAACGAAATAAATCTCCTATAGATACTACGGCTTTTAATTCTCCATTGCCTACAAAATACAATACTTCATCATCCTTATACAAAAAATGTTTCAAAAACCAATACAAATCAGGACAATTCTTTTTATATTCATATATGGAAGTCATATCTTTACAGTATTGTATTTCCATTGAAAATTCCTCCTATACATCTTTATCTATCTCGTCTATAATCCTTTTGACAACTCGTTCTGTTGCATGTCCGTCATCACATGAACCATATTTTTTCAAAAAAGCATTAAGTTTTTCTACATATTCATTCTTGTTAAAATTCACTATAATATCAATTAATTCTTCCTGTGTATGTGCTTTGGGATAGGGCCACTCTGACACCGACGAATAAAATCCTCGATCATTTTCATAATCCTTTTCATCATTCTGATATAAAAATACAGGTCGCCTTTGAAGCGAGAAATCCCACATAAGCGATGAATAATCTGTAATAACTACATCTGCTGCAGCAAGAAGCTCTTGAATATCAGGATAATAAGTCGCATCGATTGCACCTGCATAAAAATTCTGCGGCATTCCCAGTCTATATAAATAATGATGGAAACGGTACACTAATACATATTCACCACCAAACCGTTTCTCTAGTGCGTTAAGAACACGTTTCATATCAATATCATATTTCTGAAAAGAAACAACAGTATCTTCCCGAAATGTCGGTGCATAGAGTAGAATTTTTTTATCAAATGAAATCTGAAGTTTTTTATAAACGGAAGTTTTTATTGTATTTTGTGTGAAAAATATGTCATTTCGTGGCGCACCACATTCCATCACTTCACCCTCATAAAAAAAAGAATCCCTGTATATTTGGGTGTAAAAACGACTTGCGGTTAAAAACAAATCACTGGCAGCGTTACTTTTTCTGTATCTTTCTCTACTTTCAGCGTCCTTATTCACAGCACCTTCTGCCAATTTAAATGGACCATACCCATGCCAGGTGTTGATGAAAAACTGCCCTTCTCTTTTATGCTCATAAAGATTATGGACTGTATTCGTGACATATATGCCCGATGTAAACAGTTCCCTATAATATTGTGGCGTGTCAATTAATACTTTCTTAATATTTCTTGGTATATTATATGTATCCTTATCTGAAACTGCCCATACAAGTTTCACTGGATAATGTGTACGAATAAATTCTTCAGCAATATATTTACAGTTCCCCCCATAACCCATTCCATCATAGTTTGAAAAAAACACTTTATTTCTCTGAATTGGCAGTTTCCTGCTTTCCATGATAATTTCTTTTGTAACATCTTCCATTACCTCTTTACTGACATGGTATACGTCTTTTATGGTATGATTTTGCAACCGCTCAATTACTTCGCCCATTTGTATTATACTAATAGCAACAATTACAATGGAGACTTTCAGTTCTTCCTGTAATTCATCTATGACCTTGACAGGTTTTTTATGAAAAATGTTTGGATTTCCTCCCTGATCTGTTACTGAAAAGCAGATAACATTTTCCCCTAATCCTATTAATTCAAACAGTGAATACAAATAATCTCCGTATTTTCCTGCACCGTATATGATGATTCTATCATTCTTGATCAAATCTAAATTGTAAATATTCAGTAATTTTATATCTTCCATAAAATTATAAACTTATCTCCTTTGACTTTTCTTCTCTATTAATACCATAACGTCTTTAAAGGCTTCCCCCATATAATTTTATCTTCTGTCACACCCATATTTCTTAATTCTTCTTTTATCTCGCAAAATACGTTTTCACTGTTTACTGCTACTAAAATATAGTCATATTTACTATTTCTGATATACTCCACTGGCTGCACATCAAGACCGTTTTCTCTATATTTTTCATAGTTTTTATCAACCCATCCGTAAAGACGAATGTTTATATAATTAGAACAAGATAATTTTTTATAATAATCCTGTCCTACCTTCCCTGCGCCATAAAGGATTATGTTTTCTTTCTGGTTGAAAAAAACAGAAAAATCAATTTCATTAGGTTGTCTATAAATGGGGGTTTCTTCACTAGTTAATCCTAATCTCAAATTAACTGCCTCTTTAGCTCTTTCCAACAAATAAATACCAAGTTGTCGAAGCAAATATTCTCTCTTTGAATGCGCTTCGAATATTTTCTTGGTATATTTATAAAATGCTGTCAATTCTGTCAAATAATCAGGATTAACAGCCCGGCAGACACTATCCTTGCGAATATAATAATGATAATAGCTTTCATCTGCGATACATATCCTGATGTTTTGAAACACAATCCCAAAAAGTATTGCACTATCTTCTGCAAATACAATATCATTACCAATTTGTCCCAAAGCCTTAGCAAGCAACTCTCGTTTATAAAGCTTTAATACACTATATGGCAAAATGCCGCGTTCAGTCGTATTCCTATAAAGAAATATATCCTTTGCTATCTCATCCGTCTCATAAATTCCGGCAGGTATTTCATTCTTTGTTTCAACAATCATACTTCCATAATGTATAAATATATTCATGCATACCAATGAACATTCACTTGAAACCATATATTGCAACATTGCTTCTATATATCCCTGTTCTATCCAGTCATCTGAATCTACAATCATGACATACTCCCCATGGCACTCTCTAAGTGCTGCTTTTTTTGCAGCTATAATGCCTCCGTTTGGTTGGTGAATTACATGGATTCTTTCATCTTTCACTGCATAGTTATCACAAATTTTTCTCGAATTATCTGTAGAGCCATCATCTACTAAAACAATTTCCAGATTTGTATATGTTTGTCCCCGAATACTTTCTATACAGCGCTGTAAGTATTCTTCTGTATTATAAATTGGAACTACTATCGAAACCAAGGGGTTCTCTTTGCCACTCATCACCCTGTCTCCTTATCAGATTATTGTTCTTTTTCATACACTTTTTAATATAATAACTATTAATTGTGCTTCCTAAAGCGTATACCAAAAATTGGGTATTTATTTATATGCAATAATCATACAATTGTTTTCATCAGATGCTTTTCCATGAATATTGCATAGGGCATCAAATAATTCCGAACTCACTTCCTGATTAACTTTAGTATAATGATCTGGCCATTTTTCTTGTACCTTCCAAACAGAATGAACAAAATATCCTGCTGCTTTAAATAGGTTTCCAATCGTTAAACAGTTCCATGTATATAAGTGATTATTAATTTCACTCCTTGTATATTCTGCATCACATGATTCGTTTGGAACATAAAAAACTATTTTCCCCCCATCTTTCAATTTATTATGTAATTCCTTTAATATACCTAAAGGATTTTCAACATGTTCCAAAACATGAGTAGAAATTATGATATCTGCATAATCATCCACAATATCTCCCACATACTTTACACTTTTTATTCCATTTTTTTCTGCAAAGCTTCTTGCCGTGTCATTTATTTCAATTTCTATCTTTTCCTTTGCCACAATACTATTTAAGAGATATCCTCCACCGCTTCCAAACTCAACCACTGTAGAGTCTTCCTTTATATATGGCTGAAACATACGCGCACTAATTCCTCCCCCAAATTCTCCCATACTTTGTTGCCACGCAAAATAGTCCTCATCATAATAATCTTCACCACCTCCAAAATCAATTTGAGATGATGAGATAAAATTATATATACCTTGTGATAATAATTGTTCTTTTATTTCTCTTTCATAGTTACTACCTATCACAATTAAAAAATCCTGAGCATTCATTTTGCACAACTTTTCAAAAGAAATTACTTGTATGTCCATTACCAACGTATCCTGCTTCTTTTCATCATTGTCGCAGAAAGCGATAATTTCAATATTTCCCACACATTTACTTAACTTTTTGAAAACACTTTTTCCACTTTTACCTGCGCCAAAAATAATAATTTTTTTACCTCCCTATATTGTCAAGTGATTTTCCTTAAAAAATCAAGGAATTTATAGTTAC